>Ga0153992_100089_pt1 | contig 21627 bp, 19 predicted proteins | sample TSNC076MetaG_FD_104683 | JGI IMG/M metagenome (GOLD analysis project Ga0153992, IMG submission 104683) | Attine ant fungus gardens microbial communities from North Carolina, USA - TSNC076 MetaG | ecosystem: Host-associated > Fungi > Mycelium > Unclassified | place: USA: North Carolina, Lumber... | reverse complement strand
GAGAATCTCGCTCTGTACTTTCCTATGGGAGCACAGAGTGACCTATTTGTGACATCCGCATTCTTCCTTTCGTGTACGTTGGGAAGGCTGGCCTTGGTTTGTCAATGTTAGTGATGAGGAAGTCTCAGAGGAGGCAGGGCAATAATGATAGTGCACAGTTGAAGCTCAACAATCAACAGGCAAGTGCCTGAAGTCCGAACGAAGTGAGTCGATATATTAATGATAAAATCTACCAGATATACACCTGAAGTCCGAACGAAGTGAGTCCAACTTCAGCAGAATGGTGAGTACAGTTATATATGGCTACGATAATTGTTGCGATGACTAATAGGAAAATTTTTGTGATGAAATGAAGACAAAAATCAAACTAACTGTGGTCCCGGCTATTGAAGAAATCCCGAAACCAGTCTCGAGTTGCACCCTTTTTATCTCATTCTTGTCAATGCATTCTCAAATAAAATGGAAGCAAATGTCAATATGCTTTGCTCTAGAGTGAGAGATAGGATTTTGGGCAAGGGCCATTGCACCCTGGTTATCAGCATGTACTATGGTGGCTTGAGCTTGAGGGTAACTGTAAGGGGACCCTACCAACACTGCCCCTGAGACACTAGACTCACAGCCTGGAGTGACCCTGTGCTTAATTAAATATTACATAGTAATATTTAATTCCCTTTAGCTTGACTTGGAGACTCCTGACCCTGACTAACAGGACTATAGGATCAGGGATGTCTCAACAGTAGGAGTATATATATTGTAGAAGTACACTCCAGGAGCCTTATCCTAATCTCTAAGGATTCTCCTGGAGGTGAGTTGTAACATATTTAGGAGTGTAATATTACTAAGGATTCTTCTGGAGTCTACTCCACTCTGGTCACCCTTACAGTAACCAACTTCTTTAAGAAGCATTCGAAGCCATACTACCTCCTTTGTTGCATTTGCTGATGCCACATATTCAGCTTCAACTGAGGAGGTAGCAACAGATACTTGTTTCTTCAAAGACCAAGAGACACATCCTCCAACTACATCAAAGACAAAACCTCCCACTGATTACCTTGTATCAACATCACCAGTCTAATCTGAGTCAGTCCAACCAACAACATCAACAGCTTCTTTTCCATGATGTTCTAAAACCAGGAAAAAATCCTGAGTGCCCTTTAGATAGTAAAGAATACATTTTGTAGCTTCAAGATAAGGAATACCAGAATTTCCACTGAACTGAGCAGTAAGGTTGACAGAGAATTGGATATCTGGGCAAGTTTGAGTAGCATATAATAATAAGCCAACCAATGATAAATAGTGAATGCCACTAGAGAAACTTGAGTACTTATTCAGTTCAGCTTCAGAAGATGAAGACTGGGATGTAGATAAACCATGTTTGACAGCCAAGAGGGTGGAAACAGGCTTTGTGTTGAGCATTCCAAACCTTGTGAGAACTTGTATGATATAAGCAGACTGATTAAGAAAGATAAGATGATTGGAGCAATCTTGAGTAACCAGAATACCAAGTATGAACTTTAATTCACCTAGATCCGTTATTTTAAAATATTTTGACAAATTCCACTTGAATAAAGCAATTCTAGGTATTTCTTTTCCAGTAATAGCCATATTATCAACATAGATCAAGACTATTAGGATAATTTTACTATGCTCCCAGAGGATATAAAGACAATTATCAGCCATTACATGAGTGAAGCCCAGCTTAGTCATCACCTGATGTAAGCATTTCTTCCACTATTGACCTGCTTGTTTCAACCTATATAGTGCCTTTCTAAGCCTTCAAAAATTTTGACCATTCCTATATTTCTCAGCAAGTCCATTAGGTACCTTTATATAAATTTCTTTATTTAAATTCCCTTGAAGATATGCTCCAATGATGTCAACTTGATGAAGTTCAAGGTCCAAAAATGCAGTAAGTGCCAGAAAAATTCATAGTATTGTGAATTTTGCTACTGATGAGAACATCTCTGTGAAATCTAGATCTAGCACCTATGAGAAACCTTGAGCAACAATCTGAGCCTTGAATTTTAGATAGTTTCTATGGCTATCCAACTTCTCCTTGAACACAATATGACTACCAACAGCTTTCTTGTTATTAGGTAATTGTTCAACCCACTCAAAAACTTTAGCTTTAACTAATTGGTTGAACTCAGACTTAACAGCTTTCTCCTATTGTTTTGAGTGGGGTGACAGTAGGGCTTCCTTTAATGTTCTTGGTTCAGAAGTCATAGCAATGAAGGCAAAAGCAGTGCTATTGAGATAAGCAGGTTGATTTTTATTATGAAACTTGGCAGGCAGTTGACAATTTCAGCTCAAAGGCTCTTTTTTAGGCAGATTTTGCCACTTAGAGACCTTTTTTGGTACAAAAGGAGGTAATAGCATCTCTTTGGCAGACTCAGGAGGAGGAGTAGATAGATGACTTTCAGGTAAGTGTACCTTAGTTGGATTAGGAACCTATCACAAACTTCATTTGGACCATAACTCCAGGAATACTTAACTAATTTTGACGATCTAAATGGCCACCAAAAGCCCTTAAGAAGACCTTTCAAACAGTACCAAAAACATCTCAAAGCAATTAGTATTCACTGAGTTATCAGCAGATCAGTCAGTGATCACCAAGTCACCAGATACTAAATCACTAATATCTTGGGAACTGCTTAATATAATCATTTGCTTCAATGACCATCATGAAGCTCTCTTCAATGCGCTTCTTTCAGCCATAAATAGATTCTGAGGCAATAAGATCCCATAGAGATACAAGGTCCTCAATGTTTGCATATGATACTGATCTTTATCCATAGATTATCATCTGTCCTTGAATAGAACAAAGGACTGCTCTAAGATGGTTAGATTATCTCTATTTCAAGAGCAATAGTACTCCTATATATAGAACAATAAGTAGTGATCATATGGTAGGCTGTTCTGGTATATAGACCACCACAATCATGTATTTAAGAACTGTATGTCTAAGGATAAACCTCAAATTTAACAATATCTTTTGCTGCTTGTCTAACTTTGCTTTTTTGAACACTTTGATTATCAAATCAAGCAATAACAAATCAGTAAGTGGCCATTTGTGATAAAGCCCCAGTTGATTGTGGATCTCGAAGGTGTATGTTTGTTTTGTACCATAACACTACCCTTCTCAAACTAGTCTAGCAGCCTGGCTCACTGTCAGTACAACAGTACTGCCTAGAACTCCTATATCCTTGTATAGGCTTTACTTCAACTAACTGTACAGTTGAAAACCTACTCTAAAAATACATAGCAAGTGGTTAAACTCCTAGTCAAGCAAGTGTTCAAGTCCTTCTCAAAGTGAGATATATCTCTCAAGGGAAGTTTTATAGAGTTTTTATAAAGAAAACAAACAGAAAACTCAGTCACTCAAAAATAGTAAAGAAGCTCTAGAGTGACAGAGGAAGAAAGATGATAGAGATAAGTTGTTGTTAGACCTCTCTGCATTCCTAGAGTATATATTAGGATTACAAATCATAGAGTCAACAATTAAGAAACAAAAGAGACATTTCAACAACCCATTATAGTAGAGAGTGGAATAATAAAGCAGAGTCTCCTTCCAATCACACTTTTAGTGCTTCTTGTCTCTCCTAACCCTCCTATCTAGTCTTCTCTTATGTCTGTCTATCAAACCCAGCCTTTGAATGCTGCTTGAGGTTAGTGTCTTTATCAATCCCTCTAGTTTTAACTTCCTCAATTCCTCTATTTCATTCTCTACAGTCTTGACCTTCCTTTTTAGTCCCTGATATCTCTCCTTTCCCAAATCCTCTAATAGTGTTGCCCTCAAGAGGATTGCTTACAACATTTTTAATTATAAGTGATATCAAAAATAATCACTAAGGTCTGAAGATCACACTAAAGCCTAATCCATTAAATATGACAGCCACTAAACTGTGACATCCTTCTATCAGAGGAAACTAGTTTCTCCAAGGTTCAGATAGTCCTTAAGAGTACTTCTAGAGGGGATTTCTAGTTTGTGTCTGGTACAAAATGGCTGGACAGGCCCTATGAGACTGGTATAGTAGTGGTCACAACTGCTATTCTGCTACTTAGGTAATGTATGCAAGTCCAAAATTAGGGGTCTAGTGATATATAATCAGTGTTACCTTTGCTGCTCAAGCTAAATTATAGTATGGACTTGTAATAAATATCACTTAAATTGCCTAAAAAGACTATCTGGCATGACAATATCTTTGTACTTGAGTATATTTTATTGTTGTATGTGAACTCTGCTGTTTCTAACCAGTCTGGCCACTGCTCCTGCCTATGGTTAGTAAATATTCTTAAGTACTATTCCAATTCCTAATTAATCCTCTCTGTTTATCCATCTATCTGAGGGTAGAACACCATTGACATCTTGCTTTTGATCCCCAATATTCTATTCAACTCCCTCATCAATCCTGCCATAAATTGGGGTCCCCTATCTGGGATGATACTTTCAGGTAACCTATGCAACTTCCATATGTTATCTCTAAACAACCTAGCTAGCCCTTCTACTGATGTTCTCTCTGTAGTAGGGATAAAATAGACCATTTTTGTTAATTTGTCTACCACCACTAAGATCAAGTCATATTCCTATACTAATAGCAGTTTAGTAATAAAATCTGCCAATATATGCATTTAGGGTTTCTTAAATATTGAATTGGGTATTAATTTGCCTGCTAGCTGTTCTATACAGTTTTTGTTTCTCTGGCAAGAATCATATCCCTCCACATATTGTTTCACCTCTTTTATTTCTTCTACTGCTTTGACTACTTTGTTGTCTTTTACTTTTGACTTTCTTACTTTCTTTGATAGATCTATCTCTTCTACGATTACTTCTACTCTTTTTGTTTTTCTAATTTCTAGCCACTCAAACTTTACCAATGTCTCATCTTTATTGTTCCTTTTTACTTCTACTTTCCAGTCTGGCCTTCTACTCAAGCTATTTACTTTTCCTATTTTACTCTCCAGAATATACTTTAGCATAAAATCAAATCTCAATAGATACAATGCCTATCTTGCTTGTCTCCTATTCAATTTCTGTGCCTTCATGAAGTATTCAAGATTCTTATGATCTGTCCAAATCTTGAACTTAGTGGTCATTCCTTCTAGAAAGTGTTTCCATATCTCCAAGCATCTAACTATCATCAATATTTTCTTGTCATGTATTTCATAATTTCTTTTTGTGTCACTTAGAGATTTTGAGATAAAAGCAACTGGTCTCCACAATCTATTTAAGCACTTCATTGATAGTACTCCCCTAGTAGCATAATTCAATACATTTGCTTCTACCCTGAATTCTTTATCAAGGTTAGGCACTACTAATACTGATCTGGTCATAAAGACTTTCTTGAGCTTGTCAAATGCTTGTTGTTGTTTTTCTCTCCACTGCCATTTTATATCCTTTCTTGTTAACATATTTATTGACCTGGCTACTCAAGCAAAATCCTTAATAAATCTCCTATAATAGTTTGCAAGGTCCAGGAATTTCCTAATATCTTTAACGTTCTTTAGCTCTGGCCAACTCAACACTCTATCTATCTTTTCTCTCTCTATCTCTATACTATTGGGCCCTATTACTACTCCTAGAAACTCTATTTTCCTCACTTTCTATGTACATTTTTCTAGCTTTACATAAAAGTCATTCTTCTCCAATCTCTTCAATACTTCCTCTACAATTTTGTCATGTCCTTCTTCTGTTTCTGTTCTAACCAAGATATTGTCCACAAATGCAGCCACTTTCCCTTTATTAATGATATTTCTCAGGATTTTGTTCATTATTGCCTGAAATATAGCTAGTGAGTTTATTATCCCAAAGAACATAACCGTTGGTTCAAAGAATCCTATATACATTGTAAACATTCTCTTCCATACATTTTCCTCTTTAATCCTCATATTATTAAATCCCCACTGTAAATCCATTTTAGTGAATACCTTCTTACTCCCCATTATGTCTATCAAATCTGTAATCAATGGTAGTAGATAGTTATTCTTTACTGTCTAGTCATTTAGACTACAGTAGTCCATTACCATTCTCTTACTTCTATTTTTCTTTGCCACAAAGAACACTAGTGACATCTGAGAGGATTTTGAAAATCTAATATATCCCTTTTTAAGTTGGTTATCTATGAATTTTTGGACCTTTTTCCTTTTGTCTTTTGATAATAGATAGATCCTTTCTTTTTTAGGTTTGAATGTCTCTTTGAGATCTATAGTATGATCCCAGACTTTTCTTGTAGGTATCCTTTCTAACTTCATCTTTCCAAATACCTTTCTCCACTTCAGGAATTTCTTTGGAACCATTTCCTCAATTTTCCTATGATCTGCCTTGACCTCCTTTTCTCTTTCCCAATCTTCTTTATCATCCATAGTCTATCTTACAATCTTCTCTTCCTCTATAGTAACCACTCATCTTCCCTTCTTTACTTTCTTCTCTTCTTTTAACTTGGTATTTCTCCTATATAGTGGAGAATATCTTGTTATTTTAACCTCTCTTATCTCCTAGTTGATTTCTGGATTATAGGCTTGTAGCCATAGCATGCCCAATATCACATCTGTCCTTTCTAAGTCATATATGTCTATTTTCATTCTTTCAATGTGGTTTTTATAGTATACATTGACTTTTATCTGATGTGTAATTGCTCCTCCACTGTTATTTGTACCATCTATATTTCTGATTATCACTGGTCTCTCTAGTCTCTGTAGCCTAAACCTATGTCTAGTTACCATCTTTTTATCCATAAAAATTCCTATTGCACTACTATCCAAGAGTACTTTTACTGTTATGCCTTCATGTGTATCTACTTTCTCTACCCCTATATTTAACCATACTTTTCTCAGCATTTTAAACATCCTTCTCACATCTCTCTCTGTATCCCCCTTTCTTGCTGTGTCTTTTGGAACTCCTGTCCATGTACTGCTTTGCTGTGCTTCTCCTTGTATAGTATATACCACTACTCTCCAATCCTATCATGGCTGTTTTCTTCCAGTCCCACATTCTGGACACAAAATTCTCTTCCTATCCTCTTCTAATATTTTCTCAACTGTATCTTTTCTTTTACACCAACTACACTTTATATTGACTGCTCCTCTTTCTCTTGCTGTATTCTCTCTCCACCTCTACACTTCAAGGCAACTGCTGTACCACACATTTCTCAAATGTTCACCAGAGATAAATCCTTGTTCCCAGTTCTCATGTATTTTGGTACCTTTGTAGTTGCACCCTCTACACTTCACAAATGTCATAACTTCCCACCTGGTCATCTATCCTCTCTGCTCTAATACTGCACTTCTCAGAGATATTCCCTATGCACTACTATATTCCTGTGCCTTTCTCTATAAGAAGTGCACTGGCCTCTCCTCTTGCTGTGCCTTTTGTAGGCTAGCCACATATACCACTTCCTTATCTCTCTTTCTCTTCTTCTCAACTTCAATATTTGGGCACTCCTATTTGAAATGCCCAACTCCAACATCTGAAGTATTTAATCTCCTTTACCATCTTATTTCTCCTTATCCTTACTTCTCTGCTCATAAGAGAGTTGTATTGATCTAGAAACATGGTGCTATATCTCTAGAGAAGTTGGAATAGAAAATGATCTCACTAATGTTATATCTACTGGGGTGCAAGATCTTCACCTAGCTAGACATCTACTGTCTTACTTACTACTGCTCTAATACTATGGTTATACTATCACCCTAAGGAGAGGATCTCTAACCTAAATGTCTTTCTAAGGATGCAGCATTACTCCTCTGCATGTACAGCCCACAATGGGACTTCAGCATAAGGTTTATAAAGTGAAAAGGTACAAGTAACTACTGGCAACACTATTCAATTAGCAGATCAGGTCTTAGACATAATATCTAAGCTTAGTACTGTACTTCTACCAATAGTCTTTAACTGACTATTAAGTCTCCTTAAGCCAAGGGCCCAGCTATGTATAAAGGTAACTAGTAATTGTAATGACCACCAGTCAAGGATCAAAAAGATTATAAGAGTTAAGATGAATAAGGTCCAAGGTGGACAGTGCTCTAGATGTGGAATCAAGTTCTAGTGTAGTGACTTAGTCTAAGATGACTTAATTACACTCCAAATCCAAGTTGACAAGGAGAACTCAATAGAGTTTCCATTGGATTCTGTATACTACTTATACAACTACTATATAGTCTATACACTACTCTCCCATACTCATCATGTGACTTTATCATGTAATGTGACAGTGTGACATCTTGATATATGACTGTGATATGTGACATTAGTCATGTAACACTTTCCCACACTCCTTCCTTGTATAGTAAGTCCAAATAAAAAAGAAAAAGAAAAAGAAAAGAAATATAAATAATAACTTAGCCATTTTGCCAAGTTATGATAGATACTAAATAAGCAGCAGATTAGAGGAAAAGATAAGTATTTAGTATGGTAAAAAGAATTTATAGCAGAGTCAAATACTTGGGAAGGGATAGAGAACCTAGGAAATACAAAAGAAGCAGTTAAAGAGTTTGAAAGAGAGTATTGACAAGATATAAAGGATGTTTAGAAACAAGAAAGAGAAAAAAGAACATTCAGGAGAGAAGAATTACTAGAAAGATTTACAGCAAGAAAGTTATATAAATGGACAGATAAGAGGTATGATAAAGAGTACTAAGCAAGAATAGAAAGGAATTGGAGGTGCTGGAAGAAAGGACCAATTAGAGGATAAAAAATGATGGAAATAATCAAGGAAGAAGAAAAAGAAATTAGTCAAGAGGAATCTAGACTTAGAGAGTAGAATGAAGAGGACAATAAAATAGAAAATTATCTATAACCCCTACTATGAGTTGTAAAATTTCTCAGAATGAGAAATCTTGAGAGAGAGGTAATGTCATGACTTGGCAAAATAGCTAAGTTATTATTTTATTTTACTTTCTTTTCTTTTTTTATTTAGACTTACTATACAAGGAAAGAGTGTGAAAAAGTGTCATATAACAATATTGCATGTCACAAGTCACAAGTCAGGATGTTACAAGATCACATCACAAGATGATGTCACATGATAAGTGTGGAAAAGTAGTACACAGACCATGTAGTAGTTGTATAAGTAATGTACAGAATCAAATAAAAACTCTATTGAGTTCTCTTTGTCAACTCAGACTTGGAGTGTGATTAAGTTATCTTAGACTAAGTCACTACAGGTTGCCTTTTATAGTTATCTAGTTTCCAATATGTAGTATATCTGATTGCATGGCAATGTACACAGACTACCTAGTGTAGCTATATATACTAGTAGATGTATGGTAGAATACCTTACTTCAATATTAATTGAAACTCCTAGGCTATTCATTGTTCCAACTTAAGTCTGCTCTTATCAGAGTACTTAGAGTAGATTAGGTGTTATAAGAGCCCCGAGCAGAAAAAAGTCTCCTATGCATTCGAATACTTAGTCCAAAACCTCAAAGCGTACAATGGGGTTAAGAGATAAATAACAGGGGAACTTAAGAAGCCAAGTTACATGATAAGGTCACGAGGTTGTAGAACATTCTGGAGGAACATGTGATTGTGGACTAGTAGCAGTATAGCCACTGTAAAAGTAGTATAAATAATAGTCCAATTCAATAAAGAACTTCATTGAGTTCTTCTTGAACATCCACCTAGGGTGATCACTAAGGACACTCACTGTCTCTCGATAACATTAGAGACTATACTATTATTCCCTTACAATAATGAGAATTAGATATTAATGAAGCCAGGTTGAATAAAAAGAACAGAAATATTGGTAGAAAAAAATAATTTAAGGAAAAGGATTCAGAAGACCCAGAAAGGGGATGAAAAGGTAGTTAAGGTAGTGAAGAAACTAAAAAGAACAGATATAAAAATATTGAAAGATGAGGAATAGACAATAAAAGAAAAAGTGGTTATAAAGGAAGGACAGATATATGTGCCAGAGAAAGAGTTGAGAAGGGAAGTGATACAACTGCATTATGACATACCTATGGGAGAATATAAGGGAAGGTGGAAGACAACAGAACTGGTTACACAAAACTATTGGTGGCCAGGAGTGACAAAAGAGGTAGGAAGATATATGGAGGGATGTAATGCTTGCCAATGCTATAAAAATAGGAGCAAGGCCCCAGCAGGAAAACTAATGCCTAATGCAATTCCAGAAAAGCCATGGAGTCATATTTCAGCAGACTTTATTACCAAGCTATCTCTGGCACAGGGTTATAATGCAATTTTGGTAGTTTGCAATTGGTTTAGTAAGATGGTCCACTTTATAGCAACTATAGAAAAAATATTAGCAGAAGGGCTGACTAGGCTGTTTAGAAATCATATCTGGAAGTTGTATGGTTTTCTAGAAAGCATCATATCAGATAGAGGAGTGCAGCTTGTAATAGGAATAATGAAGGAGTTGAATAAGTTGTTGGAGATCCAGACAAAGCTGTTAATGGCCTATCACTTTCAAACAGATGGACAAATAGAAAGAATCAATCAGGAACTAAAACAGTACCTAAGAGTTTTCATTGACTATAGGCAGGAGCAGTGGCTGGATTGGTTAGGAACTGCTAAATTCACATATAATAACAAAATCCATTTAGCAACAAAAGTTTCTCTATTTAAGGTAAACTATGGTCAGGATCCAAGAATAAGATTTAAAGAGAGAAAAAAGATATTACAAACTTCATTCAGACTATAACTCTGGGAATACTTGACCAATTTCAACAATCTAAATGGCTACTGAAAGCTCTTAAGAAGACCTTTCAAACAGTACCAAAAACATCTCAAAGAAATCAGTATTCACTGAGTTATCAGCAGATCAGTTGGTGATCACTAAGTTACTAGATACTAAACTGCTAATATCTTGGAAACTGCTTAACATAATTATTTGCTTCAATAACCATTGTGAAGCTCTCTTCAATGTGCTTCTTTCAGTCATAAATAGAACCCAAGGCAATAAGATCCCATGGAGATATAAGGTCCTCAATGTTTGCATATAATATTAATCTTTACCCATAGATTATCATCTGTCCTTGAATAGAACAAAGGACTGCTCTAAGATGGTTAGGTTATCTCTATTTCAAGAACAATAGTACTCCTATATATAGAACAATAGGTAGTGATTATGTGGTAGACTGTCCTTGTACACAGACCACCACAATTATGTATTTAAGAACTGTATATCTGAGAATAAACCTTAGACTTAACAACATCTTTTGCTGCTTGTCTAACTTTGCTTTTTTGAGCCCTTTGATTATCAAATCACTCAATCACAAATCAGTAAGTGGCCATTTGTGATAGAAAAGGAAATTCAAAGTGGTAGGAAAGTTTATAGAAAAAATAAAAAGAATTCAAAAGGAAGCAAAAGCAGTACTGGGAAAAGTATAGAAGGAGATGAAGAGATATACAGATAGGAAGTGAGGAGAGATAGAGGAATACAAAGTGGGAGATTTAGTACTATTAAGTACAAAAGACCTTAAGTGGCAAATGGTAGAAAGAAGAACAAAGAAGTTGATAGAATAGTTTATGGGATCTTACAGGGTCAAGGGGATTGTTTCAACCAATGCTATAGAATTAGAACTGTCTAGTTCTGTTAAAATACATCCTGTAGTTAATGTAAGTCAAGTACAGCTGTACAAGCCTCAAGTGGAGAGACAGAAGAAGGTTCTACTAAAGCCAGTCATTATTGAGAGAGAGAAGGAATTTGAGGTAGAAAAGATACTGAATAAATAGATAGTTAGAGGAAAAGAGAAGTTCTTAGTGTGATAGAAAAGCTATATGGCAGAAGGGGACATATGGAAAAGTAGGAAAAATTTGAAGAATATAAAGAAACTGGTTAAGGAGTTTGAAAGAAAGTATGGGGAAGAGGCCAAAGAAGTAAGATATCAAGAAAAAGAGGATAACAAAAAGGTGTTCTCAAGAGAACTGCCAGGAAATTTTACAGCTAAAGTACTATGGGGTTGGTTAAATAAGAGATACAAAAAGCAGAGGGAAAAAAGATAGAAAGAGAACTGGAAATAATGGAAAAATTCCTTAGGATAAGAAATCTTGAAGAGAAGGTTATGTTATAAGATGATTTCCAAGAAAAAAACTATTTCTTGTGTATTTGTCAACTTGATGGAAAATATCCAAGAATACAATATGGGAAAGATATAAACAGCATGGAAAGGATTATGTAAGATATAGATAGTTTTTAGTGAAGGTTATATAATTGTAGAAGACAGGTACACAGACCATCCAATATCTGTATAAGTAGCTGCTGGAATCCAATGGAGAACTCTATTGAGTTCTTTCTGAACAACTACCTTGGTTGAGTTCGAAGTTCTTATGACTGTATGCTAATATATGGGTCCATTCTCCAGAGAAGTCTAGTAGAGGGGATAACTTGGATCAGACCCATTGCCTGAGGATGAGAGAAGCCAGAGTAGGGGTTGAAGCCATAGGAGGAGAAAGTACAGGTACCAAAGGGATATTTTGTGTTACTAGAGATGGAGTAAGGTATACTACCAGTTGTACTAGCTACTGGAGTTGAGTAGTGAGGGTGAAGAGTATGTTGTTGATATTGTTTTTGGAGTTGTTTTGACATTCAGTCAGCTTCATCAGGTGGTGTTACAAGTAGCCCAAAGCATCTACAAGGCCTTGGGGGGTTTCCAGCAGTAATAACATCTAAGAAACAGAGCAGAGGATTGGTGTTGGCAGGGGAGAGCAACCTAAGGGCAGCTGTCTGCTGTAACTATTCAAGGCTCTGTTTAGGAGATCCTATTCTACTATAAGGGTAACTAGAGCAGGGTAACTCCAGGAGATTCCTTAGTATATAAACAAAGCCTAGAGTATGTTACAATTTATCTCTAGAAGATTCCTCAGAGAATAGAATGAGGCTCTTGAAAAGTAATCTATACTATATATACAAGTCTCCCTAGTTACAGAACATCTTAGCAGTTAGGGACAGAAATGTAGAAGTGAGCAACTAATTAAATATGAGATAATTGCAATTTAATTAGTTGCAGGGTTGTTCTAGTGCACTACCACTAGTGTATTAGGAGTAAACTTTGGTGTAGCCCTCTTATAGTACTTACATTCTTCAAAGAAAAATTTTCCTAGAGATCACTTTACTCTGGTTGCTCTTACAAAAAGCAAAAAGGATTGATATTACAAGAGTTTAATCTACAAACTGAAAAACTATAATATATAGCTAGAGTACTTATACAAAGTCTGAAATAGAAGTAGTACATTATAATTCTATAGGAGTAGACAAATTAGGATTTCAGAAGCAAGATAAATAAATAAAATAAAAAGAAAATAGATATTAAATAATACTAAATTTTCAGTATATGACAATATGCCATAATCTTATCTTATCTAATCTACATTTTCTATAGTATATCTATTTATGACTGTTCCTTGTCCAAATATAGATATATAAGTTCTTAACTTTATTATATCTATAACAGATTATAACTGTCAAGCTCTACTAAAGACAGAAAATGACAAGGAATAGAGAAGCCCTCTATGATAGAATTGTAGTGTCATTCTGGACTAGATGTAGAATAAAAAGAAATATATTGAAAAAAAGACCAGAACAGAGTTGCTAGGTTGAGAACAAGACTAAAGGGCATTCTATATACTGAATTGTATTTAAGTCAACTAGAGAGATCAATCCAAAAGAGAAAGTCTTCTGGGGGGGAAAACCTCAGCAATGGAATTAGTCTTAAAAAGGTAATAGTGTTCTAGAAGAACCTCTATGTCACTACTTAGCTGATCCAGGTGTCACAGTATGTGACAATAACAGAGTAAGGGTAAAGGTAGTCATTTATTTATCCTATGATCACTATTTGTGGGCCCTAACTAGATACCTACCTCAAGAGGCAAGATATATAAAAGAGAATAAGAGATATATTGAAATATGAACAGGGGAGGTACCAAGGGTAGGTTAGTTAAACAAACGGGTAGTGAGTACAAACTAACTACACTATATATACCTATTCTTCTTCATGTAATGTAGCTACCAACACCAGTATGTCAAACAGGATGATCTCATCATCATGTATCACAAAGGCTCACATGACATCCAAAAATCCAACAAGATATGTTATGATCCACCACAGACATAACAAGACCACTCCTCATCCTCATACTCCATCAACAATACACCTCCTATTGTATAGTCTGATACATCCACCTCCACTCTCAGCTCCTTGTCTAAATCCAGCACCACTAACATTAATTTGGTCATAAAGATTCTCTTTGGATTCTCAAAGGCTTTCTCCTGCTCTATTCCCCAACTACTTCTTGTTCTTCTTGACCAACTAATGCAAAGGTTCGGCTATGATTATTCTGACACCATTTCTACAAGCTGTGTCAAGCTTCTCCTCAAAACAGAATGCAGATCAAATTTGTGGATCTTGATCCTTGCAATGTTGTAATTATTCAGCATCTAGAGCCAAGCTTGCTTATGCCTATCAGGTCCCTGTCAAAAGTCAGCAATCCATCTCACAGTATCTATTCTACAAAAGAATTTTTGACTTCCAATTTCAATTCTATGCCCTTCTTGTTGAAATGTACTTTCAAAGTAATGTAATTGATGTCCTGGATCGGCAAAGAAGGACCCCCAGCATCTTCAAATTAATACAAAACACCAAAAAAATCACACATAACCAATCAGATAAATCTCCTCCGCTTCATTGACCTGCGCACTACATATTGAGCAATTATGTCTTGAAAAAGAAAGAGGACAGAAGCCAAATGATAGAGGCTGTGAGAGTGGTGAGTGACATAAAATCTCTCACCTCTCGGAAAGCGACAGATCCATGCAAACCACTCTTTCGATTCTCCCTTCTAACCATCTTTCAACGTCCACCCCGAGATCACAGTCATGCATCTCAAGGTGCTTGAGTCGCTTCACGCTACTGTTCCCTCCTAAGCTCAAATCATTGATACTTCCACCCCATCCACCACCGAGTCCGACGCTGCCGGAGTCTGGGTTCCTAGATTCAATGGCCACCACCAACTTCGTTATAACTTCCGATCCACCCATTCCATATCCAGCGCCATTTGGGCTACCGCCACTGCCACTACTACCATGACCGTAATTACTACACCACCCGCGCAGCATCAGTACTTCCAAATTAGGAGCTAGCCAGTTATTCCCATTTCCTGCACCACTACCTCCAGCACCGCCAAGACCACTTCCATCATCTTCATTATTGGCCAAGCAATCTAAGAGCGCTTCAAGTGGCATTCCTCCAACTTTGAGGACACGCAGATGAGGCACATGAACAAGAAGCGCGCGCCAGGACGGAGTAATACCAGTAAGTGAAGGGACATAATAGTGATACATTGCATGTATGTTCATATGCGTATGTATGTGAGGGTGATTAATCAGTGACGGACCGGCCGGAAGAATGAATGGGTGAGATGGGGAGAGAAGATTGGGACTTGGTGGGGTATCGTATCCCAATGAGAGCTCCTCAAGTTTTATATCCCCGATCGCTCCAGCTGTCAATTGAGTGAATTGAGAAGGCAGGGGATTGAATGTGCTGAGTGCAGCTGCAGACCGAGTTAACAGGCCTATAATGACGTCCTCTGCACTCTCCCTTGGATCGATGGACAAACTCAGCTTCTTCAATTGTGGAGTACTCAAGCAATCAACTAGCTGACTGAGAAGCCAGTGGCCACCTATCCTGACCTCTGTCACTTCTCGTATGACCAACGACGCCAGAGGCAGGACGTTAGGCAACACGCCCTGAAAATACAGCACCAACGACTGAAGGTGCGGGTTGTGCGAAATCATGAAACGTATGCGATCGAGGGGGAGCGCAGGACTGACTGGAGCACGAAGGTTGAGGTGTCTGAGATGCGATAGAGAAAATATCGGTGAAGACCACCGGAAGGGAACCTGGTGAAGAGTAAGAGACATGAGGGAAGGGAGGAATGGTGGCGATCTTGGTCCTGGAGGCACAATTGGAGCATTTGGAAGCCATGGCCAGTCAGAAGAACAACCACCTTCCGAACTGGATACCTCAAATTCTTTGAGCAGTGGAGCTGCACCTGATAACTCATGAGAAATCCGCCAAGGATCAATCGCATTAACTGACCATTGATCGAAGTAAGCGCCGTCATGGCTTTGAATGCTTTATCGTATCGAAATACAAACCTCTCCCAACGTGGCATTTGTGCAACCAAGTAATAAAATGCGATATGTGCCCAATAAACATTGGGTTTATGAGAGAGATTTGGAAAAACCTCACGAAGTTCATCAGAGTGTGGAATACTTGAGATAGAGCCATTGTGCAATGCAAAGCTTGGCCATGAAGTTGCCGTACTTCCACCAAATCCGTATGATCTCCGGCCTCTCCGCCTCTGTGCGTCAATATGGAAGTTGAGACATGGATTTGAGAGCATACACGGATACTCGACTGTACGCAAGTATATTTCGATATCTAGAGGAATATTATGACCCGAGCGTTCGAGCCATAACCTGATGAGTTCTGGAGAAGATGTTGGTGTCGTAAATAGCCGAATCTGTAGGTATAATATAGTGTAAATGCAGTGGCGGAAAATAGGAGACGTAAGAGGCACAACTCAAATTCTCATGCAGTCTCAAAGACAACACATGGCCTATTACATGAGCAGTAACGCTCATTGAAGTGCCAATGCAATGTATCATGATAGAATGATAGCGATCCGACGATAACCAGGATACTGACCTTGGCCCAAAGCTTTGGTGTGCGAAGAGCCAAACTTCTCCACGAAGAACATACAGCTGCGAGCACCCATGCACAGGCCTCGTGGCCCTCAAAATGCCACAGAAAAATTTCTCGCAACAATTCTGCTGGGAGTCGGCGGGCAGGACTTAGATACGATCTGGTTGCAACCTCATCTTCCTCTAACTGGATCTTTTCTTCCGTCATCTTCATAATAGAAAGCTTGGCTTCGCCTATAAACTCTGTCAATCCCATTTCTGCGCAGGCGATCTTAGCAGCGAGGGTCTGAATCGAAGTACAGGTGGATTCAAGATGTAGTTTCGCATGGCGAAGGGTCTCTACAGTTGGTGGCTCTGAGAAGGATGTCGGGGGAACGGGCATATCCTGAACTTAGGAGACGAAAGGGTATTTGACAATGTGCCCATCCCTATTCATAGCAAAGCCTTTCAAACTCCGCGCAGGGCATCTCCGAGTATAATTGTCATATGAAGAGAAGAAAGAACATACAACCATACAAAATTTTACTTCTTATTTGCGGCTTCTATAGCATCACCGTTCTTGCACGCTATAATCTTGATCCTTTGGGCATTGACTATCTCATTCGACTCCATTTTGAAAGTTGGATTCTTAACGATGAATGTCCAGACATCGTCGCACAGTCGATATGTATGCAGATGACCCTATGGATACTAGATGACTGCTTGTTAAAACTGAAGGTGACTGCATTTTTATACCTTGAGAGTAGTCTTGGTTTTGACTTGACGCACCATCGTATCCGCCAGTGATTTATCAAACTGCCTCAACGAACCGAATATGTGAGCATTTGATTCTGCGATGGTACTATCATACACCAACCTGCTGCAAGACCTTCATCGCTAACTGTGGGGTAATGACACCACTTGTAATCAATTCGTCTAGGGAATCGGTCAACGCCATGCCAATCCTAGAAGCATTGCCCAGGATACCAGCTGTCAGTCAGCTAGATAAATCTTCATTGGGGAACCCGAACTTACGATGATCCACGGTAGAATTCGTAGTATGCTGAAGCCATAAGAGAAGATTAAATGAGCTACCAGTTGAGCCTCGGATGACGCTAGGCCAGAGGATGGATTAGCAGAGCCCGCAAGTCCTCTGTGACAGTGTGACATACGTAATCTCACAGTCTAATCCCGATCATCATAGATCTGACATCGTCACCCCAAGACAATCTCTGACAGCATATTGAAAGAACCTGTGTTGTCTTGATGACACATGGAACAGGTGAATGCCCAGTTATGCTTGCTGGACATAGCGATTGTCTTGACATAGATAGGTTTCACAATAGATAGGTTTCCTGCGAATTAAATAACTTGTAAACTACTACTCCCCACTGCTATTCACACATTTCTTGGTTAAGATGATTTACTGGGTGAAATAAAATGTGATGTCTTGAACCACAGTATGGTGCTACCTTTTGGCACTATCTTCACAGAGTTCCTCAGGTAAATGTCAGGATAACATAATAATATTCTTGGATCACTAGGACTGGATGACAAAGACTAAGTGCACAAAGAATTATGAACTATAATAAATGGTCTCAGACATTACCCAGTGTGGTAGACGACTGATATTCACCTATAATAAATGGTCTACAATACACAATAAGACAGAATATGCATATAGGAGAATCATAGCTCACCTCAGACGTTACCCAGTGTGGTAGACGACTGAGTGAGCCTACAATAAAAATAGCTATCTATGCTGATTTGGTTGTTTCAGATTTATAATAATAATAGAAGGAGAAAATAGTAAAGAAACAACGTCATAACGATCAGTCCTGTCCAATACAAAGCAAGATAAATCAAGACATGCCTAGGACCAAGTGACAAAAATTGACCACACTTTAAGTGCGAATGATGTAACTATTTATATGACCTGCGTACAGAAGTAGTTATGGAGATCAAATAAGTCAAAATGTAGATACCAAATAATAGTGATAAGCTGAATATGCTCCAATATATCTTAACACCTCAATCAGCTTCAATGGTGCCAATCAACTTCACCTGGTGAGCATACATGCAGTAGAGGCATAAATCTATGCTCCAGGCCCTGGAGAATTTGAAGGCCCCTCTAACCTGGATTCCCTGCTACCCGTTGTCATTATTCCTCCTGTTCTAAGCCAACTATTATGATCTCGACGCTGGAAACCCAAATCATTGATTGTTGTTTCCTGAAAGCGTTGCTGACCATTAAACTGGAGGTCAGGATTCCGAAGGTTCAACATCAAGCGTGAGACGGCCAGAGACGAAATTCTGATACACACAGACGTCAATGATGATCTGGGATGAGACACTGGCTGCTTCCCGTACACACTCATAGTTGTGGCCACCATTGCTCTTCTTAGAGGCTAGACAAAACTTTGGTGAAGTGGACACCCTACGAAATGAAAACTCACTCTAGCCAACTGTCAAGTCACAATGTCAAATAATGAAAACGAACTAAACGTTGAACACACCATCAAACATATGATGTTGCTAACATTCACCACAACCATTATACTATCGAACGGATGGTCACATTGCAGGTTGACATGTTCCTGAGCCCAAACTCACCCAAAATACATCGTACCTAAAGCATGTATTAGCAATGTCGGTCACTGGTATGACTTAATCATGACTTTATACATACCATCTCGTACGATCTGAGACAGCAACCCAATTCCTGCTCCGCGTGGTAGTGTCAAGGTTTTATAAAGCGTCATTCCAAAAACCAAAATGTCGAATATTAGCTCGCCAATATAAACTATGATGAAGTCTACAAATAGTATTGATCTCCCAAGTTCAGGATCGGAGACTTCAATTAGGGACAAAGAAGAAACGCACGTTGAGCCCTGAATGAGGTTAGTCAAAACTCTGTATCCGAGAATACGTTCCACGGACTGATGTTTGTCTAGTCCCGCCGCGCAGCCAAAATTTCTTGGTATGACGACAGTGTCACTCGGTTTACCAAGAATTACCGCCCACTATCTTCAAATAAGTTGCCTTGTTTTCGGTCTTTGAGACAGTAGACATACCACAGCTAATCCAATGATCGAGAGACAGACGACCAGGTAAAGTGCCGCAACCCATGCTTTACGTTCGTATAGTGCATAAATTCGTATCACCATGATACCTAACTCAAATTCAGTCTGCAGATATTGTGCTGCTTGTGTACAAACAGGCAACGAAAATTTGAATCATCAAAATAACCCATTCATGATAGGTCAGAAGGTGATGGCACCTGTGCATTGAAAACTATAGTCAGTTTGATCACGCTCCTTCGCAGGATAGAGGGCATCCGTACGTCTAGTACATTCGCATGAGGTATTGACTGTACCGCTCACGGAAGACTCACCTCTACATTTCCCGCGAAGAAAAGCCGGACAACAATAGGAATGTGAGCTGCAACTGTAAAATAGCGATTCAGGAAGAATAAAAACGATGTCAAAGTCAAGTTATTGTCCTTCCTAGACTCAGGACCATGACTGTCGCTGCAGTCTTCAGAAATGAAAAAACTTCGGAGTCGCTTCGGCCAAAATCTCTCTATTTCGGGTGCGATCGTCAGAAAATACTCGTGAAAGACGAGAGCTGACCGGATTCTAGATCTGTAAAGAGTATGCTGAAAGATTAGATGGAACGCACTTGTCGATATAGCTCCTAATATCCAATTGAGCTGTCTAGGTCATGATCAGACATGGCTTCCTCGCTTTGCCTTTCAGTCCGGGATCACAAACTGGGTGGCCCCGACCTACAATCTGGAAAGAATTAGTCACTCACAGAGACTTATAGTCCGCCAGCGTTAGCATTTTAGCATGCAAAGTCCCGGATGTGCGAGCGACAAGCTATCGATAGTCGGCGAAAAGGCAAAGACACTGAGGATGGCGATCAGTCGAACAGAGAGATGCTGTGTAATAGCCCTACTATTCTATATCAACAAGATATCCACCTAGCAACTGGCTCTAAAATTAATGATGATATCGCCAGCAGATTTCAATCTTTTTTAGTGACAGAAGTGCCCCCACGCAGCCCGATAAGCCGACTACCAGAAAAGCCTCAGGTTCCAACTCATCAGCACATGTGTTCCAATCTGAAACGATAGAAGAATAGTGGCATCACTCAGGGACGGCAGCGTTCCGGTATCGGTATACTCCGGTGCAGCACAGATTTTAAAAAGTACTATCATAGAGCCAGATATTACTCCATCCACTGTTCGTGAGATTGCGGCTTGATTTCATCAAGTTAATCGATATAATTTACATGTTTGGTGCAGGTTTTCACGGAAGAAGTTACGACCAAAATATTATCAAGCCTTTGTTGCCAGGATAACTTACAAAGCAGGTATGTATCTTGACATGAAGTTTCATTAGTATAATTTTGGATGATCTTGACTATCCAGATACCTCAGGCGAACTTGCAGAAAACAAAGACCAAGCTTCGGCAATGATTGATTATGATGGACTGTCTCGAGACAATGTGCCCCAGAACAGTCATGTATTTTCACGTACATCATTACCAAAACTCACTAGAAGTCTCCGTGAGAGCGGGAACGCTGGGCGGGTTCAAGGACATCTCGTCGAATATATCTGGAGTGATCCAAGTGGTAGATTTAAAACCTAGTGAGCAATGCACGTGTCTTGATGAACGACATTTATAAACAAACTAGAGTTACTGCGCTATCTAGTAGGGATTGGGTGTGAAGTGAAGGTAGTAGATGAGTGTTCAGAGTCAAAGACTGTGAGTTCAAAGGGGTCTTCACCGATATGTTTAATTATCGATCATTTGTTTACATCGCGAGTTTGTGCGATTTGACCCGAGCTTGATCATTTCGACGCCTGTCTATCCTGACCTCACTTGCCATGCATGAATTATAATTATATAAAAAGTCCCTTGACCGGCTGCGGCTTCATGGTTCCTGAATTCAGTGGCGATGACACGCCGAGTGACT
>Ga0153992_100079_pt1 | contig 22063 bp, 29 predicted proteins | sample TSNC076MetaG_FD_104683 | JGI IMG/M metagenome (GOLD analysis project Ga0153992, IMG submission 104683) | Attine ant fungus gardens microbial communities from North Carolina, USA - TSNC076 MetaG | ecosystem: Host-associated > Fungi > Mycelium > Unclassified | place: USA: North Carolina, Lumber... | reverse complement strand
CCAAAAAAAATGATGCGCTCCCGATAGGCCGAACTCTTTTTCTGGTCAATGTACCACCAGACGCTACAGAACGAGATTTGGTCCAGCTATTCAAAGAAGCTGGGACAGTCGAAAGGGTGGTCTTTAACACAGATAGTACTGAGGGTTCTAGGCATGTTGAGGAAGAGGATACGTCTGAAGAAGAGGAAGACGATGAGATTCCAGAAGTTGAGGGTGAGAAACTGCGGAAACGAAGAAAGATTTCCAAAGACGACGTACCCAAAGTCACGCCTTTGCCGACTGTTCCATTGCGTACTTTGCGCAAAACCGGAGGCTCTGCTCATATCGTTTTCTTGGACTCCTCTTCACATGATCGAGCAGTAGATTCATTGTCAAAACCGCGTCCCTGGCCAACGACAGAAGAGCCAGGTGGTTTTGCTCATTACCTTGCCCTTTATGATTCGCTTCGGCCACCACTTGACATTGTCGAAGAACATGCGGATACTTACATGGAATTATACGACTACGAATTGGCAAAGAATAGACAGAAATCACAGTATAAAAAGGGAGAAGCTATCGTGGATGAAGATGGATTCACTTTGGTGAAGAGAGGTGGTGCCTATGGGCAAACTCTGGGAGGTGGTGTGCGCGTTGCCACCAAAAAGTTTCAAGAAACAGGGGAGACAAGGGCACGCAACAATAAGAAGAAGGAAAAGAAGGAGAAAGAAGGGTTCTACGCTTTCCAAAAGGCAGAGAAACAGAGAAAAGGTATGATCATCGATACATAGTAAACCGAAAGGACACTCATAATTTGTTCTAGAAATCCTGGACTTGAAGCGGAAATGGGAGGAAGATAAAGCGAAAGTTGAGAAGCTCAAGGCCTCGAGACGATTCAGGCCGTATTGATGAGGAATGATAGTTCCTATCCTGCGGATGTAGTGTACCAATTAATGTGAACGTCGACTGCGGTCGTCGATATCAGCACGGTGTTGCTATGCCATCCGGGCGTACAATTACAAGGCTTTATGAGCATGAGAAGAATACCATAGAGTGTGCTGTGCCAGGCTTAATAGATCAATGATCGTGTATGAGATGCTTGATGTCAATGTCCCAGGCAGTGACCGCCTCTCTTTATCCCTCTCAACTTACATCCAAAGATGGCTCTTAACTGGACAATGCTCACACCTAACCGTACACCCATTCCTCTACCCAATGAGGCAGCCATTACAACAGTGGATCTCGGTGTCGAAGTCGATCTCTTTATTCCTAACCGCCCACCTTCGAGTCACGCTCTCGCCGGGGGTTCTGGAGGGGCCAAAAAGCTCAGGTCTATGGGAAAGATCTGGCTCACTGACCAACGAGTGCGTGGATATCGGTTCAGTTCATCAGCCTGGAATAGTTACCCCGCCGATTTCACAGTTCATCTTCGCTAGCGATTCAAAAAGCTCGTTAGATTCCCTATCCGTTCCACTTCACTCCATACTTTCGACAGCATTTTCGCAGCCGACTTTCAGTGGGAATTATCTAGTTTTTGAAATCAAACCGTCACCAGATGGTGGTCTGACTGATGGAACCAAGGCCGAGGTCCGTTTCAAGGACCGGCCCATGTTTGAGTTTGTCAGTCTGCTAGAAAAGGCACGAGAAAAGTCCATTTACATGCGTAGACAAGCCGCTGACGAGGCCGATGAGAATTTGCGTGCGTGTGTCCGTTGTTCCCAGTCAAGTCATCCTTACATCTATATCATATTTCAGCTACATATACCACGCCTGCCGGGTCAACTTCTGTTACACTTGTTGACAATGTTCCTGTGGAGAACCCACCAAGCTATGACAACTGATGAAGTCGTAACGTATCTAGCATCTGATTTCTGTACTCTAGCCACTCGCAGATCTGGCGAGTAATTTGCTGTGTGTCTCAAAAATAGACGTCTCTATTTTCATGACAACAGCTATCTCTTGTGAAAAGAGGTCGATTACAAGGCAAATGGATGATTACACATCATGTACTTGTTGGCCATTTTCTAAGGCAGGCTTCGTCCCGTATTGATAGCATTTGCCACCTGGCTGGTATTAGGCCGGTTGAACGCGTATCTAGAATACTCCAGATCAACTATGCATTGCAGAACGTAGAATGATCTGTCCCACCTTTCATAGCTATCAATATATAACTCTTTATCACTGCATGTGGCTACGAAAGCACGGTGTTCAAACAAGCGTTTCAACCAGGAATTGAAATTTTCTCCTTGGGGGAGGTCAAAACCACGGTAATGTTTCAGTACGACCTGAGCGCGGTACATCCCTTTACAAAATCTCGAAACCAGATCAACTTGGTGCACGGGAGAGGAGCATACAAGGCGCAACCATGACGTCTGCCCAGCCTAGCTCTCCTCCATCGACCCACAGACCTAGACCTTTTTTCAGGGCCTGTCGTTCTCCCTCTCCAGAAACTCCACCGCCATCGAGAACCTCTCTTTCCGCTCTCTCGAAAAGACCTACGAGCGTTTCAATTGCTTGATGAAATTCTTTACCTGCACTGACCTGAGCTTTTGTTTCTTGTGCTTGAAGAAAACGATAGAATCCCGGTATCAGTGTTCGATTGACGTGATCAGCTTGTAACCTGACCAAAGCCCGCGCATCTGCAAGTGCATATTAAAGAGAGGGGGACAATCAATAGTAGCTGTGGAATATGTATAGCCTACAGGGATTGGTGGAAGGCGGGAGGAGGGACCATCGAGTGGTTTCCGAGGCCAAGCTGCCCGTGGACCTAAATAAAGGCAAAAGGCGAAAGCGGATTTTATTGCGCACTCTTCAAGGTACTCAATGATAATCGTGCTCTCGTTCAAAGATCGCGGCGGCATAATGTTATCGAACCTGAGTCCGGGTATGAGGCCTTTTGGTGAAACTTGAAGCAGTCCCTTGGGCTTCTTGTATGGATCGACTTCATCTTGAAATAAGCCATCAGTTAAGAGGCCATGACTCTGCACGAGGGAAACTCATTTACAGTACTATGCACATCATTATCTAGGCACTGATGAAAAGATGAAAAGTAGTAACAGCGTACTTTATATGGTATTCCGAGATACTCAAATGCGATCCATGCACGTTGAACAAATGGACAAAAACAACTGCCGAAGAGTGTAATGTCTTCGTCTTTGCTATGTTTAATGACAGTATCCAGAGCGGCGCCTGTACATCTCGTGTGGTAAACCCTGCCTGTATCAGTTTTATTTGCCATGAGCGGGTGTGATAAGATTGATCGTGCGAGAAGTCATTCGATGTGGTCTCATGCTCATCTTACAGCAAAGTACAATATTTATCTTCCGTTCTCATCTCCACTCATTCTATCAGACGTTCCGTTCATATACTACCCAAAATGCAAGCGATAAGCTCTTTGCTGATGCTGAACGCGAAGAATCTGGAGAAGCCGACTCTCAAAATCGTCAGAAGCTCGATGCTCTAGTCCAACAACACGAGAACTGGACTGGTGAAGAACGCATTCAGGATGCCGTACTTCGTATGCTAGTTGATAAATACAAGCCTCTCAGAGAATCATCTATACTCACGGCCGAAGAAAAACTGAAAAAGAGCCCTCCACAAGTTCGGACTGCATCTCTCACTGACACTGTTGACAGTTCTCATCATGAACATACATCTACCATATCGGTTCCTCCCCACCCACGACCACGCCCTGGTTTCTGGGCAAAGGAACCTCTCTTACCTTCTGATCCGACGCATAAACCCTGGGAAACGACGTTCAAACCTCCTTCGGATGGTACAGTTTCCAATGTTAAAGTAGGTCGTATACCCCACGTTTCAGCGTCCAGCTCCTATGGTAGTTTGGATGGACTCGCGCAAGGGCGTTTCGATGAAAGATCAATACAGAAGGAGAAGGAGAAGAAAAAGAAGACCCTGCAGGTTGAGAGGTTGGGTCAAGCCTTGGAGAGTACTTTGGATTATAGGCTGGGAATTAAGATCGGAGAGCAGAAGCATCTTGTGCAGACGCCGAATCCTGTGAGCCTGAAGGGATGGAATAGCATCATTGAGGAAAAGATTGAGGTAGGTGCTGTTCGATACTGGTACGCTTCCATTGACTCGACTCTTTCTCGGGTTGGAATGGTATGCAGAAAGCGCGATTGTCAGGGGCGTTCAAGAATGTGAAGGGACGCGGAAAGCCACTTGAGCGTTCGGTCGATGAGTCAAATCCATTTATCGCTCGAGAGGAATTTCTCATGAATCGCATTGTGCAACGGAACGGTGCGACTCCGCCATGGGTTGATGTTCAGGGTGGTACGTAAATACCGGATATTTCAATCCTTTATTTGACGTGCCATATAAGAACTTGAAACTGCCGTCAGGAATTTTCGTGACGTACTGTGGCAATCATGGGTACGACGAGCCCTTCGGATACTCAACATGGAGAACCCACCGGAATTATTACTCACAGTTACCTTGAATCAAATCAAAGCACTGCGAGATCCTGAATGGGTCGAACGAGAGCGTTCATACCATGAAGTCGCTATTGCTGAAGTGAACTCGCTTGTGCGTAAGTACAATGGCCTAGCGCCGTACGTCGTTCGACGCCCGTATTACTATTCGCGAGAGGTTGAAATAGAACGGATGTACGAAGCTTGTGCAGAAGACGTCATGCGAGAGCTTCAAGAACGGTTTCGTGATCCTGTGTTGATCAGCCAGACGACAGGACTCCCTGCTGATAGCACTCGTGGTACTGCTGAAATTGGCCTAGGAGCAGTCAAGTTGGCTTCTATGGATCATGACAGACGTCTATCAGCATCGTGGCGTTTATGGGTTCTGGTTCGACAATGGTTTTATACAAGGTAGCTATGCAGAGATGAATGCTTGTATAAATATATGTACTCTATTCAATTATACCTTGGAATTGCGGTGAGTTCATTATTTGAGGGAGAAAATCCAAGCTATGATAAGAACAAAAGGTTAGTTAGGGACATCGTGCCTCGAGGCATCCGTGCGTTTATTCGGCTCAATCCTATAAAGGCTCGGCGTTCTCAGCCCTATTTTCCCCATCCTTTTCTTCTTCCCACCAACCCTGTGAGCTTTTTTTTTTTCCATTTCTTCACTTCATTGTTCCCTCAGACGTTCACATTCCCATTCTTCTAGACACCAAGGCATTACACATCCTCCCTCACCTACGAGAATGGTTTATGAATACGAAGAGATTATTCCCGGTGACATTGTCGCTGTCCGCCATGGTACCAAGGGTAGACAAGAGGGTCTTGTCGTAGGCTCCCATGTTGACTACCAAGTAAAGTTCACCTGTCTCTGCGCAAGACGAGAATCATGATTTTACCATCATCATTCACAGGGTCGTCAAATCATCGAGGTTCAACTTGACACCGAGGTCTACCATGCCTGGTATGATTCATCATAACTTGGTCTACTTACGTCGTCAGTAGAGGGTTGATGCAATGGCACTATTGCTTACAGGTATCCCACTGTCACTCGCGTGAAGCGTATCATGTCCCACCAACCGGTAGCACCCCGTGCTCGTACCATCGAACGCCGTATCTATTGGTAGATGTAGCCTGCCATATCCCAGCCGCATGTTTCTCCTTGGAGTCTGGACAGGATGAGGTTATGGATATGGGCGACTTGTCTTCAAGCCGGATTTCTCCGATCCTCGGAATACTTCTCTCTCTCTCTCAGCTACAACATCAATCTGCCAAATCTCTGTCCCCTTAACGTCGTCGTCAATATCATGCTTTACATTCTACGCACAAGACGTCTTCCGACTTGACTACTCATGGGTTTTTCTTCTGCTTTTCCTTCGCATGATGATTTCCTCCCTCTTCCTCTCCCATGTGTTTGATGTTTTCTTCTTGTATGATTAATATTAGGTGAAAGATGATTTCCTTTTGGTTGACCCGCATGACTGTCTGAATTCACTAGCACAAGTATTGAGCAGTAGCGAGTACTCTGGGTTCAATGAAGCGTTTGTCTTTTCTCGGGGGCTTAAAGGGTTACATTTAACTACTATCTATTTTCCGCTATTGTGTCCTGCACTGTCTTGTTGTATTCCCTCTTTTCCTTTGGGATGATACTTAGGGTGTTCATTATAAAGAGGCAAGTTCAGAACAACAGACCAAGAGCGACTATGAAAACTGTTCCCTTTTGTAATAGCATCTTGGCAGCTGCGATGGCAACAAGAATAGTGATGGTAGTCTCATCATTCACCTAAAATAAAAGGCTTGGGTTATTGGTAATCTCTTGATATCTCTGGGCTTAATGACTAGAGAACAAGTGAGACAGTGATAGCCTGTGTTGGATGGCTGACATATGAAAAAAGTATATTATAATCTTGCATGTTTTTGAAATGTAATTGTCATGGAATGATGGTTACTGTCTACAAAAAACACATAACAATTTATTGCATGGGGCTTGCTAGTAAAAACTAAACAATGACAACATAAAAGAAATTTATTTACCCATATACTTCATCAAAATCTAGTAACATTGGGAAATAAATGGCCTCCCTATCTTCATTCCCAAAGCTGAGTATCTGTGTCATCTCAATGTTCTTTTTACCAATATACATGATCAACTACACAAAGGAATATGAAAGGAACAATTTCACTTAGTAATCCAAGAAAAGCACATCAGGGCAAGAGAAGGACAGAGTTATTCAATATAAATACAAAAATTCGTTGTTGATTGAGTGTATTTGAAAACAGAAGCTTCTGAAAGCAAAGAAACACAACATGACATCACGCAAAAAGGGAAAACCTTATGCTCTGATGCCATTTAGATGATGGGATTCTGCTGAACATAGACGCTGCACCTCCTCTTGTTGCGAACTGCTCGAACCACGTTTATGCTTCAACCTGTCTTTCGATTTCGATGGTGAATGACTCTCACTCTTGTCTGTGATCGTTGTCGTCGACAACATTCCATTCGCAACTTGCGGCAAAGTCGTATCCACTAGAGAAGGTGCCGACGCACTCATGCCAGAATGTAACCCATTTACCACCTTTGCATTTCTATGAAGCTCCTCCATTGATACAGGACTCTCAGTAGACGTCGTCGAACATGGTGTTGCACTTGCACTTCTCCTTGACATCACATTACGAACAACACGAGCTCCAGGTATCGGTGAACGGGATAATGGTGGCAGTGATGTTGGATGTGGTATCGATCCAGTCGAAAATCTGCCTTTCCTGGTATCCAGATCAACACTGGCACTTAACCCAGACGCAGGTCTTTCCTCTTCCAGCTCTGACCCCTGCTCATGTGTCCGCGGATGAATACCAGGTTGGGTTGACAAAAGTAGCGGCGGATGTACGTCAACATCAACCTCATCAGCCAGCGAAGCAACACTTTCTTCCCGATGGACAGCTTTCAACTCGGGTTTCAGCGTCTCTTCTGAGCTCCTTGGACTCCTGTCATGACCCGACGATGAATAGACACCAGGAAGATCCAACACGGCACGTTCATAGTATAACATAAATGCTCCCATTCCCTCTTGTAATACCGTTTCAATACCACATTCACGTACTGCATCATCGCTTATTCGTAACCAACCCCTCCCCGGTCGAGATTCAACTTCGTCAGAGAAGACGTAGTGAGGTGTTGATGAAGTGTATAGGTTGTTAATACTGCTATCTGAACCATCACCATGTCCGTTCAATATGCCATTAGTACCAGAGGGATCGTCTCCTGGCTTGTACATGTCGATGATCCGAGGTGGTGCCCAGCGCTTTTTTGGACCAACACTAGGATGTCGAGGTTTCCGGCGGTAGCAAATGTAATGTCCAAACGAGTGTTGACCATAATGGCATACGACAGCTGTTAGACGGTAGATGGTGCGAGGATTGGAATATGTAGATGGCGTAGGTGTGGTCGAACGAGGAAGGCTGGGTGGAGGTGTTGAAATAGCAGAGGTGGGAACGGTAGAGAGATTTCCGGAGGTGGTGTAAGGCGTTAGGTCGAGGACTTCGGGGAATATAAGACGAACATTGTTTTTGGAAGCGTAATGCCCATAATGGACAGATCGGTTGATGTGGAGCGCAAGGACTGGCGGAGGCTAGGCGGCAACAATAAGCACGTGAAAGTAGGAGGTTGATGTTTCTTACTCGAGCTATCATAGCTTGTTTTGTCGATGCCGGGCTGACAATTTTCTCCATGCGGACGTCTTTAATGTCATCCTCAATACGTTCTTCTGCAACCGCTTTCCGGACCCTAGCTTCCATTTTCCGTACTCTCTTGAGTCGTTCTTTTTTAGAATTGCTGGGCTTCTTATCTGACCCGGTTTCTTCTTCAAGTTTGATGATCTCCTGCTGTAGCCGTTTGACAGTAGCAATGACAGAGCATTTGCGGCAGATACAATCTGCAAGAACTTCCAAACGGGTGTAGTCTGCCAAACAGTCTTCTAATTGGCATGTCGCCTAGACAGATAGGAAATACAGATGGTGCAGACGAAGGAAAGGAAAGCGTACTTTGAGGCGAGGAACAGCAAGTTGCCAGTTGTCCAAGGAAAAATGCATAACTGCTTCTGTGTACCCACACATACAGCAGCTCCGTCTATTAGCAGTCAATCCATCAAATACACTTTTCCCAATGTCCCTCAGCGTTTCCGGTGGGACCTTGGCCAGACCGCTCAAACCTCGGTCTCGATAGGCCTCTTTATCTACCGTGCTAAGTTCGTTCTTGATACACTCGGATACGACTTGGAAGAGCTCCTGAGCGTCTTGGTGCTCACGCGAATAGAAAAGTGAGTTGGAACGGCCTTCAGTCTGGCTACTAAAGACATGGATAATATCAGTGGGGCGGATGGCATGATAAGAAGAATGAGGTTTGTTGAGGCCTGCGTGACAGTCAGAATGGATGTGAGAAGTGACATGAGTGATAGTTTACGCCTGAAAAGTTCTTGAAGGGCATCAATGACGGGCGTAGGAACATCAAGTGCCTCTGCCTTGGCATTGATAGCATCGAGATGAGGTTGTAGATACGACAGGGAGGCTAGAGCCTGAGTGAGATTGGGCAATCAAGGCGAGACTCGAAGGTGAAGGAAAAGTTGGCTCGAACCTGCAGCGTCGAATTCATGAAACAATATGTACCGGATATATTCACTAGTCCAGGATAGTACCCTTCATCTGCATATTTGCTATCTGCTGTCAAAGTGTGAGGTCCATATACGGGCCATAGGACAAATCAATTAACCATTCTGAACGACGTGCTCGGCCCTATTGCGTAGCTTTCTCGCTTTCTTTGTTGCGTGGCTACTACCACCACCCGAGCTTTGGGGAAATAGCCATGAAAGACTGGCTCCTATGTTTTCAAGGCCCATGATTAGGGTGTAAAAAAGCCGAGCTGGGTTTACTGCTGTAGTGAGAAAGAGGACGATTGTGGGGACAAAGAAGAGGATGAAAAAGGGTGCGAGCTGGAGAAATAAGTCGCTTTCGAGGAAATCTATAACCCAGGCAAGAGAGTGGTTGGATATGTGCATATGTGGACGGCTGTCGTCCCTCAAATGGATGCACGGGATGACGATGTTGCCACGTGGGTAACTTTGTCCAAGCTTGGGATTTGATGTTCATATATAGAAATAAATTTAAATAACATTAGTCACGTGTCTTGACGCGGCTTTCGGAAATAGATTCGCGTTGTCAACTGCATGGATGAGCAGAAGAGTTTGTTGTCCCACCACTCCTCTAATCCACTCGAACTTGGCTCTTCAGACGTGCGAAATAATTCTTACAATAAGAGATATCGCGCCTCGCTTGCCAGGAACGACGACCTTTTCTCTGACGACCCGATCGAAGATTTCACCGTTCCGGAAAATGTGCAAAACTACCAAGATCACATTTCGCGTCTCTATCCTCATCATCCTGCAGCCGGAACAATGCGTAAAAAAACGAAGATTGAACACGAGATCGACGACGACATGAGTGAAGATGAACTCGCCACTCCCATGAAGCAGGATTATCAAATTCTGACCCGCACGCGGCCAACCGAAGAGGACGACGAAAGCCACGAGGAGGGCCACTCTGATAAAGATGAGGAAAATGATGATCTTGACGGAGATGATGATGGCATGTCTGTTAATACTGTTGAGACTGACGAGGAAAATACAATCAATGAACGGACTCCTCAGGAGCGGAGGGAGATCGAGGAAGAGATAATTGACCTTCTAGAGAGCGTTCCTCAGTTACAAGAGAACTACAGGATTGTTGACAGACTAGGAACAGGAACATTTTCATCGGTATACAAAGCTTTGGATCTACATTACCATACCAAATGGGACAACAGTCCCTGGCAAGGCCACCATCCTCCTTCATCCTCAGCCCACTATCAGTCTGTTTTAAAACCCCCTGGAACAAAAGTCTTTGTTGCAATAAAGCGCATATATGTGACGAGCAGCCCAGAACGCATCAGAAATGAACTTTCCATCATGGCGGACTGCATGCACTGTCGGCATGTATCACAGCTCATCACAGCAACCAGGTATTTTGATCAGGTTGTCCTTATTATGCCGTACCATCGCAATGAAGATTTCCGCGTAAGCTGCAGACTCAATTTCATACTGGTGTTCACCTTATGCGCTTGCAGGAATATTACCGAACTCTGTCAATGCCTGCAGTGAAATCCTACCTTCGGTGTTTAATGGCTGCTCTTCGTGACATCCATGAACGAAAGATTATTCATCGGGACGTTAAGCCAGCCAATTTCCTATTCGATCCTCGGACAGGTATTGGAACACTTTGCGACTTTGGTCTAGCATCTGTGAGCTACGCTCCTATCTCACGACATCGAGATTTGATTTTGATGGCAAATTCATTCAGCGTATGGTTCCAAGTAGCCAGTCCTGTGGGCAGTGTCTGCATACTGGTTGGTCGAAGCAGCATCCACATGGATTCAATCGAACATTACCGGAGGAGGATAAAGAGAATGTCCGAAAAATGCAGAAGGAGGCCAGAATCAAATCTTCAGCGCCACCAGACAAGGTTGGCTATCTAGACAAAGATACCAGGTACTCAAATCTCTTATCGTAAGAATGCTTGACTAACGCTTGGATTTCAGGCCAGTCTCAAAAGCAAATCGAGCGGGTACCCGAGGTTTTCGAGCGCCTGAGGTTCTCCTCAAATGTAGTGAACAAACTGGAGGTGAGGCAATCTATGCATGTTAAGGACATGCTAGTGATTGTCGCTGTACAGCCATTGATGTCTGGGCCGCTGGAATGATTCTTCTCTTCTTCCTTACTGCAAGGTTCCCTTTGTTTCAGTCCAACGACGACATTGAAGCGTTAATGGAAATCGCTGCAATTATTGGTCGAAAGCAAATGGAAAAAACGGCAACCCTTCATAGTAAGACAATGACAATCGATCTCCGTCCAACCCTCTAATAAAGATAACAGGCCGAACGTTTATTTCAAATGTACCTGCCGTGATGGGGGACGGCATGTCGTGGCGAGAATTTGTCACAAAACAAAACCCGAACCTTTACATACCAAGAGAACCTGACCTCCGATATTATCCTTTCAACACTCCGATATACCGTTCGTTGTTACATCCGGAAACTGAGAAGAGTCAACTACCACCACAGTCTTCTTCTTGCACTAATGTGACAACACCAACAATCACGACAGTGAAACATGACCCAGAGCAAAACCCAGAACATTCAGTGGCCCCCACCAACTTACACCTAATAGCACCGATCCAACATGCAATTGACGTCGACAGTGCCTTTGACCTACTTGAGCAGCTCCTGCATCCCGAGTCGACAAAAAGAATAACGCCAAAACGAGCGTTGGCTCATCCGTTCCTAGCGGGGAAGCCAGATGAAGATGACGCATTACCAGATGACGACGAATTTGTACCACATGAATTTGGAAAGGGGCCGTGTGCGGAATGGCATTTTAAAGATGATGCAACAGAAAAGATGTGTGTCAAGGTCAAGGTCAAATGCGAATATGGTGGGTGCGAGGGTGTGGAAAGAGAGGAGCTTAGGACTGTTATGCCTGGTGAGGGGATCTGCATCGGGAGGGAACCGTGTGAGTTTCACCAGGATATGGATCTGGGGTTCTAGGCAGAGTTTTGGGCAGTCGTCAGAACATGTGGTTGGTGGTTTCCCCGCGGAGTGTTGAAGAGGAGCTTGTGATAGGCTTTGTTTATGTATGTACGGATCATAATCGCCCTATGCCCGCTACGTTGCTATCGAGGTTCATTGGCCGTGTTCAACAACGATATTGAAATACAAGATGAGATCACTTTGGGGTCGCGCTCAAAAGCTACTTTTCCTACTATTTCTCTTGAAAATGACATATGAGAGAATTATTGTCGGTCCAGAATGTTACTGGAGAAATGAGGGTGGGAAGAGAAAAATATGAAACAGCTTGTAGCAGTCATACAAAAATCATACAAAAGCTGATGTCAAATACTTCATTTGGCAAAATTGATCATGTATGTATTTTCTTCGCGTCACACAAGGATTCATCTACATATCCCTTTCTCCAGAGAGGGGTTAAGCCACTGCGTGAGGGCTGAATAGGTTTCAAGAGAATGCACGTCGGGGATTGAAACAATGTAAAAGTATAATTAAGGGTGGAGTTATCTTGGATGGGTTACATGTCCTGAGTATAATCAACTCTTCCTCCCTCAAGCTCGCACGAACGATAAATCTTATAAAACACTAGATTTCAATACAAATGACTCGGGAAAATATCAACACCAGGGGGTGGAGTAGGGTGAGGTTTCCATCCTTATTTAGCTGGCCGATTGAACACTGAACACAAGCAGCTCCGGACCTCTCAAGCAAAGTATTCACTCTCGCCGAGTCTCCAATTTCTCCAACACCCGATCCAACTTTTGCTTCAGATCTGCAATCTCTTTCAATATCGTCGCCTCAGTCGACTGTATATAAATGAATGTCCATGAATCAACTTTCCCAAAGAAAAAAAATTGGATGAACAACACCCAAAAAAGTGTCGTACCTCAGCAGTCGGAAACACTCGGACCAATTCCTCAAACGATACCTTTGAGATCTCGAATCCTTGACAATTCGGATCATCTACCCTAGGATTCCTATTCTCTGCCGAATTTTCAGCATCGTCATCGCCGCCGCGTAGCCAACATTCGACCCATCTGTTCTTGTATTCGTTGTTCGAGGAAGATTCGTAGAGAGCAATGGCCGTGAGTGGAATTAGGAAGATGAACGACATGACGAAGCGGTTGAGCTGATATAGATAAAAAGGGCGTCGTCAATTGAGGTTGATACGCTAGGTAAAGAAACGCAAACCTTGGCGTACTTCCTTTCACTCAGACGGAAAAAGGGAAGTTTCCTGTTTAGATAGTTGAGTGGTGCTCATGAGCAAAAAATTAGATACCTACTCAAAAGGAGCAATGAAAATAGCCTCGATCAGGTTAAATGGGGCCGGGTACACATAGGAATCGGGAGCACGAATCATGGCAATAGTCTTTGACGCAAAGAATGCAAGATATTGTGCTTCAGCGTTATCAATAACTTCAGCATAAGCAGATGAGAACAAAGAGATGAGAATGTTGAGGAGTATAATCGCAGTAACAGTGTTCCAGCTATCCAAAAATGACCTGGTTAATTGAAAGTATGAATGAATGGAAACAAAACATACAAATAATACAAGAGAAGGCCGATCGGGCTCGTGCTGAACCTCTCATAGTCGGGCGATCTGTGAACCGATGTGATGATTCAGTAATGCAAATTTTACGAAATATCACTAACTGTAGTAGCGCTTGAACGAGAACATTAATAACCTAATAGAGATCAATGGTCTCATTTCAAAACGAGTTCCTTTGAATCTGCTCACCGTATATGGCGATTCAACTGATCCGTCTGCAGCATCCAAAGCAAACAGACCTTGTGCGAAACCTATTGCGAGAACGGAGAGCAACTGACCGAAAGTCTTTAATTCCGAGGACATTCAGACAATGCGCGTTTAATTACCGCGAAGAAAATTCCGGATTCCTGCAACATGCGTGCCACACAGATTTGCATGGTCCCAATGTACCTGTTGAGCACCACAGTCTACGTCAACAAGATTATCCCCAATAGAGAGGGCAAGATACTTACTTGTAACCATCAAAAATTGTTACAAGTTCTGTAGAGCAGAATCAGCATTTTTGTCAGGGAAAAATCCCAGCAGACCTACTCATCCAAATGAATGGCGCCACACAACTCAAGACCTGGAAACTGTACAACCTCCAAAGCGCACCCACATCCTCATTAGCCACCTGCGATCCAACGACGCGGAAAGAGAAAGCGACAATGAGGAGCATATCTGTTATGTAGGCAATTATGTTCCAGAATGAGAAAGCTTGCCACCAGGTGATAAAATGTAGAAGTTTAAAAAGCTTTAAGTAACAGATAAGCTGGCCAATCAAATAGCTTCGAAGCTAAGCATACTTTAAAAGTATCTAAGTAAAACGCCTTTCAGTTGTCAACTATCTGAGTGCATCAATTAGATTGACCTTCAAGCGTGAAAGAAAGACCCATGAAGTACATGATGATCTCCCAAACATCAAATTCGCGCTTGTTGACATCAATCTTATCTAGCGGCTCGCGAACTACGGAACCCGTTATGCGAGAACAGAAAACGTAAATAATTTGGCACACCGGCTTGAGAGTACACCCCAAGAAAAAAAAGCCAAACTACGACACGAAAGATATTTTGGTATCTGGGAGACGATGAGTGACTTCACTAAACTAGTGATTCGAGATTTACCTGGGGACAGACAGCCGAGAGGGGTCAATACGACTCATTAGCGTATGTTCGCGTAATTGTGAGTAAGGAATGTCTGACACCATTCAGTAAGATGTCAATGGAAAATAGGGAGTTAGCGTACAGTCAATATCGTTGTTCTTGTTATTGATCTGAACAAGCTCGCCATTCCAGAGTGCGTTTACGACTACCACAATATTAGTGTACATGTATTTGGGAAGTTCCTCAGGACCTTACCTTCCTGTGCCTCGCTGGATGACAAGAAGATTGTACTTGAAAGCCGTGTCATTAAGATGTACCCTTATATTCTAATAATCATATAACATACCAATGTTGGTCGATTGACATTTCAAGGGCACTTGCAGGGTCGCTCACGTCCCCATCAGACTGAAGGTGTTGATACCTAGTCGACATGACATCCGTCAACTTGTCCCTCGGAAACAAGTGTACAATCTTCCTGGCCAATACTTCACAAGCAACAGCTGACAAAGACGAAGACATTGATAGGTGGACATGAACTGGATACAAGAAACGGCAAACCTCGACCGTAATTTTCTTCATAATCCACAGGGTTGTGATTTGCATCCCACATAAATTCCTCACGAGCATGTAGCAAGCAATACGGCAGCTACAAAGAGTAGCACAGCAAGTATCAGAATGACATTCAAGCAAGACTCATCAGGCCAAAGCAAATCACGGGATGAGAAACGAAGGTGACAAAAAGCCTCAGACTGCGAAAAGAACAGCCGACTCACAGCATGTTCAAAGTCCCCACCGGCATCGCGATATGCAGAAACAACTTTGTGAGTTATAACGCGACTAGTAGGATCGGTCAAACTCTCCGGGTCGACCTCGACAGGCAAGAGTTTGAGTGTCAATGCCCGAAGGCGTTTGGCCAGTTCTGCACGTAAGTCGTTGAAGAAAAATTAGTTGTTCATTGTCGTAGGAACGTACTGGTAATAGTATCAGGAGCAGGATAACCACGAGTGGGCAGAATCTGGTTCCTCTCCGAGTCAAAGCCGGCCAATGAGGCTGACATTGTGTAAGGGAAGATGAGGATCACAAACAGACACAATCATTTATCGCTCTCCGACCACCATGCCTGTGCGTTCTGAATCGGTTTGCACGGACTCATAGCCGATAACAAAGAGATATTGAATAGGCTTACCACTCGACATTAAATGAAGCGCCTGACATGCGCCAAGTAGGCAATCTAGCCGTCCTTCCATTCCGGACAAAAATCCGCGGGCCAGCTCCCATTGGTATTCTCCCAATCTGAGTGCTGCTTCGTATTCTAATCTCTGAAAGGTGATCCATCGCAGTACGACATTATAGACGAAACTCTCGACCTCTTCCGTGCCAATTCTCTATTCCGTAACTTTGAGATTAAAGGACCCGCGGACAGAACCCTCATTATTCTGATACTCTACGTCTCCGATTGTCTTTCCAAGCTCGGTTCTCAGCGCTCTTCGCCCTCTCAGATTGAGGCTGGAAAGCTGTTGAACACGTTATCTGTCGACACTTTTGCGATTCCAGGCGATGCAAACTTTCCTCTGAATGCCCATTATGCTGCGCCAGCAAGCCGTGCTGATGCCGGTGCGTCATTGCTTCATTTCTTGTCCCATAAATTGTGTCTGAGTTCTAGTAATTAGAGTATCTGCGTGGATATCTGGTACAGGCGCGACAAGAGCTTGCGTCACGTCTTGTAGAGAAAGTGTATGCTGACGGGACAGGCAAACCAAGTAAATGGTGGATGTCATTCCAAAAGAGAAGATTCATGAACAGGAGTCTTGGTTCATAGATCTACGTAAATGTAATGCCTTTCTACTTGTGCCTCCTCTCATTTGGATTCTTCCTTCCGTATCCAATAACAGGCATGTCCCCATCCATCCCTGAATTTCTTATTGTCCTGCCCTTCCCTCCAGCACCCACACTCAGGATTTCTGGCACCCAATCCGGGTCCATCCAACTGCTTACATTCCCAGTCTCCCCTTGCACCCCTCTATTCAGCATCCCTTTCAACATCCTTGCTTCTTTCTGACGTTTACCATCCGCACGTTTCTTTGCCCGCATGTACTCTGCCTGATCTTCTCGTAGAATCAGTCCCTCCCCTGAGCCCTTTTTTGCTGAGCCAGGCTTTGGGACTGGAATAGGGTATTTTGTGCCGCGGATACGGTATTGGAAATTTGGTTTGAGATGGACTTGGAGTACAGGAGCGTCTTTCGCGGCGTTTGGCGCTGATATTGTCACTGTCGCCCGTAAGAGCGAGGGATTACCACATGAAGGACAGAATTTTTTTGAATGATCTTTGCATATCCTAAGGACTATCAGTTTCCCTCTCCAGAGTCGATATAAAACCTACTCACTTGAAACATGCATGACATCGTAGCACATAGTTCCTGACTTTTTGAATCCTCTTTCCGTCCAAGCTAACCAGATCTAAATGCATCTGCAACAACACATTCTGCATTGCAAAATCTGCAGTCATACACCCTGCACCGATCTCCTTCACATCTTCTTTTCTGCCCTTGCCTTTCGCCGAATTATCTGGTAAGAGATCAAGAGCACGCGATTTATGAATGCCAGCATTCTGAGGAGTGATCCATTCCCCTTCACCGTCGTCATCGTCTGATGGGTCTGCATAGATTTGTTGCGGTATCGAAGGCGTATGAGATTCGGATTCAGGTGAGGCATGTTGTTCGGATGGGATGGATTCATCGAACGGTGTTTCATGATCTTTTATTGGGTGGATCTCGACATCTAGAGGCTCGAGCTGTTGTACATCTTCTTCACCGATTTTTTGCTCAGTGTTTGCTTCCGAGCTTGTTTCCTCACCAGGAATCACTGTCGAGGAGTCAATTACCATATTCTTGACTTTGTGGACGAGATCGTCTGTTGTCTCGTCTTGTGCAGACATCGTTGAAGGCCCAGCCTACTAATCCACACTCAATCAGCATTCCCGGCCGTACAAAATTACCGTCGAATTGCTTGCCTGACATTCTTCCTTCTCCGCCTGCTCTTTCTTATACTCCTCATTCAACATATACGTCAACGCAATCACACACATATCCGCATGTGAAAGTACAGAATAATCTCCCGTCTTCTTTGCCCATTGTATCACTGCACAGTCGAACATCAATCTCAATCTTCCAAAGATGATGAAGAAACGCACCATTATTCAGACTCACAGCATCAGGACTCTTCACGACAACCTTCACACCAGACAACAACCCTAATTTCTCAAAATGTTCTCTCGCACGATTATCTTTTAATTCGGCCAAAACTTGAGGCGTGGTGTAGTATGTTGAGGCTAAGCCTCGGAGAGGTGAGAGTGAGAGAAGGGGGCCAGCATCTAGAATGAGGGATTTGCATTTCGGTTTTTGTATACTGGTCATTGTGTTAGCTTTTGGGAGGCAGATCAGAGGAGCAAAATCCGATTACCTTCTTGGCAGGTGGCTGTGCACAAGGCAAAAAGTATTTTGCTAAAAAAACTTGCCGAGTGAATTCACTTCTTTTTTCAACACCAGGTAATAAATTGGTTGACAGATCACGATGATAATTTTCGAGTACAGGGGCTTCTAGTACGTCTACTGGAGCTAGCAGAACAATCATAACAGTAGCTACGTCGGTCTTGAATATCTCTCTATCGTGACCATTGCTTGTATATTACTTTGAAATGGACTAGTTGTTGTATAAGTACTCGCAACATCTCTAATGAACTATCGTTCCTGAGAGTAGGGGTCTGCATGTTGCCAAGTAGTGTGAGCAAGAGGCGAGTTGGATCATACAGTCTTATCATAACCATCGACCTCCATGGCACCTGAACCAGCAGCTTGGGTTTGGGCTTGACCTCCCAGTGGCTCATTGGTAAATGGAGAATTGTTATTGTCCTCACCGGACACAGGAAGACGAGCAGCACTGCCGTTTGCTCGTTTCCCCTTTTCAGATAACCAGGCTAAGGTTGCAAGAGTTGAGATGAGCGATATATATCTAAGTAAACGGACCTTGATACTGCTCATTGAGTATAGGAGAGAGATGGCTGAACTCAATCAAGTCAAGTGCGTGGAGGATGTCGTTTGCAGAGATAGACTTGTGTTGTTTTGAGGCTGCGATATCATGGGCACTGGATGTCCAAGGTCATGGAGCGTTAAATAAGCAAAGACAGGGCATACGTTGCAGCTGAAGAAAAAAGTGTCAGCGGACAAAGACTGGAGAAAGCTGGTGTTCTGACCGAGGTAGTTGATAAAGACCGTGGAGGACTTGACAAGGGCAAGGACGGTATCTTTTTGGAGCTTTGCATTGTCAGGAAGGGCACTTTTTGCAATTCTTGTGACGAGAGACTTTGGAAGTTCAAACTGGTCAATGGCATCTGTGAGCTGCTGCTGCTGGGCCTGGGCAGTGAGCGAAGCAGTCGACGTCCGGGGCATCGCAGCCTGTCACAGCCTGTCACACCCAGTCCAAGAATAAATGATCAATAAATCTCCTCCAGGCCTGCACTCTCGCTATGACTCTGTTCTACTACCTCATCCCAATTCTGTCTGTGTTCTCACTCATAGCTCTTGCTGCTGCCTGCTGGCTCATGTACGGGTGCTGTACCCGAAGACCCAAGTATCGTTGTGCACAAGACAAGGACTGGGATGATGTCGAGGGATTCAAAGCGCTGAAATATGACGACTGCACCTCCCAAGCCCTGATATGCGACGACAAAGCGGACTGCAATCCTCAACCCTCTTCTGATCCAGATCGTCAGTCCCTGCTTGACCACGCGTTCAAGTGGCCCAGTGTCACCGAACTTCCTCGTTCTATCACTGTCTCCAATCACAACATGGATTTATCTCGAGAAATCACTCGACAAAGAGAGAGACTGACCAAACATCGAGAGAGTATGGCCAGTCTTCCTGCCGGCATGCTGTACAGTCCTCCCTCGGTTGCGGTTTCTATGTTTAGCTACGATGTAGCCTCATAATGTATCCTTGCTTTTTGATCACGCTGTTCTTAATCATACCCCCTTCGCAGGATCATTTAGATCTAGCCTGAACTGAACCAGGACTCGATTTTATGACCAAAGTTTAATGATACTTTAATATACCGATTTCGAATCAAATCTAAGATAGTTCACCAATCTCGGCCCAGTGCTTATACGGTCTCATATTTAATGTCTTGATATCACAAGTGCAGAGTTTAAATATTGACAAGGACTATTTATATTCTGCAATCGATAAATTAATTATAAATAGAATCACATGATCAAGATTTTTTTCATCTTATCAATACTTCTAACTCCCCATCCATCATGGCCTCCAAAAGGTATGGTGCTTCTTTCTCCACAGCAGTCTGATATCTTATGACCATACGTTAGTTTTCGAATTGTTCTTCTTCATGGTGACGGAATTGGTATGGTCTGTCAGGCTGATGATCAAAAAATGTGAATTATTGACTATATATACTCATATCGACAGGACCCGAAGTCGTCACGGAGGCTGTGAAAGTTCTTGAAGTAGTCGATGAGCACTACTCCGATTTCAACCTCATACTCGATCCTCGGCTGTTCGGTGGTTTCGCGATTGACGCTGTTGGGGAGCCTTTACCACCTTCGACTCTCAAAGCCTGTCAGGAAGCCGATGCTATTCTCATGGGTGCGCAACTTTTTCAAGCAATTTCATACTCGATGAACACAGAAAATAGGTTCCATTGGAGGACCAAAATGGGGTGTTGATGCACCTGTTCGCCCTGAAACAGGTCTCCTTGCTCTCCGAAAAACTCTCGGCCTCTACGCCAACATTCGTCCCGCCAACCTTGCTTCCGAGAGTCTTATCTCCAACTCTCCTCTTCGCCCCGAGGTCGTCCGTGGTACCGACTTGATTGTCGTCCGTGAACTCATTGGCGGTGCCTATTTCGGCAGCCGCAAAGAGCAAAATGTTCAACCCGATCCTGACGCCGCATGGGATACTATGATTTACTCAGTTGCAGAAGTTGAGCGTATCACTCGAGTTGCTGCTCAGATCGCTTTGGCTGCGGATCCTCCTCTGACCATTCATAGCATTGACAAGGCAAACGTTCTTGCTAGCTCTAGGTTATGGCGAAGAGTCGTGACGGAAACGTTGGAGAGGGAATATCCTCAGATCAAGTTTGACCACCAGTTGGTTGATTCTGCTGCTATGATCATTGTGTCTTGCCCAAGAAAACTGAATGGAGTCATACTCACTGAGAACTTATTCGGTGACATGTAAGTTTCTCTTCTACCTTGTTCTTTTTTCCACATCTATTCATTCCAATTTCTATCAGTCTCTCAGACCAATCCAGTGTTATCCCTGGGTCTTTGGGCCTCCTCCCCTCTGCTTCCCTTGCCGGCGCACCCTGTTCTCCTTCCTCAGAACACTTTAAACCCACTTTAGGTGTTTATGAGCCTATCCATGGCTCCGCTCCTGATATTTCCGGTAACGGGATTGCCAACCCTATCGGCACTATCCTCAGTGCTGCCATGCTCCTTCGCTATTCCCTTGGTCTCGAGAAACCTGCCAAAGCTATTGAGGATGCTGTACGCAAGGTTCTTGATACGCCTGATATGGGTGGATTAGGCCTTCGTACAGCCGATTTGGGTGGAAACGTGCGCACGGCAGAGATCGGCGACAGAGTCATTGCAGAGCTCAAAAAAATCTTGGTCATCATGGGACCATAATGAGAAATGTTATTTGTATACATAGAGACTAAAATTGAAAAGAACGGGGATGACAAGGCCAAGTACTTGAGAAATCAGTAAGAAAAGCGTCCAAGTTCACTGTCCACTAAATTTTGTTTTTTACCTCCTAAGCATCAAACTTACACACATTTCCTTGTCCATCGACCAAAATGCAATCATCTTGTCACCCACCAAAGTCTGACTGTGACTTTCGCAATATATATGACAGCACTTTATCAAAGTGTAAACAATAATTTTCCATATCCTATTCGCCATCCTGTTTGTGTTTCAAGAGTTGAATTCAGATATCAGTAAAAAGCCTTAAAAAGTCGATAATCGAAACCAACACGGGTTGCTCAAAGGGGGCATACCGGATACATTTTCAGATGGACCCGAAGAAGTCTGACCAGGAGATAGGCTTAACTTTTTTTAAAAAAAATACCTCGAGAAGAGCTAATGCTGTGGCTGCTAGAAGCATCTCGCTGGATCACCTGCATTCTTGAATATCCTTGCAAACTTGACAATTTCAAATAAAATTAGCGACGATGGATCAACCGCCTACAGACATTGTGTGTTATTTCCGTGTCAGATCATGCCATGCTCAATATTGCTGTAAAGGAAATTTCAGAAATTTATGTTTTCAGTCTATTCACTGCATGAGAACTCGTTGAAAAGCTTCT
>Ga0153992_100078_pt1 | contig 22197 bp, 27 predicted proteins | sample TSNC076MetaG_FD_104683 | JGI IMG/M metagenome (GOLD analysis project Ga0153992, IMG submission 104683) | Attine ant fungus gardens microbial communities from North Carolina, USA - TSNC076 MetaG | ecosystem: Host-associated > Fungi > Mycelium > Unclassified | place: USA: North Carolina, Lumber... | reverse complement strand
GAGAACATGCCTGCAGGAAAGCGTATCAGAATCGTGGTCGATTATATTAGTCTTCGTGACATCGTCTATCAATTTAGTGAGGTGACTGGGGAGAAGGCTTCACTCGATCCGGAATTCACTGAAGAACAATTTGAAGCCTCACGCTACGCTGACCATCCGGCCGCTGAGTTGATGTATTTATCTTGGGAATTTGTTGCTCGTGCAGGGCCTGAGAGCGGTGTTCGGGTCTGTTACCCTCTTAGAATCGGTTCAATGGTTGGAAATTGACCATTTGACAGGATAGGACACAAACGCTTGATATCTACCTCAAGCGAAATCTTATCGAGAGTGAATCAAGGACAGTTGGTTGACGAAGAAAATTTCCAGTTGGAAAACCGCAGCCACCACAGAATCGGATACATAGCAGAATGCTCGATAAATCTGATTCTGAGCTTTACCCACTTATGCATGTCTTTCACTGAACCGCAGCATGCACCAAATAAATCTTGTCTTAATTCAGTGTTGTCGCATAGCCTCTAGTTTCCATGTAGGACAGTTCGCACGGTTGTCGTATTGGAAAGGCAAAATCCTTCAAATGAAATTTTGCGAAGCTGACCTCTTAGGAGAGAGAGGTCTAAGTTGAGGGGACACGTAATGGGGAGACGCGTATCGAGGTGTAGGGTAAGATTAGATAAGGTCCCAGTTCCATATATATTACTGTTAAGAATAGACGACCGCCTACATTAATCATCAGGTGGACGAGACAAAACTAAAGACCGCATAACTGCAGACGAGTGAGATCAATTGTCCATGTAATAGTCATTTTGAAGGTGTATACGATAAATAATCAAAAATCCAGAACCAAATCCGGTCTGGAGAAAGGCAAGTGATCAAGAACCGCACACTGGGGGCGGAGCGGTACTAGGATCTATCCAGGGATCAAGATACTTGCATCCTGGAATTTCAACATAAAAACCAGCAGTATCAGAAGGGTTATTCCAACCATTTCCTACATCCACAGTTGGGGTGGCCATTGAACCACTGGAAGTGGTCAAAGTAGGCACAGGCAATGTGGGGATTGGTCCAGTTGGAGTGTAGGAAGGGAGGAGACTGACGGCTCCTGCAGCACTTATGCTAGCAGGGGGCCAAGGATAAGCAGTCGTAACACTGGCTGGGATATTTCCGGCACCAGCACCGCCTGTTTGCCAGGGTTGGAGAGGAGGGTTGAATAGGTTGCTACCACCGCACGCGCCTGTTGCTTCACGAGGATCCTCAGGCATCCAGCCCTGCTGAAGCCCCAATTGGTAGGACCACGCAGGACTCTCAACTTTACCCGTTACACTGGAATTGCCAATTTTCCAGGTCCAGAAGAAGTAATTCTAGAGATTGATTCAGGAAAATCTAATCACAAAGTTGAAGAATGAATGACCTGAAGAGCGTCCATACTTGAAAGGGCAAAGCGTTTTATGTCGGATTTCATCTGGGCACTATACTTTGTCCAATCTGTCCACTGCGTACAGTCTCCAACCGTCGGTAAATTCTTAGCGTATGTCCCTTCATAGCGTGTGCCCAGATCTACACCATTCAGCCAGAGGCCACAGTCTGTGACAGCATTGCTAAATTCTCCGGCATATGTTAGTCCAAAAGCTGTCATCGAGGTATTCACGGCAGCACCCCAAGTAGTACATGGTACGTTGTGATAACTTGACATTGGACTATCCGATTGCCCACCAAAGCAGATGTAGGGGTGATCATCGAGGGCAACACGGTCCGCATTGGGCATAATACCAACCCATCGATTCCGAGGAAAGAAGCCATCATGGATGGAAATGAAAGGTCCCTTTCCTTCGCCTGTTCCACCACCAGCATTGCGAACAATATTATATGCTTCTATATAACTGAATATAGTATATATAAGCTGCCCAACTGTATCTGAAACAATAAATGTACACACAAGCTGATTAGTGCATCCTGGCCCACAGTGGGTCCTTGTGGTTCGTTGATAACACCGAACATTGTCACAACATCCTTATACTGAGGCTGAGATATGAATTCAGCGAGAACACGGATGATGTCGAGGGAACGTTGAGCATTTGCATAGCCCATGGGCCCGTTGAGGACACCGACAGTACCCAGTTTGCCTGAATGATTCCAGCCATTTTGGCTTCCTGGAAGAGCATGCAGGTCGAGGTTTATTCTGATACCGTATTTACGGGCCCACTTGATTGCTTTCAAGAAGTACCTGAAGCCAGGTGTTGTAAATGAACTTCAATCAAATCATAGTGTCGGACTTACGGCCAAGAGGTGTGAGCTAGGAAAGGCTCCCCTTCTCTCGTTTCTATCGCCCAATATCCGAGCGGAATTCTGACGTAATTAAGACCAGCACCAGCAACTTCAGCAAAATCTCGCTCGGTCTATGGGCGCATGAGGTGCCATTGATACTTTGGGTGGGCTGTTACTCAACGATAAATGTTTTATAGTGGTCTTCAAGTTGACTGATACCACCATTGGCAGTGTCTGCACGCATGCTCTGGCTCAATGTCCATTCGTCAACCGCAGTGGTTGTAGATCCGTGGTACTTCTCGTAAAGACCAGGGACACTATCAGCAACTGTTTGAGTCAGATAATACGTCTTGAACTGTCAATGACTCACATGAACTGGGATTGTGGATTCAACGAGTGTTCAGCGAAGGAAAAGATCCAAACGAATGAATACACACAGGTTCAGACACAAGCCAACCTCCAAAATTGACCCTACGTAGAAACTATCAGCAGATAACGACAAAATAGGTACAATAGTGTATGCACCCCCTGATAGTGTCAGTACCGTAGTTGAAGGTTTCATTGAGGGCGGGTGACCAGGATTGAGCGCGAGCGCCATTATTGAATGGATCCTCTTCGTCATAATACCAGTACCCGCCGAAAGAATTTCTATAGGTAAATTTGGTTCCATCTTCCATTGTAATTTCGGAACCGTCTCCACCAGTCACGATGCGGCTCTGTGGTGTGCTTGGGTTGCTCGTGGAAGTGGGTTTGCTACTCTCGCTAACACTACTACTCGCCGAGTCTGTTTGGAGTGATCTGGGTCGAATGACAGAAAAATAAAGAGGGACAACGATAATGATGACAAGGAGGATGAGTGCAGCAAGAATTATAAGGATGATAGTTTTTCTCCGGGATTTGGTTGCCGGAGCGGCATAAGCAGCCCGCTTCTCTTCAAGCACTCTAGATTGTCCGACGGGTGACATGGGCATTCCGTCTTGAATGGTGCCATAGTAGCTCCCACGCGGATCGTCACGATATGCTTGGGCGTTTGGTTCGTTGAGCGCGTACACAGACGAGTTGTATTCGGACGGCTGGCTGATCCCGGTATGATAGGAAGATGGAAAAGATTCGCGAGGGCGAGGCTGGTGATCGTTGTAAAGAGTAGCGCCTAGGAAGCGAGGGGTTGCTGTCCCGGCAGGAACGACAGGGTCAAGACTCCCAATGTCAGTTGGTTGCATTTCTGGAGTGTGGAAGGCAGAAGGATTGAGATCTGGTGAGGGAGGGGCATTATAAAGGGTAGTGGTAGGCTGGTCGTCGCTTGTCAGTGGCAGCGGGTCATAGTGTGCATCCCGGAGTGGATCGCTGGTCATCGTCCCCAATCAACGAGGACTGTCACACTCTGTTACTGACCTTATGAAAAACATCATCAATCAATCAATTCAGGCCCGGGCCTGTTGCACAAAACACATGTCTTTACTAATTGTTTTATTAATAGTTCAGCTCGTGGCTAGCCCTGACCATCCTGTTGTGTATTCTGTTGTTGTTGTTGTTGTTGTTGTTGTTGTTGTTGCTGTTGCTGCTATAGTTGCTAAATGTCAGCACAAAATCAGAAACATGAGAAAGATAATTGACCATGAAACGCAAAACATTTAGCTGCTCTGGGGTGAGACCTGATATCGCACCATAGTAGTTCAGGTTGGTCGTTGGCCTGGCCAATACATTTCCAGCCACCTGAACCCCCATCTGATTCTGTCCAGGCTGACCTTGATCTACCGTTATTCGAGGAGAGTTGACGTTGGTTGGTGTTGCTGATTTGCGTGGCGGCGTCACATTCGCAGAGGGCGAGGATGTCGAATCACGACTGATGAACGACGCCGTCAGGGTACCATTGAGTCCACTCGAATTACCATTCAACGACGGGACCAGCATTTGCCCTTGCTGTCCTACTTGATGTCCAGCTATTTGTCCAGCCTGGCGGGGTTGACTTCCGGGTCGTACTTGTTGTTGAAGCTGGAGGATTTGCTGAGCGGTCAGGCGTGGTGCCCCTGGAGCAACGTTGGGTGAGTTGATCCGCGATATATTCACTTGTCCTCGAAAATTACCCAACGCCTGATTGGTTAGCAACGTGTTTGGAGAACGTTGAGCAATATTTGTCACTTGTGCAACTTGAAGCCCCTGTTGCGTCATTGATGATGCCGGGACTACTTGAGTTGATGCCTGCGTTGATTGTGATGTCTGTTGGCTACCCTGCTGGGGTTGTGTCTGTGCCTGTGTTTGACTCAAAGTTCCAGGTTGCTGTGGCTGCGGAGCTTGTTGAGTGGATTGCTGTTGCTGGAGGAGTTGCTGAAATTGTAGAGCATGTTGTACCTGTAAGATATTAGCGTATCCAATTTTATAAGACAAATTACTGACAGGCGTCAAGCGTGCCTGCAATTGTGCAGCTCGGGTGACTTCTTCCTGCCTCTTGCGTAATTGTATTTCATGAGTGGTTTTGGCATCTTTCTCTGTTTTCATTCTACTTAGTTCGGCGGGCGAAAGATAACGCATGTTATTGTAAGGTATGTGCGTTTCGTGGACAACCGATGGTTTCCGTTGCGTATCTGCCACGTTTTGGATCAGTGTCATTTTTCAGTTATCGGCTCACTTAGACATACTAAGCATCTTCTGCTGATATTCTGCCTTTTTCTTGGCAGACTTCCGCATTGTCTCTTGCAATAAAATATGTCTACGACGTTTCTTCGACTCACTGCCGCCAGGGGAATCCAAAATAGGGCTTGTCACCATACCTGAGACCAGTCTCTTGACACCCCTAGTGGTCATTGGTGACGTTGATACAATAGCATTTTCTTCCAGCACAGAAGGCTGTTGCACAGAAGGCTGTTGTATTGAAACTTGATGTACAGAGGGCTGCTGAGGCGGGACTTCTGGCTGTCTTCGGGTTTCGGCTGCCCACTTCTCTCTCCATCGTTCGAAACAATCTCTGGCTGTCCTTTTATCTGTTGGTGTGGTTGTCCGCGCCGCGTTGAAATTCTCTGATATGAGTTGCCAATTATAGGGATATCGATCAATCAGAGTTTTAAGCAATGCATCATCATTGACACTCCATTGATTTTCTGTCGCTCTTCTCCGATCCTTTTCCCGTTCACATGCAGCTGCAAAGAGAAGCTGTTGTTGAGCAAGCATCGCAGAATTGCTCAGCCGGTTATCAAATATCTCTGATCGCATAGTGAGTGAATTTGTTTTTCAATGATAAATTCAACTTTTGTTACCGCTCATGTCTTCCGAGAACCGAACCGGTCCCTCGTGATCCGCGTACACAGGAGTTACATCCAACGATAACCACTGTCCATCTTTCCAGTTCTTGGACGGCTGTAAAGGTCCGATAAGCGTTGGCTTGCTGTACATAAACTCTCCAAGGGAAAAAAGCTTGGCATAGGTTGTGTCCTCTATGCGTTTGTTGGGGTCATCTCGATCCGAGCTTTTTTTCTTTCCTTCAAGAACGGGTGCTGTCGGGGGGGCAACATCCAACATACTAAATGGATGAAGTTCTGGGAAGATAGTGGACAGATCAGCCGGGGGGAGATTGATTGTAATAGGGTCATCATGGTCACTATCCTTCATCTTGCTGGGATGGGTGATATGGAAATCATCCAGATCCAGGAACAGTTTGTCAATCTCGGACTCCATTATGCGTTCTCGTAACGGGGCATAAGCCCGCTTGAAGGAAGCTCTCGTAGAGGTTGCGGGGGTATCACTATCTGCATTGCTAGAGCTGGAATTCGAGCTTGTTTGGACTGCTAGTATAGGATCATTGGAGGAGGATTTGAGTCCAATCAAAACATTTTTCTCCTCAGAGTCGACCATTTGCCGATCCATGGAGTGACCCTTCGTCTGAGTATCTATCTGCGCACTTTCATCACGGCGCAGCACAGAAATATCTTCACATTCCTCGGTCTTGGGCTTGATAATTGATTCTTGATCTTCATGTACTTCGTCTTGAGATGGAATTTCTAGAGCATCTTGCAATTGCGCAAGAGGCTGTAATGCATCAACAACATCCTGTTGATCATCATCCTCTTCTTCATCCGAACCATAGTCAACACCAAGCAAAACATTTGACCTCTCCCCTGGAGATTGATGATCCTGCAAGACTGGCGTTTCTAAATGCATGGGTTCATCGTCCTGCTGAACATCCTGCAGTGCCTCTGACCTGAGGCGTGCTGGATTCCATAACGCACATATCCCCTGTTTCACTCGTTCCTCGAGGGAACCGGCAGCATGCCACTCTGTAACGGCTATAGCTAGATTGTAAGCCAGAGCTATCTTCCACCGCCGTTCCTCCCGAAAATCAATTCGCATCCATTTCTGTATGTGTACAATTCTATATCAACCGACAAGCTTTGAACCACGACTCACCATCTCATCCATAAGGTAATCCCAGTGACTTTTTACTAGACCACCAACGCCCCTTTGCTTTTTAGGTTGCCTGAAACTCCACCGTCCACTGTCTTTCAGAGACTCAATGCGGTCGAAAGTCCTTATGAGCTTGACCTCAGTCATAGCTACCTAAAACAAAATGATCAGTGACGCAAGAGACTAAAAACGCATGTCATACCGCCCACTCCCGCGAACTTAAGCACTTCATCGGTCGTGAAACCCGTTTCCATACAGGGTTTGCATTGAGCGTCGCTACCCATCTTTGAACGCCCATAGGTAGCGACTCTTCTTTCCTAGGGTTCTCCTTTCCGCTATCCTTGTCCTTGTCCTTCTTTTTTATTTTAGTCTTCACTTTCCGATTGAACTCCTGAGGTAATTTTCTCAGCGATGGTAAAGTGTAGTCTAGATTAGATTGATGTCGGTGGATGATAGGAGAACTAGATGATTTCTGTTGCCCGGGGCCGACGAATGGACTTTCGTCAAAGGTGAAGGAAGTCGCATCTGTTGAAGTGCTTGGAGCCAGAATAATGACGGGAGGCCGGGGTGTAGGGGTTGTTTGTATTGGAGAGGACGGCCCGAGATGTATGAAGGGAATGGAAGACTTAATGGGTCCAATGGATGAGGGTGAGGTTACTGATTGGAAGGGGGAAGGTGATACAGGCTTATCGACCATCTGGTTAATGTTTCCCTCTGAATCAATGCTGGAGACGACATCCATGTCTTCCATGTGCACATCAACATCTTCAAGGGCAGCCTCAGAATTCTGGGCGACGTCTGGAGATTCAACATCCGAAGATGCGCCAGGCATTACCATTCCTAGTTGCAGGATTTCTCGGTCGCCTCTAAATGATGTGTCTACTTTCATGGCATCTTCATCATCTTCAGATGATTGGACATCTTCTCTCACACTCTCAGTCTCTCTTGGAGATTGCGAGTCGAGTGCTCTGATAGAATCAGGATGATGCTCCTCCTGCTTCTACCCAGAGAACTGTCATTTGAGATCTTTGTGACTGAGATCTTTTGACGAGCACTTACTCGGTTATCGGACAGCGGAGAGCCTGGTTCATCCTGACGGAGATCTACATCCATTTTCTGATCTGGGGATGTATGATGATGTGTAGAAGGCGACAATGTACCAAAATCAATTGATACAGAAGGTAATGAGGGACTATGAGGAGATTTCGTGCAGCTTTTGACGCGACTCCGACTCCCCGTAGTAGGACATGCATCAGAACTACCGGCACTTGAAGGAGATGGAGACGGGGCTGGAAATATGATGGGCTGGAATTGATTCTCCAAAAAATCGTCCTCATTCAAATGGATTATACTCCCATCATCCGGACTTCAGATATTAACTGATATGTCAAGCAGAATGAAAATTTGGCATACTTTTTGATAATGTCAAAACGCTGTAAAAACCGCTGCCAGTTTTGATCATCTTCCTTTCCCAAAGTCAGAATTGAGCCAACATCGTTGCGCCTCAAAACCATATGATATATTTGATGAAGTAATTCATTGCGTCGCACTGAGATAGCTCTACAAAATTCCAAGCGCAATTAGATGAAATTAGACACTGAGACATGAATACCTACTCCAACTGTATTAGACGTTGTTCTACCAGTTCTTGGGTAGAGGAGAGGGACATGGGTTTTTCTATTAATTGTTTGTACATGCTTGTTTGTGCTTCTTGTTCTGGCCACCGGAATGTTCCGCAAAGACATTAACGATAATAAAATACTATGTTCCATCGTCGCACCAATCACCAAGGTACAACCCTCAAGACCAATAAGTGGAGTGCCTCGGCATGCATAAACGGTCGATGAAGCATTCATGAATTGTAGCTTATGAGAATGCAGCTTGACCCTGCTGGAGTGACTGGAAAATACCATGTCAATGATAGTATGTAGAGGAAAGGTCTTTTTTTAATTCAACAATTTATAACGCGGTGTACACACAGTCCGCGGTAGCCTACTGACTACAGGGGCCTAACCCTCTAATAAATATAAAAAAAGAGACCAGCAAGCAAAAAGGAAATGATGAAGAGATCAAAAGTTATATATGAGATAGCAAGAGCATACTTCGAAGTGAGCAGGAGAGATCCTGTAAGTATGTGCTGACGCTCCGAGTGGGAGAGGAAGCTGGGGGTTCACATCGTCGTTAGCGGACTTTGGGGAGTCATGGGGGTTCTCTGGGTGGTGTGAAAGCGAATGCAGTGGGATTTCATGTAAGAAACTTGATAAAATCACCTAGGCATGGGCGAGGCAGTGTGACATGTTTGGGCATCCTGTTGCTGTGGCTTTGGCGATGGCGAGACGGATTGCAAAAAGCTTGGCATCCATTGAGATTACTTGCCTAGCAGGGGCTTTGATTGATGCGGTTTGGAACCCTCTCACCCAACGTGCCGCTACTGCGACAGCTTGCCATCGGTCGGTGGATGGGAGGAAAGAGGGTCATTGTCGAGTGAAGAGCATCATACCAAATATCAATAGGTCCAAATTTTTGCTCGATATACATTGTTTCCGCATACATTGCTCTGGCATATGCACAATCATGGATGCGCCGCACTGAATAGCGTCGACGTACAATGGCTGGTGCTGAAGGCTGTATACAGGATACATGAATTGATAGTAGATTGTGCCAAAGTAGTAGATTTTCTGTCCCTTAGTCTGTCATGTCTCGTGTTCCACGACCCAGTCATGAGCCAAAAGTGTTCTATCATGAGATGCAAACTGCAAGTAGGATAGAGAGCGGCTTGAAGGCGTTTTGGGGAGCTGACTTGGAAGAGGAAATAGTCCTATAGATGCTCGATGATCCGCCCAGCGGCCAGATATAAGAATGAAAGAAGGAGGTTGTTGAAGAAAAGTCACATATAGCAGCGAGAGAGCAGCAATAATGGATATGAGGCTGCTGAATAGAAGGATAGTCGAGACAGGGATCACAATCCTGCGCATAGTGTATTGATAAGTCGTGACTTTTGTTAAAGCAGTGCCCATATGCTAGGTAGGCTACACCTAAGAATACCCTCTCATCAACCTGACTATCCCAAATCACCATCCCTGCCTGCAGTCAAAGTCCTCATTTGGCTTGCAGTAGGAGTGCCAATGAATGCCACCTGCAGCAGCTTCCAGCTGTCACTTGCCTGTACTACGCACCTCACCGACAGGTGGCAAACCAAGCTAGGCTGGAAAAAAGAAATAAATGAGGGCCTCTGCATGCTCTCAATCCACTGTTCCATTCCTTCCATTCTCTCCCCTATTCCCCCACCCTCCCGCGCTCAATCCTTTCTTGGGATATCATATCACCACCGACAAACAACTGTCAAAGTCACAAGGTTTGCTGTCAAGTGATCTGTCAAATTAACCGGCTATACCGGTTATATGCGTAACACTTGTCACACTGACCTTTTCAAAAAAAAAATTAACAATTTACACACTAACCTGATTCTCGACACTGCCCACCTATATCATGGATCCTGATAACCCTCACACATATCCACCTGGATACCCTCCCATTGACCCACAGTATCTTCAGCACATTGAAAATCTTTTCCAGTCTCATGTAGCATGGAGGAGACTTTTAAGAGTCAGCTTGATGCAGAAAGGCTTGGATGGTTGAAACAACAACAGGAAAGTACTTCACAAGAGGCAGTCCTTTAAGTTAGTATATAATTAAGAGACTAGTCAAACCAAAGTACAGCGCCTCATTTGTAGCCATCATTACTGAGGTGATGGTTAGCTCTGATCTTGTCTCAGATGGTTAATCTGGGTGATTGCTGAGACTAGATTGCCTTGGAAGGTTTGGTTGTTGGGTGTAATAATGAAATGGAGGCGGCATCTTGTGCAAGTACAAATGACCTGTGGTTGCATTTGACAGCCGGCACACAAAGTCAAATAATAATAATAAATAGTATGACACGTGACACTGTATATTGTATTTGACAGACCAATTGACAGCAAACCTTGTGACTTCATTTGACAGTTGTTTGCCCGTCGTGTATGCATGCCTATGGGAGAAACTCCCACAGCCAGATGAAGGTGTAACATCGGAACATCACAGAATCAAAAATTAGATTATGCTTCACTTCTGAGGAAACGCTTCACGGCGCGCAATCCAAATTGGGAAACCAAGTCACTTGATATGCACATATGATAGGCCAATTCAACCGTGTCATAAAAGAGAGACTGACCAAGGTAAGTCGTAACCATGCTTTCAACTCTCAGCGTCTCTCGGTTTACCTTCTGTATCACTCGTGGAGCAACTGCACGAAATTCATTAGCAATTTTGCGCTTAACCACCACCCGTCCTTATACAACCGGCTCGCCCAGGACTCTTTTCCGCTTCTCGCCATGGTCAAACCACTTTTGTGGTTCTTTGCGCACCCGGATACTGCTACAATCTGGGGTTTATGCATTCCTAATTGTTGGGCTGATGGAAGCATTTGGGGCATGTACCAATCCTTCTATAGCAAGCTCTCAGCTAACGGACCAGCCGCGCGAGAAATCTTACGGACCGACCCAGTATGCATCCCCAGAAGAACTCAAAGTTGCGATTCAAGAGCTCAAAGCCGAATTTCCTGACCCTCAGTCTATTACGATGGATCCTGGCGCTCTTAGGACCCATGGATTTTCTGAAAATTCCTACCATCCTGCGTCTCCCCACTCTATCATTGTTAGTTTCCAGTCACTTTGACTCGATTCTATTTCTACATGTTGGAAGGTCTGTCCAAAATCTACAGAAGACGTGGTCAAAATCGTCAACATAGCTAGGAAGCATAGGGTACCTATCATCCCATACAGTGGGGCCACAAGCCTTGAAGGCCATTTTTCAGGCGTCAGCTGCCTCTGCTCTCTTCGTTTTTTATCATCCGCTTATTAAAGTCATCAGTATCCCTCAGGAAGCATATGTCTTGATATGTCTGGCATGGATCAAATTCTACAAATAAACGGTTAGTATGATAACTTGCCCGTTTCACAAATGCCAAGACTTTTACAGTTGAAGACTCTGACCTTGTTTGTCAACCTGGTGCACGATGGGAGGATATTAATCAGACACTCAAGACTAGAGGAATTCCTCTATTTTTTCCAGTGGGTCAAGGAGATGTTATACGTGAATGTTTAGTAATAATCAGTCTAGCTCGACCCTGGTCCAGGTGCTGTAAGAATTTACCTTTATCCCAGTTAATTCTTTATTGAAATTCATTATGAGACTATCGGGGGTATGATCGGTACTGGTTGTAGTGGCAGTAAGTCGCTGTTCCCCGACAATCGATTGGTTCTGATAATGAATCTCAGCTAATGCCGTCAGGTATGGAACCGCTCGTGCTGAATGGTTCTTGAATATTGTGGGTTTTTCTTAATTGCGCACTGCTGGACTTTTAAATGCATAATCAGACAGCTGTCCTTCCAAATGGAGATGTTATCAAAACAAGGAGACGTGCAAGAAAGTCAGCAGCTGGCTTTGATGTGACTAAACTGTTCATTGGCGCGGAGGGCACTCTAGGTATCATAACTGAAGGCGAGTGACTCCTCTCAACTCAAAATCACACTGTTTGAAGTCTTTTTTAGTGACTATCCGACTCGCTCCCTTGCTCCCCACGAAAGTAGCTATGGCACAGTTTCCTGATGTTGAGCACGCCGTTAGTGCAGTCCAGGAGATATTGAATACCCCTCATGGACCTCATATCCGTAAGAACAATTTGACTTCTGTTCGTGCCTTGCTTATATCCAGGATACCTTAGAATGCATTGAGTTACTAGACGATCATAGTGAGTCGGAATTTAGATTTGGAGATCAAAATGTTAATATGTTCACCAGTGATGGATGCTATCAATAAGGGTGGGCTCATCGACAAGTCCTACCCGGTCAAAGACACACTTTTCTTCAAAATACAAGGTGATTCCGGTTGTGTCTTTGCAACCTCCAAGACTATCCAGGCCATTGTCGAGAAATATGGGAGCAATCATTTTCAGTTTGCCTCAACGGACGAAGAAGCCGAAGACCTCTGGCAAAATCGAAAATATGCCCTTATGTCCAGTTTTGCGGCTTACCCAGGTGCTCGATGCTGGACTACGGATGTTTGGTACGTGAGCTGTTCATAAAGCCCGAGCGCTCATTCCCCATGGTCCTTGACACCTCGGCTCCCCTGTTTTTCTATCGCCGTACCATTGTTTTTTTTTTCAAATCATTCTTATTGCATTGTAATCCTATAGTGTGCCTGTTTCCAAGCTGCCACAATTAGTCCAAGAAACCAAGAAAGATCTATATGAGACAGGATTAAAGAGCACAATTGTGGGACATGTAGGCGATGGCAACTTCCATGCATTGATTCTCTTCCACAATGACGACGAACTCGAGCAAGTTAATGGCGCAGTTCACCGTCTCGTGCGCAGGGCCATCGATTTAGATGGTACATGTATGTTTTCTTATTACCCCCACATCTCTGGCTATATCTGAACTTGGGCCACGAATTAATACATAGGTACTGGTGAACATGGTGTTGGAGTTGGCAAAAAGGAATATCTTCTCGAGGAGCTAGGTGAAGGTACCGTTGAGCTCATGCGAACTATCAAGCGAGCAATTGATCCCTGTAATATCTTGAACCCTGGGAAGGTGTGACACCTGCTAGGTTTTTATGATGGCAACTTACCATTTCCTAGCTCTATCCTGACAAAGACAGCAAGGAGCATTGAACATCGAACATAGCCCTCTATGACGTCTATAGCTTTGTGCATTTTCTGGGGTTTGATACAAAGAATATGTTTATCCGCTTATTTAACAAGCTTTCGTATGAAAGGCTGACTAGCTTAGTACAATGGCTCAAATTGAATTCCCTGAAACCTCTCCATCATCTCCCGTACCTCCGTTTCAGCAAAGATAGTTGCTTCTTTTGAAACAACGAGTTTCTTTTCGAGTTCTTGGACTGACATGGACCGTAATTTTCCATTTTCATCCACCATACCAAGCTGCTCAAAACGACGTAAAGTATTGGTGATACGCGGAAGGAAACCTGCTGCGTCCCAGCCATTGTCGTTTAATGCAAGAATGGCGCGTACAGCAGCATTGTTGATATCACGGTGTAGTTCCTCTAACTTAGAAAGTTGGACCTCCATCCATCTAGCACGGCGTTCTAATGCCAACGTCAGAGCAACAACCTCGTCCTCCTTAGCACCATTCTCCTCTGCTGTCTCGTCCAAAAAGTCATCGCTCTTGAGCATATCTCGAAGAACGCTATCAAAGGATGAACTGTCGTCCCATGTCGTCCTGGGAAGCAAACGAAGAAGGTCGGAAATTGTTTGGGTCAAGATCTCAAGAAGTTGCTGGAAGGAGGAGACGGCGTTATCAATGGAGTTGGATGGAACACTGCTAGAGAACGATGCCCCTCCAACGGACAGTGCAGACAATGCATTAACAAGAGGATCATATTCCAAAGGCATCTTGGAGGTAGCAGCAATCTTACATAAGTCGAAGAAAGAGTGGTCGGTCAAGTCCATGTGAGGCTTGGTCAATTGGATCTGTTCAAACAGTTCTTCGACGGAGGCACGACTGGACGGGTGCTCGACAGAATGCGAGCGTGTATTAACGCCACTCGAGTTTGCAATCTGCCCCGGAAGACGAGGAGTCTCAGGGGTGGCAGCAGAGAGAACAGTTGAGGGTTCATCCGGAAAGTGCTCATCGTCTCTTGAAACTCGTAGGAGTCTCGTGGCAGGCTTAGATTTCTTGGGCTTCTTAGAGAGCAAGGGGACCTGAGAGACATCGTCTATGGGATTTGTTTTCTGAACCTGTGGCGTCGTTGGGGGCATCAAGTGCTGCTTTCTGGTAGCAGCCTTCATTATTTCAGTTTGTTTTTGCGCTTTTCGAGCAGCAAAAAGCCTCTCCTTCTCTGCTCGTACGGCTCTTTCCTTTTCCTTTTCAGTCCTTGCTTTCTCCGCTGCCTCACGGATTACTCGGTCAGCATTCTCTCGGTCTATTTTTGCCTTAAGTTCCTCGGCTCTCTTCTCTTCTATCTCAATCTTCTTTCGCTCAGCTTCTGCAGCACGAGCCTGAATGAGTCGCTCCCTCTCTTCAGCCTTTTTCCGCGCCCACTCTGCCTTCTCCGCTGCTTTTGCGGCTGCCCTTTCCTGGGCAAGCCTTTGTCGTTCTGTAGCCCTTTCTGCAGCTACAGCAGCTTTGGCTGCCTTTCTCTCAGCCCTTTCTTGCACTTTTGTCTTTTCCACCTCGGAAAGACCATCCTCAATTTGGAGCGGCGAAGGAGATTCAACAGGGTTGACAGAGAGGGCTGGGAAATCAATAGCTGATAATGAGACTGAAGGTGCCGGCGAGGTAGTTGTGGAGACTAAGACTTATTTTGCGAGATAACAAGAGAGTTGAAATGTCAGCATCACATCACAAAAAGAAAAGACTGTATGCGGCAATCAAGGGAGGAGAAATGCATAAGTACTACAGTTTTCTACCAGGGTTGCCTGGGTTTACTGTGTACGCGCAGTAAGAGTCTGAAATGGCGCATTGACGCCGATCACGGTGTTCCCGTGTTGAGAGAGTGCAGGGCTTGACATATCCATCTCCCTCCCCTGGAGAAACAAATTCAGACTCACCATGAGCAGATCCTTCATCAAGAGTAGGAATTGGACTGACATGCGTATTGACTATGAGGGTCTTGTTATTGTTGCGGTGATTGTTCAGACCAGGCGGAAATGCGAGGCCCGGTGGAGGTCCATATGCAGGGACATTACTCATATTTATAGGTGACTGTAATGTGGGAGCAAAGCTGGCAGACATGATAGCTGGGTCATGAAATGGCGATTGAGCTTTGTTGAAACCAAGAGGCTCTGTATACTGAGATTAGGTCAGACAATGACATATTTCACAAGACTCACCTTGAAGTATGGATTGCTGATTAGTCGTACCAGCGCGTTCTCTACTCGACTGAATGAACTCCCTTAACTGGGCTTCACTTAGATCAGCATCAAATGACCGAAATCTTGGAGCTGATTGACCCGGAGGATTTTGTGGCTGGCTCTGCTGTAGCGTCGGGGACCCTACGTGGGAGACAGGCTGCGAATAACTGAGTTCTTGGTGATTGAATGACGGCCAATGAGGCTGCTGCAAAAGTCCGCTACTTGCACCATAAAAGGCCGGATTTTCACCTGAACCCTGAAAGCTGGGTGCAGAAGTACTTGCAGGCGAAGACATGAGGCTAGAATTCTGTCTACTCCGGGCGAAATTGAAGCGGGAAAACTTTCTCTCTTCATCAATTTCTGTGATCACACGGGCTCCCCCAGAATTCAGATCGTCGTCAAAGGTGTCAGCAAAAGGATTGAAAGTCCCAGCATAGCTGCGTTGTGCCTGTCTATCTGGATCAGACTGAGTATCGAATGGGTCATGAATCGGATAGTTGGCAGGGTATTGAAGTCCAGGAGGGGGTCCAACATGCGGAGTGTTGATTAAATCTGGAATTTGCAACGCAGGAAAATCATCGACATAGGGTCCGTCAAACGAAATGGCGATACCAGGGTCATATTCTCCCAGATTTTCGGAAGCTTGTATCTCGGTAACGAATTTGGGGTCAAAATTGAAGCTAAACCCACCATCATCCGTCCCGCTAAGTGTCTGCAATGTTCTATCAAAGTCGGGGAACGGGCTAAGGCCAACAGAAGCAAGTGGTGCTTCTCGACGAGCCTTCACGTCATCAAGCAATGCACGTGCTGCAGTGGACATTTGATACGAAGACTGAGAAGATAACAAAGGAGTTTGTGGTGATGCAGTAGCAACTCGAGGTGGCAGGGACGAAGATGGAATCCCTAGCGGTGCCATGAGGCCAGGTGGTACAGGTATTGATGCCAACGATCGCATTGGAGATCGCGTGGAACTAGGAGATGATGGCCTAGATGAGAATGGGGGACCTTGAAGATGAGAACTAGTATCTGACTCAGTAGTGATAGATAACACTGTTAAAGAGTCGGTGGAATTTGACGCTAGTGATTCTTTTTGAGATGTTTTGACGTCAGTTGGACCAGGTGTTGAGGGCCGGGAAACAGACGTTTGGGAGAGTGATGTGCCTGCTGGTCTCCGGTCAACCCCAGATCGGGATTGTATCGTGCGTCCTTCTGCTACATGAACAGCACCAGAACGGCTCTGGCGAGGTGTCCCCCCACGACGAACTGGACGAGCAAGAGGAGTACTTGAAGACGACGCCAGTCCACTACTAGAATGAGTCCCTGGAGTTTTCTGTGCCCAGGAGGCCGCCCGCGGTAAACCTGTCCATAAATGCGCTGAGGACAATCGCTGAGAACTTCAAAGATCGAACCAACCTTCGGATTCATCTGACCTCCTAATCATCGTGCGAGTCCGACTTTCGGTCGCCTTCATCGTGTGCTTCCTGGATGAGCTATGTTAACAAGGATTATGACAAAGAGAGAACACGCATACAGGGTCGTCAGATCTTCTTTGGTGAAGCAATCCTTCTCATCTCCCCACTCATGGAGGTTCATACAACCACGGTCCACACACGAGATACCACGAAGAAAAGCCATACAGTATTTTGTAGTCCCATAACTCGCTCGCATGACATCTTTGTCACCGCCAGGCGAAGGAAGTCCATCGACAGCTGCAATGGCCCGCGCAGCATCCTCCTTTCGGTGATATGTGACATAAAGACCAACGACAGGAGCACTTCCACTTGAAGGTGTGCGCTTGACAAGGATGATCTTGATGATTTTCCCATATTGGCCAAAATACTCGTTTGAACGGAGAGTCGGAATGAGCTTGAGTGATATTAAGTGACACAAGTGACATGTGTAGAAAAACTATGGTTACCTCTTCCTTGGCACGAGATCCGATGCCGACGACGTACACCACATTACGCTGGACTACACGAACATTTGCTAGATGACGTCTTCCGAGGGTATCAAGCTCCTTGCGTTCGCGATCCCTCTGTTTCTTTTGTTGCATGAGACGCTTATGGCTACGGCATGTTGAAAATCATAGCAGGGATGCTCAACACACGATGCTTACTCTTGCATATTGATGGGTTTGAACTCAGTAGCTTCATCAGTGTATATTCTACGGCAAGCAGGACAGCGCTTATTGAGGTTCTCCTTGATATGGTGCCAACAAAAACGACAAATCTATTCCCAGTGTTCCGTGTGTAAGTCAAAAGGAATGAGGTGAAAGGGATGCAAATTACCTGGTATCCACAAATGCAAGGCTTGAAGTTCAGGTCAGAAATATCCATTTCCTCAAGACACAGAGGACACTCCGTGTCGCCCTATCGATTACAAAAGCGATCACACTCAAAGTCAGCTCTCTCTCTGTCGAAAAAAATCGTCAGCTTACAGCTTCATCATCGCTCCAGTACGCGTCCTGTACTCCCGCAAGTACGTGGGACTTGGACTGGGAAACTGAAAACCCTGCATGAACGACGGGTGCTGGTAAAGAGGGGTGAAGTCGAGGGGCAGACATCATAAAAGTTATATCTGAAAGAGGCAATTACCAAGTAACACGAGTGCTGGATGGAAAAAGAGCAGTCGAAAAGTGGCATTTACAACGAGGCAGCCAATTGACGTCTCTCACGCTTATTTGTTCCCGCTTGTGGTCAAAATTTTGATTGACCAATCGCAGCTTACATACAGATGCCTAGACATAACCAAAAGGACAACCAGACCCCGCGAGTTTCTGAAACTCACACATCTAGTCTTGCACTCATTAGACGCAGTGTACGGCTTATAAAATTTTTGATTCCTCCTCGTCTTGTGAAGATGCTGTTCTTATAACTGTGGCCAAATTCGGCTATCCGTCGTGATTTCCCTAACTGTTATCTAATCTTCATTGATTAGATCAGCCACTGAGTGTGATCGATGGGGCCAATCCATAAACTTTCGTGAATAGAATAGTATCAGCAATAGCCAATTGACTGGGACCAGTCGATTCACCAACCCATGATGCCTGTTTTGACAGACCAAGCTGTTGATAACATTACATCTTCTCTGACGGATGTGTCGGTACGGTAAGCGACTAATAGCGATAATTTACATTTCCATGCTCAAGTATCTGAGTAGAACGACCGAGGACCTCACTATCAAAGCTGTCCCCGAAAGGATTCAACCACATGAACAGGTTGTCACCCCTTGGGACGTCCAAGGAGGCGTCTCAGCTGATGGCAAGCAAGAAGCGATTGACTACGACAAGCTCATAGACCAGTTCGGTACTCGAAGGATTGACTCTGCTCTGCTTGAACGATTCAAAAGGTTAACTGGACGCACACCACATGTATTCCTGAGACGGGGCATGTTTTTTTCTCACCGGTAAGTCTTAGGGGCAAGTAAACCAGGAGTAAGACGAGGGTATTTACGCGAGTACCAGTGAGTTTGACAAGATACTGGACCGATATGAGCAGGGAAAACCGTTTTTCCTCTACACCGGTCGTGGACCGAGCAGCGACAGCATGCATCTGGGCCATATGATCCCATTTGTCTTTACAAAGTGAGTAATGTCGAAAGGCTCAAAAGATTCTTCCAACTCTATCCCAGATGGCTCCAGGATGTATTTGGTTGCCCTTTGGTCATCCAACTGACAGGTACAGTTTTCCTGATATGTCTGGTCCCATTCTTTGATTGAAATAGCAGACAGACGACGAGAAATTCCTGTTCAAACATGAACTCAAGCCAGATCAGACACGAAAATTTGCAAGAGAAAATGCAAAAGACATCATCGCCTGTGGATTCAACTCTGAGCGAACTTTTATTTTCAGTGACTATGACTACATGGGTGGAGTGTTCTATGAAAATGTGTCGAGAATCTCTCGTCAGATCAGTTATAACCAGGCAAAAGCTACCTTCGGTTTCAATGAATCGTAAGTTATCACTTCAAATTGATCAATTCACCTTGATCTAGCGAACCCTCAGTGATAATATCGGCAAGATCCACTTTACAGCAATCCAAGCTGCCCCTTCCTTCTCCAACTCTTTTCCTCATATCTTTGGAACGACCTCCGACATTCCTTGTCTCATCCCTTGTGCGATTGACCAAGACCCCTACTTCCGTCTCACGCGTGATGTCGCCGTCAAGCTCAAATATCCCAAACCTGCGCTGGTCCACGCCAAATTTTTCCCTGCTTTACAGGGACCCCAGACAAAAATGAGTGCCAGTGACGCCAATAGCAGCATATACATGACAGATAAACCAAACCAAATAAAAAACAAGGTCAATAGGCACGGTTTCTCGGGTGGTCAGGAGACTGAGGGAGAGCACAGACGACTAGGTGGTAACACCGAAGTAGATGTCGCCTATCAGTATCTAACATTTTTCCTCGAGGACGACGAAGAGCTTGAAAGACTGGGAAGAGTACGGTCGTTATTTTGCAATGTCTCATTACATACACTCACATACCATACATTGACTCGTATCTCTAGGAATACCGGGCTGGCGAGCTGTTGACTGGGCAGCTCAAAGCAAAATGCATAGGCGAACTGCAAAAGTTTATTGGCGAGTTCCAGGAGGTTAGTCATCACGCCCACCCCCACTCTGAAAATAGCCATTTTCTTATGACTCATCCAGCGCAGGAAGAATGTGACAGAAGCGGACGTCGATGCGTTCATGAATAAAAACCGCTTAATTGCACCCACAATGAACAAATGCCAAGTCTCACCTCCACCCACTACTTGACATCAGTATACAGGTGTATTGATTAAGTGTTTAATCAAATTTACATCCAGGTGCAACTTCATTGTTCCAAGTTGTAGACCCTTGGTTAAAAGCAGCTACCGTCACTGTCCTCAAGCCAAAAGAAAAAATATATTGATAGAACAATGAATTGGATACTCTTTGATCTCTCTCTCAAAAATCATAGCATGCAGTACAATGCCTGTCACTTTTCCTCTATTTTCTAGCACTGCACCAGATTTGGCTGCTGATAAGTGGGACTAGAGAAACAATGATACACTCTGTCCACACATAGAGGTGTTTCAATAAGCAGCATGGGGGCTGATTACATCGACAGAAGCCACGAGGAGACAAGATTCATACATTCCGGGATGAATTCGTAGTTGTCGAGGCTCTAAAGAGAGCGAGGTCAAGAAGACACCTTCGACAGCAAGTACATGGCGTATGTGATACAAACAGCAAACCGTGAATACGGAAAGATTTCAGCAATGGTCGTGATCTACCATCCTTTGCAATTACGAGAGGGCTCATCTTCTTCTCGGAGGGCCTCTAGGCCGTGCGAAGGGCTTCGAAACCTCATTTACCCCAGAAGGACCACTATTGCTACCAAATTTCTCAGGATCGGAGCCCTCGAGACCAAGCTCCTCAACAATATAATCCTCTGTGAGGTCTCGAGGATCTGAAGTCTCTATCTTTCGCGGGGAAAAATGGGTCGTTAGGGCAGTAGATGCAAACCATTCTTGTATCCGTTGTTGTGTTGTGCCAGAACCTGCAGAATAAAGCATGCGGTGTTTAATGGGGGAAGATGAGGGGCAGGAGTAGATGAAAACTAAGGACACTGAGCGAAACAAAGGGGCGGTTGACCAGGAAAAAGCATACCGATTTCGCGGCGCGGAGGTGAGGTGTGCGACTGTGGCCAGGCCAGAAGAGCATAGCATGGTTCACTTTTGGGAATGGATGAAGCGAGCTGATTGATCGAGATTTCGGAGGTCGACTTGAGCAAAATGGTCTCTGTTTCCGGGTCAACCGTCTAACCAAGATTTCATATGTTGATTGCTTTGGAGGAAAGCAATGCTACTCACAAAAACAATTATTGCACAGTTATCACCTCGGCCGAGCTCAGTGACAGCTTCTTCTATCTCTGGAGTCCATTTGAAGTCAATGCCAGCACCGACGTGGGTCGCACGAGAGCGGCTGCCCTGATATGAAGCCGAGCTAGTCTCTGCAGCGCGCACGTCGGCCATCTCCAGCTCACGGGCGGACAGTGGCTTGGGGGCAGCGAGATGCTGTAGATGAGCCTGATAGGCTTCTGAAGTAAGGTCTGCTTTGGAAGTGGCATAGATAGAGTCTGTGAAGAGGGCAGATCCTAGAGATTTGAACAAAGAGGCACGCGACGAAGCATAGAGCATCTACGGCTGGTGATAACTCAAGAGATGGAGGGAAGAAAGTATTGCGGTACCTTGTCCCTGACTTTGGCATGATCGGGTACATAGGAGAAGACTGTCCAGCCGGTCGATGGGGGATCCAGCCTTGCAAGAATATAAGCAGCTAGAGTTTCTGAGAGGACATTATTGTCCTGAAGCATTGCAAGGTCATCGACAAAGGAACCGACAGCATCGATGGTGAGCTGGTGGACGAGATTTTCTGGAGAGAGTAATAAGCCCCGGAACTGGAAGATGAAGAGGCTGCGACGAGACCATTGTGGATGACGACCTTGAGAAAGCGGACAGAGGAGGATTGGAGGGCGTCTGCAAATGCGGTGACGAGGGAAGGAGAGACAGGGATGCCGGATGAGGCAGACATGTAGAATTGAGCGTGTGAGTTGTATTGACATTTTGTTGTACTGACATATTTTATCTCG
>Ga0153992_100073_pt1 | contig 23471 bp, 24 predicted proteins | sample TSNC076MetaG_FD_104683 | JGI IMG/M metagenome (GOLD analysis project Ga0153992, IMG submission 104683) | Attine ant fungus gardens microbial communities from North Carolina, USA - TSNC076 MetaG | ecosystem: Host-associated > Fungi > Mycelium > Unclassified | place: USA: North Carolina, Lumber... | reverse complement strand
GTACCGCTGCTTGCATCCATCTCATGACTCGCTTACACAGCATCGTCACACATTCCTCGACGGAAATAGGCGCTCTCCCACTCGCCAATCGTACTGTATGATAGATGGTTATCGACGGATGTGATCACTGTGATCTTGGCAGGCGGACCTAAAATTCCCACAATCGTCGAACCCAGCGCTTTACCAGATCCTCCTTGAACTCGACTCAGAGAAACTCATGTCTCCCAGATGGCCAGTTTCATGGCTAAATTTGCTGCAAAATTTGTCCTTCGCATTTTACAGGGAGATTTCAGGTTGTGTTGTCATTTGCTTATGGCTATTTGGGTTGACTGGTACTTAAGCAGTCATTTTGTTGTGTTGTGTATTTGTCACCTCTCCCACACACTTGTCTTCTGCTATCATCTCTCATTTTTGGCATTGGGATTTAGGCTTGAGGACTTCTTTTCTATCATGAATGATGTTCACTCCTGCCTGCAACTTCACGGCAATATCTATTATCCCTAGTCACATCATTGAGTCTCCAAGATGTGGGCTCCATTTTGGCTAGATGTACTAGCTGTTACCATTGTGTTGTGTTGTCGAAGGGTTTGAACGTCATTGATTACAGGCAAGTAACCCTCGAGGCCCATAACCTAATGGCACAAATCATAGATTACCGTGGAGATTAGATACAGTGACTTGATAAGAAGTAAATTGAAGCCTGTCAAAGTTCTGTTTCTGTGTATCAGTAGTGCTATGAAGTCCATTATGAATAAACTTGTGCTGATTTTACGAATATTAGTTAAACTTTGTGATGTATTTATGATGTTCAATGACACTCCTGATACTGGTACATATCACAATCTTCATGTATCGAATTGATCATTCCCATGAGAGTCCCAGATGCTTGTTCTGACGATGGAGAATTCAAATGCCCCCACCCCACCAGCAGGTCAGCGAGGCAACAACCACACTTTCGTTCCCCTGCGCATTGTATCAGGAAGGTACGAAGGTCACCAGGAATACCAGTTCATCTTCAAGCTGATAATCGAGACGATCTAAATCCTGGCAAAAGTCTATGAGAACGAAACCTCAGACTGCAAGAGCCTATAGGTGTAATCACCAAGTAAAAGATGGCAGCCAAATTCTCTAGGGGTTTAGGTTTGCAAGAATGATTCTCGGCCGGTTCTCAGGGCTTGTCAGAAGTTTTTTGTTTTGCGTCTGCCAGATAGGGGTTACTTATCGCAATGCTCACTATTGACTTGGGAATACGGGTGACTCACTAAGAGGTCTCAGCAAGGTATAGGAGATGCTACTCGGCGCAAGTGATAGTAGGGGATAACGTGGGTGTGTCGTTAGGTCTCTTGTCAAATAAGATGTACTAGACTTTGGCTGTAGGTACATCCTCCAGGCAGAACTGCTACTAAGAGCTGCACAGATCCATCAATCTCCTTCTCAAGCTTCCAGATATATATGGAATGCAAAAAGCATGTACGAAATGAGTTATATTGAAAGAACACGTATATGTGGAATAAGTCTAAACTTTCAGCTCAACTCAAGACATTCCTCAAGCAAACTCAGCAGCAGAAGTAAAACTGATGAGCCGAATGTGTCGTACTGTTGCATGCGTAATTCCCAATGCCTTCATCCGAAACGATCCGCCAAAAGGGAAGGCAAGAACGGTGATTCCTTGGCAAGAGAGAAGCTTCTGTTCCCTTTCCAAGCTACTAAACTAGTTATTAATAGTGATGCCTCTCTAAATTTCATTAGGACGTCGGATCTGAGAGCCATTGCACGTACTCTGACCGAACCCTGAGAACGCATTCTTGTCCAGATTCGGCAATAGACAAGACATCGACATAGGTGCTCTCAGCGGAGAGGCCAAAGGTCTGCAATAAAGCATCGGAAATTGCCTTGCGAATGCCCAAAGCATCTGAACTGGGTGGAGAAATTCGGAATCGAATATAATGGTACATGGTGATACATGGCAAGATATAATCGAACAAAAATAAAAAATAAACTTGATTATATAAGGTGCCGTGTTCAAGGTGCGTCATTCTCGAGCCGCAAGTTGTTTTGCACAGGGTTGTCTATTCCGTCTCCCTATCTCCTGTTTGCCCTGCTCCTTCTCTACTTTTGCTGGTTCTACTTCTACGAGCTGATCAACTCCATCAACGGAATTCGTTTCTTGAACACATGCTTAATTCAACTCCGACAACAACGCAGTCACAACGACTGCATAAGTTTCGGAAATCAAGACGAAATACGTTAAGTACAGCTTCTACAGAGATGACTGGCTACGAATCGGACCACCTACCTACGATGTCTCGACACCAATGCTGCGGAATTGTCGAGGAGGCAGCGTTACGAGCAAGGGAGAAAAGGCAGAACAGAACGATTCCACAACCTTGGGTTGTTCGCAAGATCGCAGTTTTCCTAACTCTGGGAATCATGGGTTACTCAGGATACGTTTATATTTCAAGATTCTGTATTAGTTCAATAAAACGGACACGTCAGTCCACTACAGGCAGGCCCACTGCAAGTGAGTGTTCTTTCCCATGAAATCACGAGAATCGGTCTGAGACTTGGTGCTGCAGTTGTAGTACTTGTTGTTTTCTGTATTTTATATTTGTGGATGATCTGGGCGTATTTCAAGGTCCGTTGACATTTGTGTTTCTGTCTCAGGCACGATGGATCAATATTTCCAGGTGATTCTCACGTCGCCAGGTTATGCTAGAGATGTATGTATGAGTCCTTGACAATTTTTGGAGAGCTAAATCCTCTATAGCATGTGCCTCAATGTCGTCAACCGCTCCTCGAACCACTCGATAACAGACATTCAGACATCGACTTGGAAAATTCACTCGTGCGTTACAATTCGGACTTTGACCATTCAAAACCACATCAATTTGATCCTACACGGTCACATCGTTTTAATCGACCGTCACACTCCTCGGTTTCGAGCCATCATTTGACGCATGGCAATCGGGCGGCGCCTGGCAATCTCATTGCAGGGCCCTCGTACGAGGATATTGCCCTACGAACACCTACGCTCGGGCGAAGCATAAGTCTCGAACGGTTGAGACAACCTACAAGTGAAACAGGTACGAGGGTGGCAGGAGATGCGCCTTTTACAGAGGTGGATGACGGAGGTGTGGGAGAGGGTAGATTGAGGACGCCATTTGAACCTCCATTTACAATTTTTCTTCCTGATCACGTCGATCTCCAAGGGAGTGCAGACGCACCGAGTGATTTACCTACCGGACAAACAGTAGAATTAGGAACGCTAGGCGAGCTTGAGCCACGCAACTCTCAGCCTCGAATGCCGATCGCAGCTGCGTTACCACCGGGTGATGAACCCATTGAAGGAACTACTGCCGAAGTCCCATGTGATGTCCTATGCCTCCCATGTGGTGCTCTCTGTGATAGCCAGCAAAGGAATGAGAAGGAGAAAAAGGAGATTACTGTTCGGAGGAGGCCACCGTCCTTACCTGTTTTGCATCCCGCGCACAGATACTGTTATCATGACCAAATTGTTAAACCTTATCGAACTCATCATTGTCGGAATTGTGGTACTGTGAGTCGCTGTTCATCGTGATCACAGCTCAGAGTGACCAATAGGACGAATAGTGTGTGCTAAAATTTGATCACCATTGCCCTTGTAAGTGCCTCCTGACTTTGGCTCCGCAGAAATAGGTACGATTCCTTTAACTAGGGATAGGTCAATGCGTTGGAGCCTGGAACCATAAGGTGACCTCGGTTATTTACCTGTTATCTTACAATCTACTAATTGTTTCTGGTCCAGTTCTTCCTTAATTTTTGCCAGGCCACATTGGTCTTCACTCTTTATGTTCTTGGGACATTGGTCGGCTTCAATGTATCGGCCTGGACTGCAGTGTCATCAAATTCTCGTGTAGATGCTCAAATTATTGTTGTTAGTGCACTGTATGTTTTGAATACGTATTCTGCATAGTTGTTCGTTGATACCATAATTTTTAGGGCTGCACTCTTTGGACTATTCACGGGGGTGTTAACGTGGACCCACATCATTCTTATAACCCGAGGGCAGACGACGGTCGAGAGTATGGCGATCCATTCTATGAAGGAGCGGGAGGCTGCGACGCTCACAAAGGAGTACGGGATTTGTGGTTTTGGGTGAGTTGTTGGTTACTCAGGGCAATGCATATTCGTGGTTCAAATGATGGCCTTGTTATTTGATCGATTGATCATTACACTCAGTGCCAAGCGAGAAGCAAGACGACGATGGAACGAGGACTGGGGAGACCTAAATTCGGAAGGCAACTTGTGGTGGACTGGGAGTAGGAAGCAGGGTTGGATAGACGTCATGGGTACAAGTCCTTTGGGATGGATTCGTAAGTCTCTCTTTCCTTCCTCTTTCATGAATTAGGCTCGGCATGACTGTCCATGTCCATTTTGGTTTGGAGTTTCTGTTCGTACCGGTGTGATATGGACGACCGAGGAAACACCGTGATCCACTACCAGCAATTGCATAGGTTAGATCGCTCTGCAAATAGCAGCTTCTTGGTAGAAAGCCAGCTGTCATTGCGGCATTCTAAGCTGCCAGAGTGGTCGACATGGGTCATGGAATTGGGGACATCGATTGCTGAATTTTCCTTTGAATGGGCCGTTTCCCTGTTGGACAGGCGTTAATCTATAGCAAACTTTCAGTTTTTTTAACCTCTTCATACCTGGTCCAGCCTACTGACTATTGCTCCCTAGTACCGATCGGTCGAGGAGTTGGAGACGGCCTAACTTATGCAGTCAATCCTCGGTTTGACGGACAAGGAAGGATGCGGAGACGAGTAGATTGGCCGGCTGAGCTGCGATAAGACGTTGGCTATTCCTGGCTGCTTCTTTGGGTATAGGAGTGTACATAGGTACTATTCTGCAAAGCACGTGAGAGCGGGCGGAACTTGACGTCAGTATAAGTAGCCCGGCAATTACGGAAGACGTGCACCTGTTACCTATCCTGACACCACAAACATCACCTGAGTTAGTCTAAGCAATGTCTTTTGTTATTTCCGCGTCTCCAGTCCACCGCAAGTTCGTTAAGCAGGACAGTGTCAAGGCCAAAGCTCTTGCAAAGGCTCCTGTCGCTGAACAAGCTTGCTCCTCTAGCCAGATCATCTCTCTCGAAGAGAAGTATGGTGCTCACAAGTGAGTAGCCGTTCCATTATCGTTTGCTTCCAATGTGGAAGAAGCAAGTGGGCTGTCTATTGCCTGGGTACTCTTGTTGTTCCCTGTGTTTTCCTCCTAACTAGGCCTACGTGCGAGTCGGCGCTTCAGTTTTAAAATCTCGTACAACCGGTATGTCCGTACAGCACAATGTCTAGTGCTTATTCCAATAATACGATATCTAGGCATTCAGTATGGAGCGAGGGCCGAGCCAATTCAAGCTTGCATAGACGTGGAGGTCACACTCATACGATCCTAATCGTATTTCCGTCCTTTCACTCTTCTATATGTCTCACGGCACTGATGTGTGTGGTTTAAACTGTTAGCTACCATCCTCTTCCAGTAGTCTTTGATTCCGCAAGTGGCGCCAAGTAAGGTTCCTTGCTGATGATATAGCCTCCCAGTGCTGACTCCCCTCTTCCTCAGAGTCTATGATCCTGAGGGTAACGAGTACATCGACATGTTGTCTGCTTATTCGTGGGTTGGATCATCAAATAAAATGTTGCTCATCTCATCATGTCTCGCTTGCTTCCATGATTAGAGCCGTAAATCAGGTATGGTCTTTGACCACACGCAATTCCAAATGCTGACTTAAATTCGTTCACAATTCTTAGGGCCACTGTCATCCACGTATTGTGGCTACCTTGGTTCAACAGGCTCAGAAACTGACGCTCTCGTCCCGCGCGTTCTACAACAGTGTTTTTGGCCGTTTCGCCCACAAGATTACAACGATGTTTGGCTACGAAATGGTTCTTCCCATGAATACCGGTGCCGAAGCCGTTGAGACTTCCGTTAAACTTGCCCGGAAGTGGGCATACGAGAAAAAAGGTGTTGCTGAAGGGCAGGCTATTGTTTTGAGTGTTTCTGGAAATTTTCACGGGCGTACTCTGGGTATAATTAGGTGTGTGCTATAATTCTGTAATGAATTCCGCCTCCCTGCAAGGATCTTGAAACTCTTAGTTGATTTGATTTTCCGAAATATTGGCTGACGTATGACAATAATTCCATTTCTAGCATGAGCACAGATCCCCACAGCCGGACTGGCTTTGGTCCATATCTTCAGGGGGTCGGCCCGGTATATGAGGACAACGGGATTTCTAAGACCATCAGATTTGGCGTTGTCGAAGACCTTGAAAGGGCTTTAGAGCTCCATGGAAAACATGTTGCTGCTTTTTTGGTTGAGCCAATCCAGGGAGAAGCAGGGTATGTGTCTCTCTTTCTTCAAAATTTGATTTGGGTGACATCGGGATCTCTGTTAGGATTATCGTCCCAGAACTGGGTTACCTTGCCCGTGTACATGAACTTTGCAAGCAGCACCGAGTCTTGCTTATTTGTGACGAAATCCAAACAGTGCGTATTCTCCTCGAGGTGGAATTATACTGAAAACGACAATTAGGGTCTTTGTCGAACGGGCAAGCTTCTTGCTTGCGAATATGATGGTATCCGTCCTGACGTAGTTCTCCTTGGTAAGGCACTCTCAGGAGGAAGTAGGTAGTCACTGTGTAAAGGGAAGTTATTAGAGACTGATCGTTCGCAGCGTACCCTGTCTCTGCTGTCCTGGCTGACCGCGACGTCATGTTGTGTATCAAGCCTGGCGAGCATGGTAGTACTTATGGCGGGTAAGTTTGGTCATATCTTTAATCTCACTCGGACTTGAATCGTGTATCAGTAATCCGCTTGGATGTGCCGTAGCTATCACTGCCCTTGACGTTCTCATTGACGAGAAGTTGGCCGATCGTGCCATGAGATTAGGAGAAGTCTTCCGTTCTGGTATTCAGGCTCTGAATTCACCATTAGTTGAATGTGTCCGGGGCCGTGGTTTGTTGAATGCCATTGTCGTTGATGAGAAGAAGAGTACCAAGGGAAGGACAGCTTGGCAGCTTTGTCTACTGTTGAAGGGCTGTGGTGTCTTGGCCAAGCCCACTCATGACAACATGTGGGTTTTCGACCTTGAACATGCTATCATCTTGATTTATTGTCGTTAAAAGCATCCGTTTCGCCCCACCTCTGATCATCGATGAAGAAGATCTGAAGAAGGCCGTGAAGATCATAGGTAAATGTCTAGCTCAGCTTGATGTTGTAAGTTTTTCCTTTGTGCTCTGGCTACTGGCTGATCATGCTTGGAAAGGTTGAGACTATACCCGAAGGCGATTGTCATTGAATATCTGTTGGTACTCAGATTTTTTCTCAATACCCAATTATATTCGGTGTCTTAGTTTATTTCTCCTGTTCATTAACTATCCTGTTCTTATGTTCTTGGGGCTTTCGCAATGTCAGTCTATATTATCCTAGTTTGGTCAATCCTGTGTATCTTTAGTCCCCTCCGATGTTTCGTCTGCACAACTGTTTACTTACCATTGGCATCATCTTAAGTCGGGATGAAAATTTATGAGAGTACGTTATCATTTCTATAGAAGTACTGCAAAAAAATGTGTAAATAGAGATAGACTCTATTTCGAGGATTTATGTGAGATACCTACGAGCATCTATTCCAAAAATCATGCCTCCATTTTTCTGATGAGTTTATATTTACTAGATAGGACAACAGAGAAATATGTCGAGCACGTCGTAAGGTCAATCTTTGTAGATAAGCACAAGAATCAACCGAAAAAAATGCTCTCTTTGAACCGTTAGAGTCATATCATTCTTCCCCTACATTAGCAACTCGAGAACCGGTGGGAACCCAAACCTCGAGTGAATAGTTGGGGATCCGAGTCCAGGATGTTTAAGATTGAGCAATATGTTGTCGCTTTGCAGACCTTCATCAGAAAAGTGAACTATTCAAAGACTGTCAGTTCTCGACATCAGTGTACTACGTAGGAGAAAAAAAGCTCCGGAGAATTTGAGGTGCAGACACGTGAATTAGGGCTGGTTGATGATGATCAATCTGATGGCAAGTGGCACTTGGTGGAGAAAAGACAGTGGGCCCCTCAACATATTTATACTGCGCGTAAAGTTATCAAGATATCTGAAATTCGAACGATGGGGTGGTCCCCTATAATAGGCAGAGAGGGTTCATCTAGGACTGGACTCGGGGTAATAATCATATTTGGTTGTATTTGCAGTTTTCTGCTCAGAGTACACGTTGAGAGGACTTGCCGTCCCGAACAGGGTTTGCTTTCGCTTGCATCTTACTTTCCTTGTTCAACAATTAAGTGTGGTACTTCGCATTGGCCCTGATCATGGCCACCACGAACAGTCAGGCATCACTACGCCAACGCCAACGAGACTCGAATATGTCTTTGTCAGATTCTAGCAAAGTCGACGCTGTTTCCACGGTTAAACACCTCAATGCTACTGATAAGAAAAATCGAAGCGAAGAAGTGGTCTGGGGCAAAACACCAAATGGTGAAGGTAAGTTGAACTATGCTGGCAAGCTTTCTATAGTTCCTCCTATCCCAAACAGTCTTCCGTGTGCCCACAACGCACGACGTCTTAACAACTCTGTTCCACCCTGGACATCCGAAGAGCCACCTCGATTTGTTGAACCTAGGCTTGCTTGGTTTCCAAATTGCATTATATTTCGCTTTACCGAAGAAATCAGTGCAGATTTTCTTCTTTTTCTATCTTACGTTTTGGCGAGCCGCATATGATGCTGGTCTGGGATGGATATTAACCAAGCAGAGCAAAAAGAAATGGATTGTACGTGAAGTTCGGCGGCTTGGATGGTTAGATGCGCAGAGGCACCCAGCCATCAGGGACTGGATCAAGAGACAGCTGGCTGGAAAAATGGGGAGTGACTACTCGTTTGATGTGAGTATGCACACGGTTCCAGCTTTCGAATCTATTTTTAGTGCGAGGTACTGAGTCCGTACTGAAACCTTGAATTCTTATAGGACCTTCCATTAGAATACAACACCTGGTTACTCTTTCGTCAGGCGGTTGACGTGATTTTAGTCAAGTGTGTGCTCAACTCCCAGAATGAGATCCAGTACCCTTGATCGCTCACGCAATGCAGTGACTTCCTGTCTTACTGCATGTTTGCATTTTCGTGCTTCCGCGTTCCCCGAGACTTATCTCTGACTCTCCATATCATGCGGTAAGTCCGCTCGGGTCGAGGTGCTGAGTCACGTTAATTGAACTTAACCAGGTGGTTAGGCGGCTTTGTCTTGATCGGCTTTAACCTTTGGGTGAAGACTGAAGCTCATAACGTTGTCAAAGACTATGGCTGGTATTGGGGCGATGTTTTCTTCCAACGTGGAAATCTAGTCTTCGACGGTGTTTTTGAATTGGCTCCTCACCCCATGTACTCTGTTGGTAGGTTTCTTGGTTCCTGGTTCAGCAGATCGGGTCTTGACTTCATTGTACCTAAGGGTATGCCGGATACTATGGTCTTTCACTTATATCTGGTAGTTACTTGGTTCTCTTTGTGAGCCTCGCTATCCACGCTGCTCAATTTGCCTTCCTGTTGCTTTTCGAGAATCCCCGTGAGTCATTCCAGCCTGATTAAGATTTAGTTTCTTTACACTCAGAATGATTTCTATACAGATATCGAACGCTACTATGGAAGACCCAAGGCCATTGCTAGACGTGTACCTCTAATACCCTCTGTCGATTGCACCAATCGCACCTCGACCATTCCCAGTGAATTTATAGTCAAGGATACCTTCCTCTGTACGACTACTGAAACGGAGACTGAACTAGAGAATGAGCCAGAGACCGAAACTGAAATTGAGGAAGACCCTAATCACACAAAGTCACCATCCCATAGTCAATGTAGAATTAGCTTAAAGCACCGCCCTAGGTCCTCGAAAGCCAGCTTCAGGAGGGACCCTGTGGGTGAAAAGAAGAAGGTTCTTTCCCAGCATGATTTACTAAACAAGTATTTCCGCCGAGACACCGTCGTTGTGAAGAATCTGGATCTTCTCCGGTCAGCTGTCCCCTTTGCCAAAGTCAATCCCAAGCTGATTTGTACTTCAGCGCCAATGATTTTATGCTCACAGTGATCGTACTTTATGCACTTGCTGCTATCTTCGTCCCAAGTAACTCATCCAACCGTGTCATCCTGGCACTTCACTTCACTCATGCTCTAACTTGGTGTCTCTTTCACTACGTGGGTTTGGGATTGTTGCTCCGTGCACAGAGTAAGAGCAAGTTCCTGGTTCGACACTACGTCAAGAATTATCACTACTCTGAGGATAGCAAAGGCGCCATTGTAGAGGCGTTCAGTAATTGGAAAGTCATTTATAATATGAGTATATGCATGACCCATGGTATGACGCACTGCAGTCTAGACGTCATCCCATTTTCTGATTACTACAGTATCCTGTCTGGCTGTCGTCGCGAAGACGTACTCAATCCCAAATGATTGGAGCGTTGGCAATGATCTCCTTTGCCATACGCTTGGAGCGGTGAGTCTATACGCCATGCATGCACCCTATGCTTGTAACTGACATCGGTGACTCAGCTTCTGATCGGTCTCCACATCTGGGCTTCTATGGAGTCTTTTGAGGTCTTAGGGTTATTTGGTGTGTGCAGTCAGTGACTCGTGCGCTAACCTAAAGACCGAGCTGAATATAGGCTGGTTCTTCGGCGACTTTTTCATGGAAGAGTTCCCAGCTCATCTCGAGTATACAGGCATATATCGGTAAGAGAGATGTGGCTTGGCCGAGGTCAAATTACTGAACGCGTCAGGTATCTGAACAATCCTGAAGCTATGGGTGGTGCGGCCTGGTTTGGACTTGCATTGATCAGTGACAGCAAGCTTGTCCTTACTCTAGCGGTTATCCGCCACCTGGCCAACTGGTGGTTCTTGAGGAATGTTGAGAAGTGAGTACATCTTGTTCTAGGGTGGATGTTTCTGATTAAATTCAACGCCATGATTGCTATAGTCCTCACATGTGCAAGCTCTATGGTGACTCTTTGCGTAAAGACGCAGGGTTCGTTAAGGTCATGAAGAGTGTTGCCAGCAAGAATGCTCGACTTTTGGAGTCCCATGCAGGAAAGCATGCCCCCGAACTCAAACGTGTCGCACGAGATGTCAAAGGGACATTGGAAAAGGTGTATGAAGAGACTACGGATGTCCTTGAGGAGCTTCTCGCCAAATGTATGTGGTTTTGTAGTGTTTTCATGAACCTTCGCTTGGTCTCAAACAATGCAGCGCGGCCCAGGATCTCTGAGGTGGTTCAAGATACCAAGATACTCCTACAGCAATCGCGAGAACGGCTTTTCGTCATGTTTGTTGTCTCATTGGGTTTCCAATAGAATCTTCACTGATGACTTGTGTTTAGTCGCGTTGCCAACGATCTCTCATCTTACGAGACTGAAAAGTATCGAGTTTCTGTTGTCCCCAACGCGTCTACTGGTATGGCCTCTTTCTATCTTGGCGAGCCAATCACTGTCAAATGGCAAGCTCCTCGTAATCATTCGCGCCAGGATTGGATAGGGCTATATCGGGTTAGATGGGCGTTCTTTGTTTGCATGCAACTAGCTCACTTCTGCAAACTAGGTTGGTGCCAACAAGTCAACTTTGGTAACCAAGGTTTCTTCATTAGGCAGATGGCTTCCTGTACACGGAGAAGAGTGGGATGGTGATATTCCAATTGACCCGGAGAGATCTCCTAGCCTTCAACGTGACTCGGAATGTGGGTTTATTACCTTTCAAGGGAACACCTTGCCCTGGCTTGTCGGTAAATACGAGGTATGTCCAAGGAACGTGTACATCTCGTTTCGAGTTTCACTCGACTTCAGGCCCGCTATCATCATGATGGCAAGTACAACGTCATGCATCTGGACGGACCAATCGACATACATGGTTAGTCGCGGGATCATCTTGAATTCCTTCCCTTTGCGGATCGACGACTAATTGATTGGCTTTCCACCAGTTGATCAACCCGATCATCTTGATTTCTCGAGTGTCCACCAAAGCCTTATGCGGGTTGTTCCGTTATGCTTGGACTCCGACCCATCATTGGTTCCACTTTCCTGCAAGACATCAACGCTCTTGGCCAAAACTGCCCAACTATCTCCTCCTGCCGTTGATACTGATCTGCCACCGAACAGTCTTGATGACCTGGATATGGAAGATAAGGATCCTGATGATTTCAGCTTCTGGTCTGAACGTCAAGCCAAGAGGATTTGTATGGTCATCAAACAGATGTTTGATGTAGAATATGCGCCAGAGGTCATACTTGCAGATGCCAATCTGACAGCCCTGGCCAACCGCATACTGCTTTCCAGGGAGATACTCACTACCTCAAACACCGACAAGTGAGGGTGGTGTCGATTATGTCTGTTCGCTGTCTCGGATCTAGGAAGCCAGCGTCAGGTTGCACCATTGTGCTTCAGGATGCTTTGTTTTCACTTATGCTTCTTCCGGCTCCGAATCTAGAGTGGCGACTTTATGACTGCTTCTAAATTTTCTTTCCCCTTGTCAATATTTCTTACTTCTATGGAATGACCCGACACGCGTTTTTAGACTTTGGTTACCTTCGATGTTCAGGGTCAGGTGCTGAGTCACTTCAAAGGATGTAACCCCATACCAGTTTCTTGTTTCTGATTTTGTCTCTAACTAGGACTGGATTTCTGAACGACTTCTGAACCAGTCTCAATATCCGTTGGCATTGTGTTGGTTGCCTGACCCTGAAGTATCCACTCGGAAGGAGGGCTCCCATTAACTGATCATGCAAGATGATCTCACCTTTGACTGGAAGACTTTGATCCGAACCCCTCTACCACACTGCCAATTGAACCGACCAAAGATGACCAATTGATATCAGTACCAGAAATTATTTATTTATTTATTCACTGATCATGCAACTTTACAACGGTCGGAGAGAACATGAAGCATTGACTATAATCAGCCATCTAGGTCAGCTCCGTGCAACTTCTCTACAATACTTCCATAAAATTTTCGGATCCTGAAGGAGAATATAGACAATTGGGTGACACTGTCATGTGAACGGATCTCAAAGCCCATCATCATTCAGATCGACCTTACAAAGACACCGTTCTACCTTGAGTGCTCTAAGATCAATGAACGGAATATCTGAATGAATGAACATCGACTCACCAGGATATAGGAATATCACAGGTGGCATACTAAACAGTATAAAGACCATTCAAACGACCCTGAAAGATTTTGCAGAAGTGATACACTTGACATCCCTACAAGTCAGGGAGTATCTGGTCCCACGTTTCAGCACCCCACCATTCATAAGGATCTGTTTCGTGTTTTGATCCCCGAGCAGTCCCCAGTTTTCAATGCGAGATACACCTTGAGATATTCTGTACCGATCACTCTGTACGCTGTGACTTAAACTCGACTCAGTTGGGAACGGGGAAAGCACGACATCTTCTTCAAGAGAATCTATACTGTGATTTGTCCGCAAATCAGGAATGAAGTGGCCTGCCTATGGTGTGTAAGGACGCCCTTGGGCGTATACTGACCCATGCAAGTAGGACGTGTACATGTCCCCCGAGGAGATTACGAGACTACGAGGTTCCAAAAGGATGGAGAACACTGGTACAGAGTCGACAACTTTTCCTTCAGTATCTTCCATTCTGGCGCCTTTGTATTGGTAGAAGTTGAAAACTGTGTGTGAACCAAGAGATACGGTGGCCACTACGGGAAAATACCTGGGGCCATCTTCATGGGGCTATGTATGAGTGATATGAGTATCAGGAAGTGTAATGTCATTAAGTCAAGTACCATGATGCCCTGTCCGGGCTTGTACTATCAAAAGGGTTGGCTTGAGCTTGAGCAATATTTGGGATTCCGCTTACTTCATTTAGAATAACATGATTTGGTTGTTGATGGGGAGATTGAACAAAAGCCCCTGTTTCCTTAAGGTGGTCTATAATGGCAGGGCTAGTATTATCAACCCCATTGATACGCTGAACGAATGTGCCGATGTAAACTTACCACGATGTCAAATACGATGGGAGCGTCTGCGGAAGCAAGCCCTTGGACGTGATCTCTCCGCCTTGCGAGTTTATGATGTGAGTATTGCAGGACTCTGGCTGTTGGACACCTTACCCAATATCTGCAGCCTAATGATCTTTTTGAATGGTATTATTTGTGAGAAACATGAAACCTGTACCTTCTGTTTCTTAGTTGCTTCCACTTCTGTCGAGGTGAGTCGCGTATCTATCGAGAACACCCTCAAACACCATCAGGCACTGCTGATCACATACAACTTGCCTTACGCAGAATATACTGCTCCTCTTCTTCCTAGTAGGTTCTCCCGGAAACTGTATTGTACTGACACGATAACCACATCACTTACCGATAGAAAGTTGGGTACATAGAAAACATCGCGATTCCCGAGACGATAATTATCAATGGGAGGGACATCTAAGTCTTGATTTTCCATATAGTCCAATTCCGAGTGCCTGATAGTATCAATTGCAATTTGTGAAACCAAGGTTTCAACGTCGATCGTTAGTCGCAAACGACCGCGGGAGCTCGTTGTAGGGTTCGTGACACATGTGACCTTTCTCTTTATCTTTACACTCAGCTGAACAAAGATCAAGACTTTGTAACTGCATCTGGAGTTCTGCAGACCCTCTCAAAATGTGATACCGGAAACATTCATTTGTCGTGTGGTTTGAGTTTCTCTTGTGCCTTTTCTTGATCGCGTCTACTAAATGAGTCACTCAGCATTCGCAGACTCATCCCAAAAAATTAGTCGATGTCTTCAGATCAAGAAACCTTAGAAGGCAAATCAAGAAAAACTTCACGTTTTTCATGTACTTTCACCATCTATCGTGATTTCGGAGTAGATATGCTTCCCCCTAGTATTGGACGGCGCGGCTGGGGTGCTTTTGTCCGATGCCCGAGAATTCCTTATTCTCAGGACTCAAGGGAACTTCCAAGAGAACTTGGTACTTTGTGGAAAGAAGTCTGTTTCCTGAAACCATTCCGATGTGCAACGCGAAATCCTCGTTGTTGCCTCCATGCTACAGTCACAAGGCTTTGAGTATCCGGACAACCATGGAACTTTTTACATCTAGTTCGAAATCTGGCTGGTAGAATTGTCCCCACATTCACATATCGTGAAATGTCGTTTTTCTTGTGCCATAATAATTTATCCTCGATACAACAAATCTTACGAGGGTAAAGGTCGGTCAACTAATAGCATAATAGATTATCATCCAGGAATTAATTATCATAATCGGAGGCACCCTCTGTTAGATAACTGCCAGAGGGTCAGTAGATCGAACAGCTGGATGGTTCATTCCTTACAATCAAAATTCAGAAGCAGAAGCGCGATCATCGCTATTTTTGGGGTGCATTCCTAAAGGAGATAAATCTCAGACTCGGCAATTCACTCAAGAGAAACTTCCAATTCCAACTCACACAGGTGCATATTCGCAAGTAACATCCCTTTTATCACAGTTGGAGCAACAGGGCTTCTTCCCATCGCACTTCATTTTTCGACCTGGATATTTTGATGATGATTGCTAGGGTTTCAGAAGCTACTCACCCCTACAGAATTTACAGGCCATTGGTGTCCGCTTCGGTGTCCTTGGAACTTCTAGATAGTAGTCTTCCTGAGTGCTTGACTGGACGGAATCAAGACTAGCACGAGAATATCTGAGATGATTTTCACGCACTGAAATATGTGGAGAGCTCATTCTGAGGCTGGGAAAGACAGAAAGTTGACTTAATATGCAGACTCATTCCTCCAGCTTAAATATTGTGCCACTCGCGTGTTGGAGATGAAATCTGACTGCAACTGATTTAGTAGTTAATCATACTTTCAGATCACACCTCTCTGGCCTGCGAAGGAGTCGGATTTGAAGGGAAAAACTAGAATTGAGTTCAAAGCCTGAAGATTACCGAAACCGGTGTCCGAGTTGACACTTTGTCAGCACCATTTCCGAGGCACACAACAGAGATTTCATTTGAATGCATAGATCTCGTTATAACAATAACTCCAACGCCTTCTATCTGTACTGGCAGGACCTTATAGTTTAAACTGGTACACTCGAACCCCTACATGCATGAGAGAATAGCAGTTCCTCGAATAGCACGAGGCTTTCTAATATTTTGGCTACATCTTAGTTCAAGGCTCAATTCGACCCGATGAGGATGGTACCTTACTTTGCTCGACCCTTTGCTTTGCTCGACCCTTCGCTTGTTAGTTAAAGGAGATGGACCATTACAGGTGGCTTCTCAGTACAAGACAAGAAAGAGGGTCGCTATGCTGTTTGAGCATTACGAAAAAGCTCTCGGAGCAAATGGAAGGTTTTCAGTCGGAGCCCATTCTCAGTGACGTCTGAGTGTCGCCTCAATGTCAGTTTAGTTGCTAGCACCTCTTGAGCTCGGTTCGGTCTTCAACTCGGAATAACCTCACACGACCGCCGACCTGGCTTCACGATTGGGCAACTATCCGGGAATGTGGACTGGATGCTCAAGTCATTCTTTATCGTGGTGGCTCCCAGAAGTCACATCGAAGGAGCCAGATATTTTTGACCCAACGACTACAATGAAGTAATGGCAGACCAGAGGGACTGAATTTTTGTGCTTTTGGTGTTATTGAAACGTTGAAGCAGGCGGACTTCCTGCCTGTTGACCGTAGCCAAAAGACTTCAGACATTCTAATGCCCACTTCACATCCAACGCTCACTTCCTTCGTGCTAGGTGGTGGATTAATCTCGATTCTCATGTGATTCCTCTGCGTCTCGGCACTGTAGTTTGCTTACTGTGGAATGGTCATGTCGACCACAGAAAAAATGGCCAGAACAAAACGGCGGAAATCAGTCACGTCACATAAATCACTCAAAAGATCTCTTCTGACTATCTACTCCTAAAGAACTCATCACAGTCAGATCTGCTGGCTCTCCGCGAGACATGCCACGTTATTAAATCCTTACTCGTTTGAATTTTTGGCATATGACATTGTGAGGCTTCGAAAATTACTCGGCTCTTGAAAAGAAGATATTTTTGACATAGGAAAGAAAATTTACAATGTCCATGAATGGCAGAAACACGTTACTAACTTAACATACATCCCGTCATTAGTCGACCCGGGAGAAATAAGCCCATGATGTGCACGGGAGAGACCCTACATGAACGTGTTATCATTCTTGAAATTTCCTCATTCATAGGTCTCAGGGTTTGACGGTCATTAAAAAATTGTGGAGTATGACCTTGGTATTGAAATGATCAACAAGTTGACAATGCAAAGTGCGAGGAATTCTCATGAAAAAGGCAGTCTTCCGATTGAACAACAAACGTGTCTCGAACTCCGATTTCAATCTCTTTCAGCATCTGAATCGAGTCCCATCCGTTCTCTCCGTGGGACTACCACACCCTTGAGTCAGGATTATTACTCACACATGGCGATAGGTGGAGCGAGCCTACATGCATGACAAGCCTGTAAATGAAGGTCATCTCTATGATTCGACTGTATGTAAGAAAATGGAGTCGGGATGGGAGTAATGGGCCACGATCAGCCGTGCCATGCTCACTTCTGGGTGGGAAAGGTGAACACCCTGATACTTCACATAAAATGATTGACTTCGGATATAGAACCGCAGAAAGTCAACCTTTGCTATTTATAGACACGGTGTTTCTTTATCTGCACTGAAGATGTACCCGATCGTCTTGAGGTGGCGTATAGGTGTTCATAACATTAGAATTTGCGGTGTTCTTCGCGGTGTTTGTCGCCGAAGCTTTCTGACAGCACAAATAATTCCTCATCTCCTCCGGAATAACAAGAGGTTTCTCTGCCGCGAAGCGTGGTTTTGATGTTCAACTTGCAAGATATATAGGTGGGTAAAAGGTGGAAATGAAGAGAAATCAATACCGTGATAAGATACAGACGTGGATATTAACCGCGCCCATCCAACAAGCGATATGACTGTCAACAAGCGTGATTTCGGTGATGTCGGCGATAAAAACGTAGGTAGTGAATGCAAACAAGACTTACAATAGCACTTAAATCGCTGTTCTAGGCCAAAGTTGGGGCTGCTGGGCCCAAGCGTCTTGGCTTAACGTCAACGCGACCTTCACCGCGGACACAACGTGAACTCAACGGCCCTTCCTCAGATAGAGCTTGAAAAACTCTATCTCGTGGAAAATGTCAGACTCTTGGTATTAACCCTTGTCTAGCTGAAGACCTGAGAGGGCCCAGTGCTGTTTGATAGAGTTGGGAAGTGAAGCAGCCCCACTTGAAAAAACAATGAGTATGTAGTAGGACAATTGGAAGTCGATCCGAGGAGGGATGGATGACTCACGGGGTTTGTCCTCATTTCATCTGTGCGCTGGTAGACCGCAAGTGAAGATACATGCCTCGGAAAGTCAAGGTTGTCCCGCGGTAGAGCTCGAGAATTTGTGCGCCTGAATAGAAGCTGGTCAACGTCACTCACCATCTATTCATAATGCTCGCCGAAAAGTCGAGAACCTGATCTCACCTATATCTTTTCATGGAATCAACCACCCAGTTGTATAAAGTAGACGTCCATCATGTGCCCGCGATCTCAAATGGACAGACTGGAGTCGGGATAAATAGGATCAGCCCGAGCACTGATTGTTGTGTTCGATGATGCCGAGGTCTGCCGTTTTCTATGAGTACCTGAGCTATCCGAAAATAGAAAACCATTCGTAAGTGATGAGTTTCGCTTACACTGTGGAAAGTGACAACCAGAGGCGACGTCATCGCCGGAGCATTTTCAACAACATTGATCTGCTGTCAATAGACTTCTTGGTTAAATTTTAATCATTACTTTCCGACACGCTTTTTGGTCGAGCCTTCCGTCATGCTGACCAAAAGCGGACACCTCAGTCCATCTCCATGCAAGTTACACTAGTCCTGGGTTTTCACGTGTTTGATTTTATTGCCCGGGAAGTCCAACCGATTGAATGTCCAGTCATCCACCAAGAGTCCTTCGTGAATTCAGTATCTCACCAACGAGGCTGCTATGTGTAAGTAGATCAACAGGAGAATAAGTAGACTAAGAGAGGTAACTCCATATTGAAGATGAACACAAATAAATCAGGTTATCTTCACGACCTTTGCTGGACAACGTTGACTCAGGATTGTCTTTAGAGTGCCATGCAGTCCCATGTTGATGGTTGGTAATCGTTGACATGTTTCACTGACTTTCAACCGGTGTAATTCGACTTGAACCGTTACTGACGTTTATTCCGTTTATCAGTTTGCTTTATTCCTATTCAGATCCTTTGCTTAAGGACAAAGACAGCTAGCCTCATTGGAAGCAGTCGAGTTTAATTCTGGAAAACATAGGTCAGAGATCCAAAAAGGTTTGCCTGCCTAGCTGGTAAGAATTGGTAAGAAAAAACATTCCGGCCGCAGTTGCAAGTAATTGACAACTGATGCCGTGGAGACATGTTCAGTCCTAATCAGATGTGATCAAAAAGGAAGGACAGATGCCGGCAAGAGGCGCTGACATAATTGTGATGACAGTATGAGCAACTATATGACACTGACCTCAGCTTTCCACTCTCATTACTCTCATTTACACAGTCTGTGCCTACGGTAATGTTTTCCTCCATCGCATCGTTTCTTCCTTCCGCTCTTCATATCGAGCGTGCTGGTGTCCAGAAACCACCCCAGTTTTGCCAGGATGATCCAGAGTCCGAGGATGAACAAGAAGATCTGCAGGAATCATGTCCTCAACAGCAACAGCAACCCCAACCAATGTCCAAGTCTCGGGAAAAGACATTAAATGAGGTAATTTTATTACCGTACCTCGGCCACTTTGACCTAAATTGTCCTTGTAGAGCTTCATAATTGTTAGACCTCCGCCCTCAAAGTCGAATCATCCCTTGAATTTGCAAGTTCAGTTGATCCCACCCAACATTAAACCTCTAAATGGCATGGTCTCCCAATCCAGTGCATCCTTTCAGAGTACTGTTACAGACACCAATCTCACCCGTTGCTCATCGCTGCGTTCCAATATATCCTACCATAACTATGCATCATCTACGTCTTCATTCTCGTCCGTCGCATCGTCTTCCGCATCTTTGAGGCGCACTATTGTCCCACTATACAACTTACAAGCTCACAATGTCATGACCAATGTTATCGTTGACGCTGGAACTGATGCAAAGATAGCCAAGTTTCAACGACGCGGAATCGTTCTCATTGATCTGGTTTCTCTCGAACCCGTTGAAGTTTGGGGAGATGTGTCATCCCACACTGGTAGGAACAGTGTAAACATGACTGTAGACGATCACCAATCTTCACCAGTTCAGAATTCGACATTCTCTGGCACTCCACCTGTTCAAGTCCACACGCCGGCACGGCATCTCAATGCGAATTCGTCTGCCATCTCTCTCCATTCTGTCAATCGAAAGTCGGCCGATTCCTCGTACCTGAATGTTGTGCATACGCAACCGCAGCATCATAGTCCGCAACCCGCAGCCTTTTCTGCTATCGGGACTGATTCCACGCCTACGCTTCCAATCCCTCAACCGCAGTCTCTAGGTCAAACGAAGCGGAATATCTTCGGGAAACTTTTCCAAACTAGTTCGAACAAGAAACTGGCTGTCGTATCCGATGCCTCATCCATATCCGCTTCTGTCGTGATTTCTCAACCTCTGCAGGAATTACCTCAGACAACTCCCAGGCCATCATATCAGCAGGCGCATGGTTTCTCTGTATCTACACGTAAATCCGGAACGGGTCATACCAGAAATACTAGTCTGACGGCCTTCGCAGCACCTCTGAAATCTGTACTGAAGAATAACAAGCCCAAGCTGTCACGGATTACGGGTTCCTCTTCGTCTTCATCGTCGAATGTCAATAATTCTTTGGAAGGACAAGGGGCCTGTCTTGGTATTCCTTCGCCGGACGTCGGGGAAAAGAATCTCCCATCTCCGAACATGAGCGCCTCCAGCTTGGCAACTACAAATGAAGGTGTTGAGGTTGGAAGTGTTATTCACAACCCTTCATCTGCAACCCCTCAGGTCTTGCTTCACCCCCCGACTCACTCACACCAGCCAAGTCCATGCTCTGCAATGTTCCAAACACAGTTACAGCAATTACAATCTAGACCACCCGTGCTTGGTATCCAGCCGACCTATGTTTCAGCTTTGGGAAGCAGCAGCCTCTTGTGCCCCAGCAATTTGAAGAAGACCAAAGTCCTCATGTACGTTTGGCTAGTAAGGAAGTGGCTCAAGCGATCAAATCACCACGATGAGCATGGTTTATCCTTTCCGGGCGTGACCAGTCGAGGTGGCATTTTCAGCGGTCTCAACGCGAAAGGGAGAGAAGACGAACATCATTTGCATCCGGATGAACCTGGTGCAGGGTTCGAGGTCAGGTTTGAGTGGAAGAGAGGGAAGGTGAAGGGGAGTGGGCGTGGTCGTAGAGGGGGGTCAGGGAGAAGGCAGAGTCTTGCTACGAAGCGCGAATGGGATGACTCTGAAGGTCCTGAAGACCCTCAGTTGAAGAGTGTGCCGACAGACAAGAGTTTGGATAGCAAACTAGGACACAAACGCTTCAGTTCGTCGTCTGCGAAATCGGGCCGTAGCGAGGTTGGAGAGTTTGGTCCTGAATATAGTGAAGAAACACCTCGTCGGGCGTCGAGGCAGCCTAAAAGTGCAGTAAATCCAGGGCCGGATATATCTGAATTGGCGGCTGATGGTGGGAACGGTAGGGATGATGGCGAGGAGAGTGATCCTGAGGACTCCGAAACGCCTTGGGTGTGCACATTGAAAATTAAGCGAGCAGTACCATCCTTTTCGACGAGCAATGGTTTTCCAAGTCAAGCACGAAAGGACAACGGGGAGGAGGTTCTCAAACTCAAGGTTGGCACGCTCTCACCGATGCCTCATCATCCAAAGGTTGTTGCGATGCTTAAGGTTCCTTTCCCTCTCCCCGACGTTGAGGTTGAACGATTGAGCCTCAGGCGACGAGTACTTGGTTCGATTCCTGGACAGGGAGGCGTCAATGAACTAGGTGAAACGAGACTGCCCTTGTTGACCCCGTCCGAAAGCAATCAAGAAGATGAATACAGAGGCCTAGAACTTTCTGCAGAGGAACTGAAGGACATCGTTTGCAGTACAGCTCTTTGGTTGATTGTGCGTCAAGGAACCGGTGGTGTAGGGAGAGTAAGCAGGAAGGGGGATGGCTGGAAGCTCAGGTCCTGAGGGAACAGTGAGGTTCCCAACAATATGATTGGGCTAGGACAGCATTGGGACGGTTTTTTTTCGAACGTATAGACAGGGCCGCTATTTGTCAGACGTATATGAACATACCCCTGACATCTACAGTCCCTGGGCATTGGGGATGCGTTGGGTGTATCCAGCGGCTGTTGAGACGTGATGTTTTGGAGATAATCCTGGGGTTGACCTTTGGTACGATCTTCAAGAGCTATACGGATTGAAACCACCACTCAGTTGATTCAGACGGGTCCGCTGATCAGCTTGGTGATCGACTTTCAGCCATCAGCGGTTCAACGGTAGTGAAAGTGTTGGAGTGCATATTTGTGATGTGTTTATACTCTACACTGCCTTTTCAAGCTACAGGGCCGTTGACTAGATAATTTGATTTATTGACTGGACAATTTGATTTATGGCCATAGTTCTCGCCTCTTCTAGAGTCTACACACTCTGTACTTATAGCTTGCACGTTGAATTATAGTTACATATGACTTGTCCTTCACTTGCTGTATTTCAGCCAATTCTTCTGAGTGAAGTCGAATGTGGTGATATACGTGCAATTTCTGCTCATCGGTCTGATGCAAACTCCACCATTTGCAATGACAGATACTCATGGCCACCGTAACTCGGCCGCCACTGTGGTGACTTGAGATTCACACCACCGGTATTATTGAGGAAACACGGTTTTCCACCTGCGGTCAGATTCTCTACTTTGCGCCTGTTCTCATGTGTCAGCTGTCTACATACAAGAGGTATTCCAGTCCACTGGACCGCGTGCAGCATTTTCGTCGACTCCTGCATCCCATTTCACCGACTTGTCTCTCTAGTCTCCAATACTGTGGGCGATGAATACAACTCTCCCCCTTTTGACACTTCGTCCAATTCTGTCTTCTCTTTCACTCAGGAATACCTCACCTCCCAGACATACGCACCACAGGTAATTGCATCTGCAGTCTCTCGAGCTAAATCCTTGCATCTGTTCTCTCCTTCCTGGCGGCTTCAGTCCCCGCTCTCGCAGCCCTTGTCCTTCTTTTTGCCTTGGCCAATCCCTGGATGTGAGAACACATTCTTAGTGATAGCGGCATTGTATACCCTCCTTCTAGCTTCCATTATCTCCCATCACCGTCCTATCAGGGTAGAAACAAGACAGCTCCTCGTTTATGAATTGAAGAAGCGGTTGAGGTTTGAGGCCTAGAAAAATGGTGGAGAACAGATCACT
>Ga0153992_100072_pt1:15000-20000 | contig 23634 bp, 13 predicted proteins | sample TSNC076MetaG_FD_104683 | JGI IMG/M metagenome (GOLD analysis project Ga0153992, IMG submission 104683) | Attine ant fungus gardens microbial communities from North Carolina, USA - TSNC076 MetaG | ecosystem: Host-associated > Fungi > Mycelium > Unclassified | place: USA: North... | reverse complement strand
CAAAGTCGTATTGCTGAGATCTATCTAGTTCTAAATATATTTTGAATTTATCCATTTGAAATTTAAATTGAACCAAAGATAGAGGATTGGGGGGGTTATCAAATGATACATAGTGCGATACAGTCAAAACAAGGTATTGGTAGTAAGAAAAGAATAGATACCTCGGTAAACTTATCAACAGATTCTCTATCGTCTCTTTTTCCACTTCAATTAATTGGTTTATATTTGTTATAGGATAATAAGACGGTTAGAAATCCTTTATTTATTTATTTTTCAAACCAACCGCTCTTTTGATTTTGGAAAAAAAAAGAAAAAATTTCTTTATCAATATGCTGCTTCTTCTACACATCCACCTCCATCCCATAATGGAGAGTCACAATAGTTAGGATTCATTAAAAAATCGATAATCCACACATGGGAAAAGCCTTTCCCGCAACAGGTACTAATCTATTTTTAACTTATAATTAGATCGGGCAATCATTCAAATTAAGAACAGAAGCTCGTTGCTTTTTCTTTCCCTAGAATTAATTGAAGCCATAGGGCTCTATCCATTTATTCATTCGACCTAACTTGAAATTGAATTCATTTTGTTCCGTTTCAAAAATTCAAACAGGGTTTTATACCGATCCGGTCATAATGAAATATTCTCAGAATTCGCCATTGATACGACATGCTATTTTTTCCATTCATTTCCCGTCAGGATCAGTCGTAGTCTTCCAAACTTTACCGATGGTATGGACGAACCCCTTGCTTCATCCAAATGTGTAAAAGATCCTAGCCGCACTTAAAAGCCGAGTACTCTACCGTTGAGTTAGCAACCCGAATAGAATAAAAAGGGTGTGTAGATACAATCAGAATCAAAATAAATAAGAAAATTATACGAGGCAATCAAAACATTGAACTAGCAAAAAAAGAAATTTACAAAAATTAGAATTGATTAGGAACATAAAAATGAACAGATCAGATAAAAATAAAAGAAATTCTCAAATAAAAGAAAAATATAGATAAATATAAAAATTGATAGACCACACCAAAAAAGACTTCTGGTATCAAAATCAAAATGAATCCAATAAACCTATCATTTACCTGAAGTAAAGTAAAAAACCAAACCTAGGTGACGGAGAGAAATAGATACACTTAATTACGATGAATTATATTTGTTCGATACACCATTGTCAACATAATAGGCATTTTCGAAAAGAATACAATGGAAAAAACAAAAGAAATTCAATTGAAATATTACTCAATTTTAATTTAATAATATTAAAAAAAAAAAGGACTTGTGTTGGATTGGCACTACATGGATAATCTATATAGATACAAAAAATGTAAATAGGAAAAAAGGAAGAAATATAAAAAAATCTCGGGGTTAATCAATCAATATAAGTGGAATAAGCAAACTTGATTTCTTATTAATTATTTGTTAATAGAGTTGCAACAAAAACCATCTGATTGAAGAGACTGCCGTAATTTTATATTTATATGATCAATAAATTAAGGTTTTGTTGTTATAGAACATGGCATTCTATGGGAGCAATGAATAGGTACGAATAGAGCAAAAGAGGAAATCAAAAAAAAATAGTAGAGAAAGATTCTATAAAACTATATACGAATCATCACTCCCCCGCTTTTTTATTTCCTTAATTCAATTTCATTTGATTAAGGCGAAATTTCTTAAAAACCTCCGCCTTATTTAAAATATCCTGAACAGTTTCTGTAGGTTGAGCACCCTTTTCAAGGAAATATAGAATAGCAGGAACGTTTAAATAAGTTTGATTCTTTATCGGATCATAAAAACCCACCTTTCGAAGATCTCTTCCTTCTCTTCGGGATCGAACATCAATTGCAACGATTCGATAGACGGCTCATTGGGATAGATGTAGATGAATAATACCCCCCTTAGAAACGTACGGGAAGTTTTCTCTTCGTACGGCTCGAGAAAAAATGATTTGAAGTTCTATTTCTGTATAAAATTACAATGGCAAATGGGTCTATAAAATGATCAAAGCAATTCGATTATGCTTTAAATCCCTTTTTTCTTCTTTCCTGAAAAAGAAAAAAATCATTAGTACTCATAACTCAAGTTGGAGAACTCTCAAATAGCTCAAGGGAAAATCTTTAGGCATTTCATTTATTGATTTATTGAGTGGTCTTTAAACCCCTTTCCTTTTTGTTTGTCTCGTTTAAAATTTATTTGGATTTTTATTCGGATCGAGTTATTGAGTCAATTGAAAGGGTATTTCCTTGTTCTGGGATCCTTTATCTTTTCTTTGTTTTAAATCATTGGGTTTAGACATAACTTCGGTGATTCTTAATCCTTTCAAAATGGTAGCAACATACCCTTTTTTGTGATTTCCTTCTATCAAAGAATCATACAAACGGTTGATTCCCACGCGATACACTTTGTATCGAAAGAGTTTTATCACTTCCAAGAAATTTTAAATTTCCTTTTGGGTTGGAAACTTGGAATCCTTTCGATTTCTCTATCGAAGATATACTTACGAAGTTGTTCCAATTTATTGATTGGAATTAACCCTAGATCCTTGCCCTTGAGAAATGAATCAATACTTTCTACTCGAGCTCCATCATGGACTATTTCCATTCCAACCCAACAAAAAAAGAGAGGTTCGAGTAGAATAGAACAAACGATGTCGAGCCAAGAGCACCTTCATTCCTATATAAAATGGTGGATGTAAGAATCCACAACGGATCGTGTCCTTCAAGTCGCACGTTGCTTTCTACCACATCGTTTCAAACGAAGTTTTACCATAACATTTCTCTAATTTCGAGTCGGTATGCAATTGATTCAATTATAGAATCATGAATAATCATCGGTTCAGTCGGTACATAGTAATCTCTACTTTATTATTCTATATAATTATTCTATATAGACGGATATATATTTTTCTGAAGAGGTTTTAGCAAGAATTTACCTTAACCCCATATATTTTTTTTATTGTATAAATATTTAATTATAAATTATACAAGATTTTTTTTATTTTGTATTATTATATATTATAAAATAAAAACTAAAAAGAATATATATACTAAAAAGAATATATATATATATAATAATATTATAAATAATAAACAAAACAAATAAATGATTTCTTTTTGAATATCTACGTCTTCAAGTAACTCAATAGGATAGATTCACTAATCTCACACTTTTTTAAGTACCAAAGACTTAACTTATAAAGAATCATTAAAAATATTGAATTTATAATTTAGTTTCCTACTTTAAATATCATTTTTTATCATTTTTTGAATAAAGTTTTACAGTAAAAAAAAACCAACCAACCTTGATCATGATAAAAGAGATCCATTTCTATTTCTTTTGAAATTGAATCAATGATTTAAAACAGATCGATAGATCGAACAATAAAAAATTCTTTTTTTACAAAGAAAAGCGAATGTCACTGAAATAGAGCGATAACAATATATACATAGAAGCTATGCATTTCCTCATTTTATCTACGTATTTTTGTATTTTGTTTGACTTGAGATTCACTAATCTTTCTATAATCTTGTCAGAAAGTAAAAAGTAAAGTGAATAAAATATATGAATCACCCCTGTCTCAATCCTTCCATAGATTTACAATTATTCATTAAAGCCAAACATGAAATACCTAAAAATAAAGTTCAAATAAAATACATCGATTCCATATATAACTTGATTCTTTATTAAGAAGATTCGGACAGACGCAGATATTGAACTTAATCCCTTCCGTTTCTGATTAACTTATATTTACTCCCCGAATTCGATGGGAATAATAAATCATAAAAAAGGAGGGTCCTTTTTATTTTTCGGGATGCTGACTATCTTGTCTAGGTACAAAGACAAACAAGTATATATTAAGTCTTTGCTCCTTTTTTTATTTTACCCTACCCTAACCCAGTATTAAGAAGAGACTTAATCCCCTTAATTGAATTCAATTATAGTACCAATAACTCCCTCTTGGTTAGAAATTTATAGATTCACATAGAATTTTAATAATTGGACTACTTTATTTAAAGAATAAGGAATAAGAGAAAAGAAATATGGGTTCTTTCGCATTTCGATTCAAAATGCGTCGTTGAAAATTAAATATGGGACGTAAGCTTTTTCTAAGGAAAAAACTTTCCTCAATATGAGGAAAATAAACATATGATGAAAAGCTTGCCCGATTTTTTGAATTCAAATCCTTGCGATCTATGTTCTTATCCGACCTGGATTCCAAATCCATTCCGTTACATCTGCGTGTCATTTAAACTTGATTCAGTTCAAGTTTGTAAAAAACGATATGATTCAGAGAAGAATCAGTAAAAAACAGAAAGAAGAATCCCATTTTATCCAATATTTAGAACTTTAAACAAAAAGTTGTTCAAAAAAGAATCTTTATTTTAATAGAATGGAATAGAATATGCTCTGGGACGGAAGGATTCGAACCTCCGAATAACGGGACCAAAACCCGGTGCCTTACCACTTGGCTACGCCCCATATTAATTTCTACTCGACACTAATAAAGAATAATGTTGGTATTGGTTGGTCGTCAATTCCAGTCCAAATATCGAATTTATAGAATAAATTAGATTGTTGCTAGGATTTTGACACTATAGATATAGAATTCTATTAGATATAGAATGAAATTGAATTTATTGATCATTACATATAATTCAATTAAGATATTGTATGAAAGTCTAATTTCTTAGATTCTCCTTCGAGAATGGGAGAATTTTTGATTGAGGGAATGCAAAGAAAAAGAAAGATTTTTTTCTACCTTACTTTCTTTTTTTTTACTTATATCAATAACTCAATCAAAATGCAATTATCTACAAGAACAAAATGTCTGTTATGCTTAATATCTTTAGTTTGATCTGTATCTGTATTAATTCTACCCTTTATTTGAGTAGTTTTTTCTTCGCCAAATTGCCCGAGGCCTACGCTTTTTTGAATCCAATTGTAGATGTTATGCCAGTCATACCTGTGCTTTTTTTTCTCTTAGCCTTTGTTTGGCAAG
>Ga0153992_100069_pt1 | contig 23756 bp, 17 predicted proteins | sample TSNC076MetaG_FD_104683 | JGI IMG/M metagenome (GOLD analysis project Ga0153992, IMG submission 104683) | Attine ant fungus gardens microbial communities from North Carolina, USA - TSNC076 MetaG | ecosystem: Host-associated > Fungi > Mycelium > Unclassified | place: USA: North Carolina, Lumber... | reverse complement strand
TATGTCTGAGAATAAACCTCAGACTTAACAACATCTTTTGCTACTGTCTAAACTTTGCTTTTTTGAGCCTTTTGATTATTAAATCATCAACTCACAAATCAGTAAGTGGCCATTTGTGATACTGGGTAAAGATCTTGCACCTCAGTAGACATAACATTAGTGAAATCACTCTTTATTCTGACCCCTCTGAAGATGTAGTACCATGTTTCTAGATTAATATAACAACCTCCTGAGCAACATGCTCAAAGAAAAGCAAGCCCTCACTTTACTAAGAGCACAGTTAGAAGGAAGAAAAGAAAGAGAATGTTGGAGTTGTAAAAAGTTCAGGTACCTGGTCCATAACTGTAGAAATAGAAATCAGAAGGAGAAGAGGAAATTGACTCTCCAGAATAGATTTGAAGTATTAGCAAGTAGAGTAATGAGATGTAATATAAGAGAAGAAGTAAAAGTAAGAAAGCAAGAGATGGTGGAGAAAGTATAGTATTTTAGATATAGAGGAATAGGACACTACAAATAGAAGTGTCCAAACATTGAAGTAGAGAAGAAAAGGAGAAGGCGAGAAGAGACAACATGCTCTATAAAAGAAAAAGTACAGCAACAGAAAAAAGTAAGAGAAATGGAGCCAGTATATCCCAACTGGAAAAAGGTACAGGAATATTATGGAGTAGAGAATGTACCAGAGGATGCATGGTTGTTAGAGTTAGGATAGATGATAAAAGAAGTTATAGCAACCTATATAGAATATAAATGGTATGGGGAGAAAGGGATATATTGGGAGGACAACAGAGGGCAAGGAGTTCTCAGAGGGAGAAGGTTAGAGGAAGCTAAGTGGTGTAGATGCCCAAGACAAAGAAGGAAGGAGGGTAATGTAGTGTACCTTGTACAAGAGAAAATGCAGCTAGGCAGTGTGAAAAGTGAACCTCCAAAAAGCACAGCAGAAGAGGAAGGCAATCAAATGGAGGTAAGAAGAACATTTAAGATGTTAAAAAAAGTATAGTTGAATATTGGTATAAAAAAGATGGACACCTATGAAAGGGTAACAGTAAAAGCACTCTTAGATAGTAGTACAACAGGGATGTTCATGGATAGAAAGATGACAACTAGACATGGGTTTTGACTGCAGAAATTGGAAAGACCAGTACAGGTGAGGAACGTAGATGGCACAAATATATCACAAACTTTACTTGGACCATAACTCTAGGAATACTTGACCAATTTCAACAATCTAAATGGCCACCAAAAGTCTTTAAAAAGACCTTTCAAACTGTACCAAAAATGTCTTAAGGTGATCAGTATTCACTGAGTTATTAGCAGATCAGTTAGTGATTACCAAGTCACCAGACACTAAATTACTAATATCTCAGGAACTGCTTAATGTAATCATTTGCTTCAATGACCATCATGAAGCTCTCTTCAATGTGCTTCTTTCAGCCATAAATAGAATCCAAGGCAATAGGATCCTATGGAAATACAAGGTCCTCAATGTTTATATATAACATTGATCTTTATCTATAGATTATCATCTGTTCTTGAATAGAACAAAGAACTGCCCTAAGATGGTTAGGTTATCTCTATTTCAAGAACAATAGCACTTCTATATATAGAACAATAGGTAGTGATCATGTAGTAGGCTATCCTGGTATATAGACCACCACAATTATATATTTAAGGACTATATGTCTGAGGATAAACCTCAGACTTAACAATATCTTTTGCTACTGTCTAAACCTTGCTTTTTTGAGCCTTTTGATTATTAAATCAATAACTCACAAATCAATAAGTGGCTATTTGTAATAAAAAGCAAGATATTGACTACATTCTACCCTCAAACAGATAGGTAGACAGAAAGGGTAAACTAGGAATTGGAACAGTACTTAAAAATGTTCATAGACTATAGACAAGAACAATAGCCAGACTAGTTAGGAACAGCAGAGTTTGCATATAACAACAAAGTATACTCAAGTACAAAAATGTTGCCCTTCAAAGCAAACTATAGGCAAGATTCTAGAATAGGGTTTAAAGTAAGAAAGAAAGGAAAGTATAAAGGAGCTGGAAAGTTTGTGACAAAGATGAAAAAGATTCAGGAGGAAGCTAAGGTAGCACTAGGGAAGGCTCAGGAGGAGATAAAGAAATATACAGATAGGAAAAGAGGAGAAGTCAATAAGTATAAAGTAGAGGACTTAGTGATACTCAGTACCAAAGACCTAAAATACCAAATAGTTGGTAAAAGGACAGAAAAGTTGATGGAGAGGTTTGTAGGCCCTTATAAAGTAAAGAAAATTGTATTAGCAAATATAATTGAACTGGAACTACCTAGCATAGTCAAAATATACCCAGTAGTAAACATTAGTAGGATATATAGATATATAAGGCAAGTAGAGAGGCAAAGAAAGGAGTAACCAGCTCTAGTCATAATTGAGAGAAAAGAGAAATAGAAGATTAAGAGAATATTAAACAAGCAATAGATTAGAGGAAAGGATAAGTATCTAGTACAATGGAAAAGATTTACAGTGGACTCAAATACTTGGAAAGAGATAGAAAACTTGGAGAACACAAAGGAAGCAGTTGAAGAATTTGAAAAGAAATACTAACAGGATATAAAAGATATAAGATAACAAGAAAGGAAAGAAAGGATATTCAGAAGAGAAGAACTTCTAGAACAATTTATGGTGAAAAAACTATTTGAATGGTCAGACAAGAGGTATGATAAAGAATATTAGGGAAGATTAGAAAGGAATTGAAGACAATGGAAAGAGAAAGAAGAACTTTAGAAATAATTTGGAAGAAAGAAAAAGAAATTGAGTAAAAAGAATCAGAAATTAGAAAATGAATAGAAGACAAAAATAAAATAGATAATATAGCCGACCCCAACTATGAATTATAAAATCCTTGGGATGAGAAACCTTGAGAAGGAGGTAATATCATGACTTGGCCAAATAGCTAAGTTATTATTTCTTATTTTTTTTATTTAATTAGGAAATCAATAGATATACAAGAAGGAATGACTCAAAGGAGAGGTGCAGGACTTTATAAATAGAAGTAAATATAGAATATGTATAAGTAGTATATAGCAATTGGATAAGGACTCTATCGAGTTCTCCTTGTCAACTTAAACTAGGAGAGTGATTAAGTCATCTCAGGCTAAGTTGTTACAGTGATATTGGATATACTATAGCTAGCTGCCTATAACCCAGAGATTGATTGGGAGAAAGGAGAGGTAAAAATGATGTGATGTCTACCAATATATGGAAAGAGAAAGTAAGAAATACAGAAAAAGAGACAGGTGAGAAAGATAGAAGAAAAAAAATCAGTAGAGAAATTAGTACCTAGGAGATTCTGGAAATGGAAAAAAGTATTTGGAAAGAAAGAATCAGAAAGAATGTCCACTAGAAAACTATAGAACTATGCAATAGAGTTAAAAGAGGGATTTGTACCAAGGAAGAGGAAAGTGTATTCATTGTCAAGAGAGAAAAAAGAGGAGGTACAGGCATTTGTGGAGGATTAACTGTGAAAGGGATATATTCAGCTATCAAAATTGCCATAGACCTCACTAGTCTATTTTTTAGCAAAGAAGAATGGAAAAAAAAGAATAGTACAAGACTATTACTATGTAAATTAGTGGATGGTAAAGAATGGGTACCTCCTACCCCTAATTGCAGATATCCTAGATAGAGTAGGAAAAAAGAAGGTGTTCACAAAACCTAACCTTAGATAGAGATACAATGATATGAGGATCAAAAAAGGCAATAAATAGAAAATAGCATTCACAATACACATTAGGACATATGAACTGACAGTCATGTATTTTAGACTGACAAATTCCCTAGCCACCTTCCAGACTATGATGAATAATCTATTTTGAGATATAATCAATCAAGGAGATACAGCAACATTCATTGACAATATAATAGTCACTACAGATACTGAAGAAAAGCACAATAAGCTAGTAGAAGAGGTATTGAAGAGACTGGAAGAAAACAACTTGTTTGTCAAACCAGAGAAGTATCAGTAGAAAGTAAAAGAGATAGAATTCCTAGGCATAGTAATTGGTCTCTAGAGAGTTGAAATGTAAAAGGAAAAGGTAGATGGAGTATCAAGCTGGCCAGCATCAAAGAATGTAAAAGAGATGCAAAAATTTCTGGGACTCACCAACTACTATAGATAGTTTATTAAAGACTTTGCCAGAATTGCAGCCCTATTGCATTAGTTGGTTAAAAAGAAAGAAAAATAAAGATAGAAAGGAGAACAAGTAGAAGTGTTCAAAAGATTAAAGGAGGTGTTTATGACTGAGCTAGTTCTAGCTATTTCTAACTTAGATAAGGAATGAGGATAGAGGCCAATGCTTTAGATTACACAACAGGAGAAGTACTGTTAGTCAAATATGAAGACAAGAAATGAAGGTCAGTTGTCTTTATCTCCAAATCATTAAATGCAATAGAGTACATGTTATGGAATTGCATTAGAACTATGACTATTATCAGCCCTAGACTAATAATGAGTAAATAGTAGAAGAGATAATGGCAATAAAAGATAAGAAAGACAAAGATGATGCAATAAATGATGTATTAGTATATCAAGACTAGGTTGGACTTCAGACTTGATTGAACTAATTATAGACATTGAACTGGAGGAGAAACATTAGATAAACCTTGAGGTAATTATGAATAAATCTTATTATAGTTATAAACTTTAGAATAAATGGGAAAACTTTGGACTAATCCATTTATAGACTCTGACTTAACTAGTCACTCACTATTACTTACTAGTACTTAGGATAGTAGTTTTTGTGACATTACTAGTTAGGATAAATACAATCCAGAAAAAAAAGAGAACAGAAAGTTCTCTCTTTCTGTAATTCATCTGAAAACCTACTTTTCTTAGAACCCTATATTCTTTTTAGTCTTTGGACTAACTTGTGGAGTATGACTAAAAGCCTTAATATTCATTCTTTCAATATAACTCTTCTGAAAACCTTAACTAGACCCTTTGTAAAGGGGTGAAGAGATATCAAGTATTGACATAAGCTCAAGATTGAAGCATATATTTACCCTTGTAGTCTAGAGTCTTAACAGTGTAACTATGAAATTTATGACAAGAAGATGTTGGCAGTAATTCAATGCTTAGAAGTGTAGAGGCATTACTTGAACGGAGCAAAAATAAAGTTCAAAATCTAAATAGACCATAAAAACCTCTAGTACTTTATGACTAGCTAGAAGCTGAATCAAAGGCAAGCTAGATGAGTATTGTATCTATTACCATTTGACTTTGCTCTGAAGTATGTTCTGGGCAAGAGTATGGAAAAGATTGATTGATTGAGCTAGAAACTAGATTAGCAGATGTTACAAACTTCATTTAGACTATAACTCTAGGAATACTTAACTGATTTTAACAATCTAAATGGCTACCAGAAGCCCTTAAGAAGACCTTTCAAACTATACCAAAAATATCTCAAAGTGATCAGTATTCACTGAGTTATCAGCAGATCAGTCTACAATTATCAAGTTACCAGACACTAAATTGCTGATATCTTAGAAACCATTTGATGTAATCATTCACTTCAATGACCATCATAAAGCTTTCTTCAATACACTTTTTTCAGCTATAGATAGAACCTGAGACAATAAGATCCCATGAAGATACAAGGTTCTCAATATTTGTACATAATACTGATCTTTATCCATAGATTATCATCTATCCTTGAATAGAACAAAGGACTGTTCTAAGATAGTTAGGTTATCTTTATTTCAAGAACAATAGGTAGTGATCATATAGTAGTCTGTTCTAGTGCACAGACCACCATAATTATGTATTTAAGGACTGTATGTCTGAGGATAAACCTCAGACTTAACAACATCTTTTACTACTGTCTAAACTTTGCTTTTTTGAGCCTTTTGATTATTAAATCATTAACTCACAAATCAGTAAGTAGCCATTTGTAATAGCAGGAAGGAATGGAAAATAATAACAGAGATCAGACACTAATAAAGCTAGGTTGGATAAAAAGAACAAAGATATTGGTAGAAGAGAATGATCTAAGGAAAAGAATTCAAAAGGTGCAAGAAGAGGATAAAAGAGTAGTTAAGGCAGTGGAGGAACTAAAGAAAGCAAGGATGAGAATGTTAAGAGATAAAGAGTAGACAATAGAGAAAGGAGTGGTTATAAAGGAAAAATAAATTTATGTGCCAGAAGAGAAACTGAAGGGAAAGATGATATGATTATATCATAATATACCAGTAGAAGAACATGGAGAAAGATAAAAGACAATAGAACTGGTGACAAGGAACTATTAGTAGCCAGGAGTTATAAAGAAAGTGAGAAAATACATAAATGAATGCAATGCTTGTTAATGCTACAAGAATAGAAGTAAAGCTCTAGTAGGAAAACTAATATCTAATGTGATCCCAGAGAAACTATAGAGTCATATTTTAGTAAACTTCATTACTAAACTACCTTTAGCTCAGGGTTATAATGCAATTCTAGTAGTTTGTGACCAATTCAGTAAAATAGCATATTTTATAGTAACTATAGAGAAAACATCAGCAGAAGAACTTGTTAGGTTATTCAGGGATCATGTCTGGAAATTGCATAGTCTTCTAGAAAGTATTATATTAGATAGAGGGGTACAGTTTACAGTAGGAATAATAAGAGAATTGAACAAGCTGTTAAGGATCCAGACAAAGCTATTAACAGTCTATCATTCTCAAATGGATGAATAAACAGAGAGGATCAATCAGGAGCTAGAACAATATCTGAGGGTCTTTATCAATCACAAACAGGAGTAGTAGCCAGACTAGTTAGAAACCACTGAATTTGCATATAATAATAAAATCTACTCAGCTACAAAAGTGTCCCTCTTTAAGGCAAACTATGGTCAGAATCTATAAATGGGATTTGAAGAAAGAAGAAAGAAGAAGTTTGAGGTAGCAGAGAAGTTTGCAAAAAGAATTAAAAAAATCCAGAAAGAGGCAAAAGCAGTATTGGGAAAAGCACAGAAAAAGATAAAGAAGTATATAGACAGAAAGTGAGAAAAAGGAAAGAAGTATAAAGTTAGAGACTTAGTACTATCAAGTATGAAGGATCTCAAGTGACAAATAGTAGAAAGGAGGTTAGAGAAGTTCACAGAGCAGTTTGTGAAGTTTTACAAGGCCAAGGGAATTATTTCAACCAATACTATAGAATTGAAACTATCTAGTTCTATTAAGATATATCCTATAGTTAATGTAAGTCAAGTATAGTTGTATAGACCTCAGGTAAAAGAACAAAGAAAAACTCTACCAAAATTAGTTATTATTAAGAAAGAAGAAGAATTTGAGGTGGAAAAAATACTGAACAAAAGAATAGTTAAAGGAAAGAAAAAGTTCTTAGTATGATAGAAGGGGTATATAGCAGAAGAAAACACTTGGAAAAGTAGAAAAAACCTGAAGAATACAAAGGAGTTGGTAGAAGAGTTTAAGAGAAAGTATAGGAAAAAGATAGAAGAAGCAAGGTAATAGAAAGAAAAAGATGATAAAAAGAAGTTCTCAAGAGAACTACCAGAGAGGTTTACAGCTAAGATACTATAGAGGTAGTCAAATAAAGAATACAAAAGACAGAGGGAAAGAAGATGAAAGGAAAACTAGAGATGATAGAAAAATTCCTTGGAATAAGAAAACTTAAAGAGGCTATATCATGAGATAATTCCCAAAAAGAAAACTATTTCTCATATATTTATCAACTTGATGGAAAACATTGAAGAATACAATATAGGAAAGACATAAATAGCATAGGAAGGATTATGTAAGATATATATAGTTATTAGTAAGGGTTATGTAATTGTAAAAGATAGATATACAGACTAACAGACATTTGTAAAAGTAACTAAAGCAATCCAACAGAGAACTTTATTAAGTTCTTTCTGAACAACTACCTTGGTTAAGCCTAAGTCTTCATGACCTCATGCTAACAATAATGGTGATAAAAGATAAGAAAAACAAAGATAATACAATAGATAATGTGTTAGTACATCAAGATTAGGTTAGACTTTGGACTTAACTAGACTAATTATAGACATTAAACTATAGAAGAAGTATTGGATAAACCTTGGAGTAATTATAGACAAACCTCATAATAGTTAGGAACTTTAGGATAAATGGAGAAACCTTGGACTAACTCATTTATAAACTATAAGAACTTAGACTATGATGCCTTAAAACCACTCCTAGTTTGAGTTGACAAAAAGAACTCAATAGAGTTCCTAATTGATTACTATATACTACTTATATATATTTTATATTTACTTCTATTTATAAAGTCCCACACATCTCTTTTGAGTCATTCTCTCTTATGTATCCACTAATTATTTAATTAAATGAAAAAGAAAAGAAAAGAAATATAAATAATAACTTAGCCATTTTGTCTGTGTCATGACATAGACTCTGACTCAACTAGTTACTTACTGTTACTTATTAGTACTTAGAATAGTAGTTTCTGTGATATCACTAGTTATTATGAATACAATCTAGAAAGAGAAGGAAATGGTAAGTTCTCTCTTTCTATAGTTTATCTGAAAATCTACTTCTCTTGGAATACCATATTCTCTCTAGTCTTTGGACTAACTTGTAGAGTGTGACTAAAAGTCTCAATATTCATCCTTTTGATATAACTCTTCTAAAAATCTTAACCAGACCCTTTGTAGAGGGGCCAAGAGATATTAAGTATTGATATAGGCTTAAGGTTGAAGCATATATTTACCCTTGTAGTCTAGAGTCTTAACAAGTTTCTATTGGATTCTGTATACTACTTATACAACTATTACATAGTCTGTGCACTACTCTCCCACACTTATTATGTGACTCTATTATGTTACATGTCACATCACATGATGGAGTCACATGATGAGTGTGGGAGAGTAGTGCACAGACTATATAGTAGTTGTATAAGTAGTGTACAGAATTCAATAGAAACTCTATTGAGTTCTTTTTGTCAACTTGGACTTGGAGTATAATTAAGTTGTCTTAGACTAAATTACTACAGTTAATCCCTCCAGAAATAGGTTGACTAGACTAGCTAATTCTTATTTATAATTCAGGGCTTGACAGCCTTAGTAGTTGCTGACTAATCTTCTAATAACTTGGTGAATACTAATTGCTTTAAGATATTTTGGAAATTGTTGAAAAGGTCTTCTTAGAGCTTTTAGTGGCCATTTGGATTATTATTTCTAGAGTTAGATCCAAATGAAGTTTGTAACAAGAAGTTGGTCTAGTCCTTTAAACTACAGCTGAGCCTCCCAAACAAATCCTCATATAGAAGTTAGAGAACTACAATATATTGTTAGTATATTTATACAAAGTCTGAAATAAGAGTAGCACAAGTAATTAATTAGTCTATATTATAAGGGTAACCAGAGTGGAGTGAGCTCCAGAAGAATCCTTAGTCATATTGTACTTCTAAGTTATGTTACAACTTACCTCTGGGAAAATCCTTAGAGCTTAGGATAAAGCTCCTGGGGGTATACTCTACAATATATATACTGTTATAGTCTATTCATCTCTGATTCTACAGTTCTATCAACTAGGGTCAGGAGTTGCTGAGTTGAGCTAGAGACAATTAAATATTACTATGTAATATTTAATTAGGCATAGGGTTGCTCCAGGAGATTGGTCTAGTGTTCTAGGGGTGGTGTTGGTAGGGTCCTCTTACATACATTGTAATTCTATAGAAGTAAACAAATTAGGAGTTCAGGAGCAAAATTAATAATAAAATAAAATAAAAGGGAAATATTAAATAATACTGAAAATCAGTATATGACACGAGCCTGTGCAATGCATATGATTTTTTTATTGTTCTATATTCTATTGTTCTAAGTATATAAGTAGTATAGTTTGTACTTTTTTTTTTGAAGTTAACAATTTGTTACATGGAGCTCAGTGGCAGTCTGTGGTAGTTACTTTGTACTTGCTATCTGTTTGTACCCTTCCCTATTTGTATTTCAACAGTTTTTCTTGTCACTGTCCATCTTCTTCTTGATATTTCTCACAGTTGATGTTTCTATACCAGTTTTAGACTCTATTTGGCAAAGGGAATAACCTTCCTCAAGGAGAGAAATGATAGAAGCACACTATGTGAAGAATATAAGTCCTATAAGAATGTCAAGAAATTGTCATACCTTTTTAGAAATAGTTTAGATGATATATATTTTAGCTGAAAATTCATTGTCTAGCCTAATATGCTGACTGATGACACAAATAATCACAGGGATAAGAACCCAGTGGTGAAACAAAGAGATAAAACATAGAATAACTGTCAATAAATGTTTAAAGTCTCAGTGGCAGTTATAACAGTAAGGAGTATAATAATAGTGGTAAAGATGGCCACTACTCTGCTACCTGAGCAGGGTGCTTCAAAGTATATATTTTACAGTAAGGGTGTTCAAGATCTTCCCTCTAGAGGCACTCCAGACACTGGATAACACCTGAAATATTGTTGTCTTGTGTAACGGTAGTGTCCACCCTGCAAGCTGAATGAGGAGTCCCGGTCCAGGAATGAGCTATTTTCAGCCTTGCACAGACTGCAAGTGATTTAAAAAGAATGTGACACACCGTGACTGGCAAAAATAATATCACAGGATAGTTTCGGACCATGTCATGCCGACCGTGTCCTTGAGAGGGACAAGCTGACCTTCCTTTGAGCTAGCACTTGCTATGTCAATGAGACACGATGTCAATGCGCAAACTGGTATTGATATGGCTAATGCAAGGCGTCATGCCTCAGTTGACGTCTCCTTAATTCGGGAATTCCTCCACGGTACGTGGATTAGTTGGATCAACTGTTGCATTGTACACGCTTACTCGGTTGTTGTTCGCTTTCAGGTGGTCGTATACACTGGGACAAGCGAAGGAATATCGTCGAGATATTGAGTAATGACCCAGTATTCGAGAAGTCACAACGGTCTGCACCTTCGTCTTCCTGCAATGACAGTATTCCTTAAGTACAGGTTTTTGCAGTGAATTCTTATCAAGGACGGAGCTCTATACTCGTGGGCTAGCCCTCATCAATCGTATCTTTGAATTGCAAAATATCCATAAATGGACTCAACTGGAGGTTCTCCTCGCAATCAACAGCCTTGGCGAACCTCTTCCTATTAATCTGCACAACACAGGTATGCATGAAATGCTCTCATGATGATAGTGAACTGAAAGACCAACAAAGCATTTCAACCAGTCTTGATGTCCCAAGGCTCCCCAGAGCTCATCAGAGATTTTGGCCCTCTTGTCACAAACTGTGGAGTTCTTGGCTGTTATCTTCAAACAGAACTGGGACATGGTACCAATGTCCTTGGGCTTGAGACGACGGCCACTTATATCCCAGAAACCAAGGAGTTCGAAATACACTCTCCCACTCTCACTAGTAGCAAATGGTGGATTGGTGCACTTGGAAAGACCGCTACGCATGGAGTAGTACAAGCAAAATTGATCATTGGCAACAAAGATTATGGACCACATTTATTCTTTATCCAGCTCAGGTCAATGGGTATGCTCCTTTCAGGCTCCTTCTCTTGAGTTGAGAGCTGACTGTCAACCGAGACAATCACAAGGTCCTTCCTGGGATCACAATCGGAGATATTGGTCCCAAATCTTTGGGAGGTTATGCCGCAACAGATAACGGTTTTGCTCGCTTTAACCACGTTCGCATCCCGAAAACTCAGATGCTCTCCAAGTTTGCTCAAGTCACAGATGACAGCCAATATGTCCAACCGCCCCATGCAAAGCTGAGTTATGGAGGAGTAAGTGCCAAGAACTGAGTAAGATGGTAGTTATTAAAGGTTGCCCACTAGATGTTATTCATTCGTGCAAATATGGTGACTTTAGCAGGTTGGACTATGGCTAAAGGTTGGTATCATCATGTGTACATATATTTCTCTAACATATCAGCATAGCTGCCACCATATCCATCCGTTATGCCATTGTTCGCCGGCAAGGAGAGAAGGGGCCTCAAGGCTTAGAACGTCAAGCAATTTCCTACCCTGCCGTTTACGGTCGTCTCCTTCCCATCATTTCGCATGCCTATGTATTCATATGCCTCGGAAAGGCTGTTGTCTGTCTTATATCAGCCGTTCCTGTTTCCAGAGAGTCGCTCATGTTTCAATTTCTTTAGATCCAATCATTTGAAGTCATGTCCAGCCGTCTACAAAAAGGCGATGCCTCCCTCCTCGCCGAGATGCATGCTATCACGAGTGGCCTTAAAGTTCTCGTCACAACTACCAGTATCCAGGACGTGGAAGTCGCCAGACGCTCTATGGGTGGCCATGGATACAGTTCCTTCTCAGGACTCGGTCGTCTTTATGCTGACCATTTACCAAGTGCAACGTGCGTCCTATCATTATTTCCTTTTTAGCCCTCCAGATGTGTACCAACACTCATATAGCTATGAAGGAGACAACTTCGTCCTTGATCAGCAAGTTGTGCGAGCTGCAGTCAAATCGCACAACAATATGCTTGAATCGAGAGACGCTTCTACCCTTTCCCCCTCCACCACGTATCTCCGTCTTCTCCTTGGCAATGCAACCGGGCCTTCTTTGCCTCCAGACACTAGTTGGCAGGACCCTGCTACTGCCATTCAACTTTTGGAGTGGCGTGCAGCATTACTCGTCCGCGAGTACGCCCAGAACATTGACGAACTTGATGCATTTGCTGGCCAGCGCGTGGCAAAGGCCGTTACAGAGGCATTTGTTGCTGCTCGAGTGGGAGATACTATTAAAAGCCTTCCAAATGAAATTGCTGGAAGACAAGATGACATCAGACACCTTGAGAAGCTGTATCTTTTAGTGCGTTCGTTTTTGCTTTTCCGGATCGATTTGCTGAGTGATGTGCCATATTCAGTTCCTTTTGACAACTCTAGAAACAGGTATTGTGGATCTCCTTTCGTCCGGTGCCCTCGGTACGAGCAGTGGTCGGGATGCTACTCGCACCTTGAGACTCGCTATTAAAGATATCAGTATTGAGTTGTTACCCGAGGCTATTGGCCTGACAGACGCATTCGGCTTCACGGACTGGGAATTGGATAGGTTAGACCCATCTACTGGATTCTCACCCCCATATTGACTGAAAAACGTTCTAATTACCAGCGCTCTCGGGGTATATGATGGCAAGGTTTATGAGCAACTTTGGAAACGCGCTCAAGATGAACCACTCAATCAGATCGAGATACCCATTGCTTATGAGGTGTGTCACCCTCTTAAAGGGGCAAACTTACGATTAAAGAATCCAATCTTACAGAAATCTATCAAACCTATACTCAAACGAGGTCAAATGCACGCCGCATTGCCGCGTGCCAGACTCTGAAACACTCAACGTTCAGTTATTGCGAGCAAATATCAGACGCGATGTTGTATATCTTTAGAATCTATGTGTAGCCAACAAATGATCCTACCATAGAAAGTGTAGAAAGAGTGCAACCAAGATCACAAAGGCAGCTCCAAGCATGTAAAGGTGATATGACCCTGTAAAATTCTATCTTCCTTGTAATCCTCGCAAAAATTATCGAAGTCAGTGCGATTGAGCAGCTGCTCAGCAATGCGCTTGTCTTCTTGGAGTTGCTCAAGGAAGTAATCGTTAAACATCCAAATAGCTTCAATGGCTGGTCTTGTGAGAGGCTTGCCATCCTTCCTCACAATAGTGACCTATTATGTCAGCCGCCCAAAGAACTTAGAGGACCTCTACCAAAGCGAAATTGCAAAACTTACGCTTCCAGGTTTCTCCGTAAAACTACAGAACGCTCAACACTAGACCGCATCAGAAAAGGAAGTATGACCTACTCAGTAATTGTCTTACCATCCTTACCAACCATTAACACTTGTGCAATTTCGTTTTGAAGGGCCATGTCTCTAGTTGCCTTTAGCGGATGCTTGTAGACCAGTAACGGCAAATCTACAAGGTTTGATACGGGTGCAATGATGCCATGCTGGTAAATAGGATGTTTGGCATCAACTTGAACGGGACGGAATATGCCACCGCCATTACCCCGTTCACTGTTGCAATTGATTGTGATACCAGTGACGAAGGACATGGCAGAGGTGACTTGAAAATTAATGAGATAGAGTCGAGGGATGTGTTTGTAGGCGAGGGGTTGAGAGCATCTGGTGATTTAAATAAGTACTCATGATTCGTGATTTAAATTCAGTCCAGGTTGTAATTGTGCTGCGATAGGCCACCAGCACGCTCAGTCTGCACCCGAATCACGCCCGTGAAAACGGACTCGGAAGTGATCTATCGTCTTCTCAATCACGGACATTTGGGAAGGATCATATCGGGAGAGAGAACACCAACCGGTTGTCCCGAGAAGTGTTTGCGGAGGAAAACGGCGAATGAAGATAATCTAATAAACTCAGTGATTGGTTATGACCGAGCCGATCTGAAACGAGAAGATAAGAAGTTTGGTCATCAACTGCTGCTGATCGTAGTCCTTTTGGTGATTTAAAAACAGAACTCTGGAGTTCGTGCTGCGAACAGACCTCGTTGATAGAGGATAATTACAAGCACTAGGCCGTCGAAGCTTTGAGGTCGCATGGTCTGTCTATGGTTATCACGGCTTGCAAAGGTGAAATTACAATACGATGGGAGTCACCAACCGCTTCAAGGAGTCTGTATGGTAGACTTTACCCTGAGCCCACGCTGCAAGTAGTCTAATATAATCCAAGAAGTTGCAGATGCATTGTCCTTGTCGGTTAAGGTAGGAGTACATTCTTGTCTTGAGAAGAATCTCATCAGTCTAACGTACAGCAAGGGGGAGAGAACCATAGACAAAACAGAGGACATACAACCAGCGAAACTAGACATGCGATATCCAATCAGAACAATTTCTATCACGACGCAGCAACAGGAGCAGGAGCAGGAACAGCGCTTTCATCGTCTGTTTTCACCTTTTTCGTAGCACTTTCTTCGGTACCTGTACTGGTCAAAGTTGGGGGTGCATTCACACCCCGTACACCAACATCGTGGCCACCATCAGGTTCCACAGCTCGTTTCCTTTTCTCTCCAGCTTGATTTTCCATTTCCTCTTTCTTCGACTTTATCGAGGTGGATGCGATAGATTTTCCCTTCTGTCGACCACCATCCCCACCAGAACGGCCTCCACGGCCGCCTCTCCCGCCACGACCACCACGACCACCTTTTCCATTTCCTGTGTTTGAACTGCCGGCTGCCGCGGTGGTCAAAGCAATTTTTGCCGCAACTTGCGCGCGCTCTAATTGGAATGCCTTCTCATCTTCCTCTAATGATTTTGATTGCCCATTAGATAATGCATGGAATTTAGACGGCGAAACTGACCACTGAGAACGGTCCAAGTAATAGGTTTGTCTTCGATTACCCTGATCGTCTCCTTCACAAAAGTAATTTCATCTTCAGACAAGGCTCTATGGAAACCAACTAGGCCAAAATCGTCGCCATGAGAGTACTTGATATAGGGAGCACGATTGTCAAATTTAGCTTTGAGGGGGTCCTTCGCAGATGAGGATTTCAGCAAAAGGTATGAAGGGTTAGAGAATGAAGGTACCTTGATCTGAGCCCACCTAACATCTTTACAACCTTCGAATTTGAGTGTGGCGCCCTTCACAAATGAGACGTCTTCTGCACTGACAGTACCATTCCCGTGATTATCTCTTTTTATCAAAATTTTCTTTCCCATGAAATCGAGGTAGACCTGCTTCATCGAATGATTCGACTTTTTCTCATCTGTAACTCTGCTTGTGTCCATTTCTTGAAAAGCATTAAAACCGCGGGTACGAATTATTGAGTCACGCTTGTTGATTGCGGCCGCGCCTGTAAGACCTTTTTCTTTGATCTTCATCTCACAGTAATCCTCTCTACTTTCCATTGAGTGGGTGTCGAGCAACTTATGACGATTAGGACTCACTTGCTCATGATCAACAGCTCCTGGTCATTCCACGTTGGTTTTGGATCAGCCTTTAAGAAGGCGTCAACACTTGAAAAGTCGGCAAATTCTACAAAAACTGAACCCTGAAGGGAAAATCAATTTCAGCCTTACTATGCAAAAAGTGAATGAACCTTGAACTTTTTATTGTCTTCCCTCCTCATACGAACAACGTTAGTCTTGCCGTACTGGTTGAAGAACTCTTCAAGACGCTCTTGTAACATTGGCTCTTCTTCACCAAAACCTTTCTGGTTGAGTATAACCAGTCAGTGTCATAAAGTTGCAACCATCATTACCGCACATACTGCGTAAACACTCCTCTCCATCTGGTTTTTAGGCTCTTGTACCTCAGTTGTCCGGCGGACGTTCGTTTGCGATTCGTCAACTTCCAGTAAAGTACTTTGCTTGAGGGCGTCAAGCAACCATTCTGAATCTTCAGATTTGAATTCTCGCATGCGCTTGAAAGAGGCAATCGTTTTAATGGGAACCCAATGTTCCGGGTTTTGTGAGTGCAGTGTCCACATGAACCTGAGAGAATTGCTTGAGCTTGGGCCTCGCCAGTCTAAAACTTTCAACGCACTTGTCATAAGGCAAATTGGAGTCAGCGAAGTAGAACTCCACTGCAGTGCGGAATCAAATCAGAGAAGAGTCTTTGGAATTGGCTCGACCGCACCTTGACGCACTGCTCGAAATTTTTTCTTGGCATCGGTGCTTGTTGGCGAGCTTTCAGAAATTATTTCTGTGGACTTTTCGACCGCAGTCTCAGTCATTTTAATGAAAGCAAAGGATGAAGATAAGTTATTAGATAGAAGCAAATCAAAAGGGGAGAGAAAGCTTTCCAATTTAGGTAACGTGCAGTTTTTACATAAGACAACACTGCGATCGACCTAAACTCGTTTGCCAGGTTATGTATCCCATCTCGAACGAATAGTTACTGAGGATCGTCCTCAGAAAAAGATGTGGCATAGAAATCACCGCTGATGATTTTCGTTGAGCGGCTTCTGTTGTACTAGTTGGTACGTCAATGCGTCAGTCGTAAAGGTGTTTGTTGGACGGTGGCGATGTACGACTGTTGCAAAATTGACTCGTCATAAATGCCAGATGCAGGATGCTCAAAAAGCGTCCTGCAAGTGAGCTTTTTCCGGTAGAGGCATGCTGCTGATTCATTCATATCGGTGTCACTACAGCTGTGGCGAACTGTTATCCGCTGTCCATGATCTACGGAAGGGTTGTGAGCTTCTAGAAGAACCAGGTATCAGCCCAGAATCAAGAATCCCGAGTTCCAGTGAGTTGCTGACCTGTGGGTATGCCAACCCTGACGTAACAATAAGGCTGAGATGACGAATTTGGCCCTAGATTTGGGTTTCCAAGGCGGATGTAACTCAGCACTAACACTCACTCACTCTAGACCATCTCAACACCACTTTTGCGGGTTAGCATCTCCACAAAACCTCTTTTTTCCATTTCGTTCGTTCCTTGCTCCAGAAGCGCTGGCATACGCAAAGGACCTCAATTGATTGCCTCGAGATCGACGACTTGCGCTGCTGGCCCAGCGTACTTCACCAGAATAATCAATCTGACCCTTGATCCCACCACCCATCAGTGTTGAAACGTTTGAGATTTTCAGAGACGTACGCACGATTGGAGTGGCACCCAGAAATACATGCTCACTCCTATAAATCCTTCATTCCTTACAGTTCTTAGGTTGACTCTCGTGGCGTGAGCTATCACTTGCCTCCTGCATTCCATCGACTTCTGACCGGTAGACCGCGTGCTCAGCTTCTGCTGAGTTGTAGACCTTTAAAAACACATCGGCCCATCCGGCACCACTGTCCTTACCAATTCACAATGTTTTTCCTCCCTGTTTTTGCACATTATTTCGCCATTTTACTCTGTGTTGAAGCCGGCTTATTGCCTGGGTACTTTCCTGGACAATCATCACAAGTAGATTCGGATCAACATTCTACAAGGAACGCCACTATCAGCAGTATCGTCCCTCGTCAGGACAATCAACGATACGTCTTCATGCATCATGTACGCCCCTTACGTGTTGTGCATCTTGACCTTCTCACTAGTGACCACCTCCAGATTGTTGGCAGTGAGTAACTGATTCTGAAATGGCTGTCTAACAAGCCTACGTCATTTTTGATGCTATCAATTGCAGATACGTGAGTTGCGAAGACCCTGATGATCAATATCTCAGTTTGCTTATCTATCTGAATAGCTACGAATACTCTATTGATGATTGGAAGAGCGACATTCAACAAATAGAGTCTGGAGACATGTTAGTGAGCCGGCTTTTCTCCGAGATTTACTCATGCATGGACTTCAAAGTGACGCTATCGCACTCAACATCGGGACTGATTCCTGGCAAACCGGCCAAATACACAATGCCTACAGTGCGGCCACTGGGACTAGGGTCAAACTTTTTTTTTCTTTTGACTTCAGCGTCTTCCCTTGCGACGTAAATTCTGTCGTGGCCGTTGTCAATCAATTTTCTGCGAATCAAGCTCAGTTCAAGATTAACGGTCGTCCGCTCATCTCATCGTACCTTGGGAAATGTCTAGGAAATGATGGCTGGGAGGAGATAAAGCAACGGACGAATGGATACTTGATGCCCTTCATCGCGGAGATCGAAGGCCAATTCAATAACTGGAATTGCTTAGATTCGTGGTTTTGGTGAGTTTATTAGTACTTTTTTGGAATCACGACTGAAGATATACCTAGCTGGGGATGTGCTTGGCCTCAAGGCAACGTTGACAAAACTGTAAGCATTGTACCCGAAGCGTTGGTATGGGCATGAATGCTGATAGTCGTGATCTAGACTGCAGATGATCAATACTGTGAGCATTCCATCAACTTCGTACTTTCACCGTGCTGACTCATCCCAGACATTCAACAATTGGGATCATCTACTAAATATGTGACATCGGTTAGCCCATGGATGTTGTGAGTGACAATGATGCGTATCAACCAGTGACTTCAATCAGTATCACAGCACACACTATGACTACAAAAATTTCTATCAGCGTGGAGATGACTGGCTTATTTCGCATCGCTGGGAGGAGATCGTAGAAATGAGAAACGACATACACATGGTTGAGATGATCACTTGGTAAGTGCCATTTAGATGCATATACACTCCTATGTAATTAAATTAACAGGAACGATTTCGGGGAATCTGACTAGTAACTCTCTTATGACCTCTGCCGGCACGTTTGCTCATAATCCCTGCAGCTATAGCTCTATCAAAGGATCACAGCCACCTGGAACTACCTGGGCTGATGGATATTCTCATCTTGCCTTCTTCGAACTTTCCAAGTATTATATCTCAGCCTACAAAACTGGAAGTTATCCTGCTATTACGGTAAGTTACTTCCGATATATCTGTCGGTCCTGGCGCTTACTGCCACCTCAGGAGGATACCATTTACTTCTGGGCGCGCCCACATCCAGCACAAGCAACTGCTCATGGAGATCCGCTCGCGCGACCGACAGGATTTAACTTTGCTGAAGTATGTTTATTTCCATCTTCATGGGTCTCATGGCTCACGTACTATATAGGATTATCTCTGGACGCTAGTTCTTGCGACACAACCAGGGCAAGTGACGCTGGCTTGCGGAAGCTCGAAGCAACAGTTCACTGTCGATAGCGGCGTCAACAAGTTGAAGCTTCCCCTCGCACCGGGCAAGATTACAATCTCAATGGTGAGGAATGGAAGAACATTGATCAACCAGACACCAGCCGACTTCACATACAGTTCAAATCCAGATCTTTGTAAGTTGGAAGACCCAAGTTTGGCATGGAATTGAACAAAAACATTTTCAGATAACTTCAATGTTTACGTTGGATCCCTCAGTGAGTTGTCTCGGCACTTCCATTACTGCTGATATTCATCTATACAACAGAAGCAGGTGTCCCAGCCTCAGTCCCAGTGCATACCCCACTGGTGAATAGTTCGTATCCCACGTCGACGGCACAGTCGGATTCATCTATGACAGTCACTTCCAACCCTTCCTCGACTCCGACTAGCCTCGAAGGGTCGTGGAATTATTATGGTTGCGTTGACGAAGGTACGACGGGGTCACGTCGAGCGCTCACCGGACCATCGTATTCAAGAGAAGCTATGACGCCTGAGTTGTGTCAGAACCTTTGCGCAGGATATCCATTTGCTGGTGTTGAATACGGGTAAGTCCTTTCCGACTTTGTTGCTCCTTCTCAGACTTACGAAAAATTCTAGGCATGAATGTATGTATATTGAAAGTCGATCGAGTTTTTCTCTTAAATACAAAAATTCAAAGGCTACTGTGGCTACTCTTTGACCAACAATGGGGCCAGCGGAAATATCACTTCGCCATCAAAATGCTCTGTACCCTGTGCTGGCAGCTCTTCCTCGATTTGCGGAGGGTCATGGGCGCTGAGCGTGTTTAGAACATCAAGCAAGGCCTTCACTCTTGCTGCAACAAACGCTGGTGGCGTAAGTAATTGCACAGTCTATCTCCTCTTTAAACTTGGATTTGATGATGGTTTGTCTTTCACAGGATTGGAAGAGTCTTGGGTGCTATCCCGACTCTCGGAGTCGACTCCTCCAAGGCACTGCTTTCAGCCGCAGCGGAATGACAGCAGCAATCTGTACGGCTCGGTGTGCCGGCCTAGGCTATAATTATGCTGCTACAGAATACGGAATAGAGTGTTACTGCGGCAAGTCCATCAAGAAAACATCACATGGTGCTAGTGTGGATGAGAGTGAGTGCAATATGCCATGCGGTGGTGGGTTCAACCTTCTTCTAGCTAAGCTAGTGTCGCTGCTGATATGATGGCGATACACAGGCGACTCCTCTGAAAAGTGTGGTGGATCATGGCGTGCGAATGTGTATTCAGTATTGAGTCCCATGAAGTCGGTGTCCAGGAGACGCCATCTTGCTAGGAGAAAACGCTACTAGATTGGCCTGGCTTGATAAGAGCCCTTACCTTTTGTCTTCGTTCGCTTTGAGTTTATGTATATATTTCGTTTGGCAACTGTTGTTGCCAGGATTGCTTGCACCATTATCAAATCATTTTTCAGTACGTTCTTGGGAGGGACCAGACCGTCTTCGACCCCAGAATGTGTGTCTTTCCGTAGAGGCCGGAATTAAGCATAAAATGAGGTTTTGGCTGTGATAGTATTTTAATCGTTACCTGGTTCTCTTCCATTCCTGAGAAGCGATGCTATAGTCCGGCAAACATGAGAAACAGGCCATTTCATCGGGCTCAAACTACCATATCGTATGCTCCCTTTCTTTCGAAAGAACGGTCCTTCAATGTCATTCACAATGCCAAAGGGGCGTGTCATCAACAGAAGTGCAACTAGTTTGTCAGGTTTCTCTCACATATGATCGTCCAGCTCGACAACAAGGTATTCGATAATTGGGCTCAGCCGATGAACGTTCCATCAATTATGTCTACGCCGACTAAAGCCTCCGACATGAATATATCCGAATGTCTGGGGATGTCCTGACAAAAAGAACACTCGTTAGCGTATACTAATGGGATAGGATATGGACATGAAAGAAGCAGATGGAGAGAACCGCTGACATGCGTGTGTGCACAGGTACCACCAAACTCAGGCGTTTCTCCAGAAGCTTGCAATTTCTTGTAATAGTTCTTCTGGGGCTTCTCTTCTTCTTTAGGCGCGGTGGGAAACCCTTTTGCCGAAAAGCATCTGGCAATATTGAGGAGTACATCAGCTTGGACGACTCTAGTTAGTAACATATTCAGAGAGGCTTTTTGATGTTGAAAGGCGTTCATGCATTTTGATCTTGAGGCATAGAAAGATCTCATGCCGAAGTCAAGTCAAGTTGAGACATCTCTCAAAACTGGTTGGCCACTTGATTTTGGAGTGACGCTGTTCTGATGTGGCACTTGCATCAGGAGAAGTTGATTCAAGTCCTCTCTCATTTGTTGAGAACCCTGGCTTCATCAGCTGCTCATCTATGTCAGCCTACAAGGATGAAGATAAATTAACAAGATCAGCAACTTTTTTGGGAAAGAAGCTGATCATATGGGCTTCACGCAGTTTCACAGATATAACGACCGTGTAACCAAGGCATAGGTATACATTGGTTCGTGGAGTCGATATACCAAGGCTCTGAAGCTTAAATAAAGATATGTAAGCAGGGAGCCCTCCCAATGCGGTCAACAGTCACTCTTCATGCTCGGCATATAGCGAACTTGGAAATCTATCAGTCATGATCTTTTATTGAGCAACGTACAAGGAAAAATACCTAACTTCATTAATCTGGCAAGTCGCTACTGCTTCTGACTCTCGACGAAATCGTCAATGGTAGATGGCCACGCGCCTGCAGGAAATGGAACGTTAGATGATCAAGTAAGAGATTGCAATCACGGGCGCTTGCCTTCTGGATCGTAATTTGAACATCTGTAGTCAATGGTACAGAGGAATTCAAGGAACTACATTCCACATTGAACTTGCGCTAAACACGGATTTATTAGTCTGGTCCCACTTACCATCAGCCAGCTGTCGCGACTGATACCCTTCAAACCCTTGTCATCCAGGAATTGAAACCACATTCCAATCCGTTCTATTGTCCAACTCCGTTCCGCAGGCAGGTTTTCGCTATTAATATCGACATCGTCAGGAGCATTAGGGGTAGATATAGCGCCGCCTTTGAGGCCATGAGGCAACAGAAGGTTCCAAAGTCCTTTAGCTGTTTCAGTAGCTGAGCTCTCATTAGGACAAGAGCGGGTAATACTAAATTCATAAAACTGACCAAGACTACGTTGTCCTTCATTTCGAGAGAAATTGAATGTGTGGCTATAGACCTTGGTGAAATATTCTCGATCTGAGCCAAGCTTCTCACGGAGCCCAGGTAATGCCTGTCTCATGGAGCTCAAATTATCACAACTGATGATTGAAATGAAATTTCGATCCAGCTGCCGCAGGTAATTACATGTACGCACGATAGTTTCTTCCAGCCTTCAACCCACCCCTGTTTCGTCCAGATAGCCATCCTTGGGGATTTCAACTCGTACGCCAGAGCGAGTAAGACAACGTCTTCAGGATCGACTTCTAAATCCTCACAAAACTTCATTGTGCCATCAACAGTAATATCGTCACCATCCTTGTCTAGAATCAGACATTTAGCATTCTGGTTTTTTGTCTTCGATAATGGTGTCTGACCCTTGTATTTGTTAAACTGTTTGACAATCTCAGAGGGCGGAACACGGCCGACCGGCCTTGATTGTGATGACGATGATGTTGATGATGAGTCATTAAAATAGGCATCAATTGCGGCGTCCAGCCGTTTGTGTTTTTTCAAATACTGTCTTGCACTGGTATCTCTGATGACAGGGTCAGGCAGATCAGAAATTTATTATAGGATACTTACGTCGACCCTGTAATAGCTATGAACTGTGTAATGCTTGTATCTTCATTCTTCCCTGGCATGATGACTGACAAGAGAGCACGCTTAGTCTGAAGGAAAGGTCGAGATATGGAGGATAACCATATGCGGGAATGCACACGTGAATAGTTAATATATAGACTGCAACCGGGGCTCACAATTCCCAACTTGGTACAAACAGCGATGACAGTACAAGACACGATGAACAACAAAATTTCAAGAACGAAACGGGGTCGCTGGAGATCCAGAATGTAAACTGTAGGGTAAGGTGTGACGAGGACATGTGCAGCTCATCTGACTTTGAATTTTCTGCGGTTATTTCCGGCAGGTTTGCACGCTGACTGACGCCCTCGCAGCACCCAGACCTTCATTTTATGTTCACCATTTCGCTCGGACCGAGGATACTGTCGTATCTTACGCCTTCGACGTCATGCTGTACCCTAAACT
>Ga0153992_100067_pt1 | contig 23992 bp, 27 predicted proteins | sample TSNC076MetaG_FD_104683 | JGI IMG/M metagenome (GOLD analysis project Ga0153992, IMG submission 104683) | Attine ant fungus gardens microbial communities from North Carolina, USA - TSNC076 MetaG | ecosystem: Host-associated > Fungi > Mycelium > Unclassified | place: USA: North Carolina, Lumber... | reverse complement strand
TATGTCTGAGGATAAACCTCAGACTTAACAACATCTTTTGTCATTTGTCTAACTTTACTTTTTTGAGTCCTTTGATTACTAAATCAGCAAATCACAAATCAGTAAGTGGCCATTTGTGATAATACCAATAGGCTGAATTTACTATTCTACCTGGAGGACATGAACAAGATATTGTATATTATTTCCCTTAGTATTTCTTACATACCCTATTCTAAATAATGTCATTCTAATTTACATTCCAGTAACTCTGCCTTACCACCTTCTTTCAACAATCTGACCTTTGTAAACAACTTTTCTCAGTTGTTTGTAAACTTTGCTATGTTTTTGGACACAAATATAAAATTAGACCCCACCAATACTGTTCCACACTAGGCCAAGTGGAACAAAGGGAGTGTTACTGAAATGCTTTTCAACAAGACAAATAGTGGTCTTTCTATATTTCATTCTATTGAGATATCAAGAAAGTTGCTTGAGCAATGTGAGTGAGTTCTATATTTGTTAGAGTTGATAAATATGCTGATAAAATGATTAGCTTCTAGGAGAGAGCTAGTCCTTCTACTGTACAGTAGATTGAAAAAACATAATGTAATGGTAGCATAGCTATAGGCAATGGCAGATACAAGTTGACTACTCAGACTATGTTAATATGGAAATAATACAACTGCAATGTAGAAAAGGAAGGGATTACTTTGAATAGCATGACTGGTCCCCAAATTGATCCAGATGCAAGATAATGCATTTACAAAACATGTTGTGGTTTTATTACCCATAATTACTGCTTTGGTATAGACCAAGAAATGAGAGACAAAATAAATATCCATGGTACTAGTTGCTCATAAATTATTGATAAAGTGGATCTCCATACTCATTTGAGCAAATGTTTACCCCAATGCATTCTAATTGAATCATTGGGATCTAGAATTATGTGTTACCATGTACCTTGTATAATGTCCTTGTCTTGTTTATATTAAAAAATTATCTCAATTTATTGATCAGAAAATATTATCTTTTCTCTTTATATTTCTTCACCCAAAGAGATTGTTCCTCCATCATTTTGCAAAGTATCTGCTTCAATATCTTGACTGGACTCTAAATGATAGAAAGCTATGCTTTTTATTGTCCTAGAACAGATGTTTTTGTTAACAGGGCAATTTGCTTCTAGCAAATTGAGTATTAACTGTAACCTCTGAACAACCAGTAGTAATAACAGAGATAAAAGAAGGATTTTGGCTCATAATCAAAGAATAAATAAGAGGCTCAAAGCTAATACTTGGAGGTTAAAGGGAGGAGAGCAACAATAATAACAATATACAAGTTTAGTAAATTTTCCACAGAATCTCAAGAGGAGTGATTGTACCAATATCTATAGCAACTTCCAATATTGAGTAGACTTTGAAAAGAATGAGTACTATCTCACTTATCTCTTACTACTTACCAAAGATACTGAATAAGAAGGGCCATCAGTTAAACAATAGCATCTATGTTTGGACTTATAGTATGAATAAAAGTGTTCTATCATGGTAAAATACATACAATAAATGAGAGGAGGTTTTCATGTGAGAAATATAACTATATATCCCATCACCATAAACCCTCTGCATTTTTTATATCATGGTGAACCTGATTAAAGTCAAGAGAACTTCAATTGCTGTTGTCATAGCTCTAATAATGCTTTTTTTATATAAGAAGCCAGAAGAGTAAAATATGTGAGTATATGCACTAAAAGATACTGAAAAGGTTATTGTTTATATAGGAAAGACATGTTGTTGTGGTGAACCTGCATCCATGCAGAGGAATTGACTGTACTGAACTTGACACCACTGTATAAGTGAGTATTATTACTGTAGACATTGTGATCTGAAAAATAAGATCAGTTGATGGGTAAGTATTGTACTATCTCTAAAACCTCAACCAATTTTGATCATCAATTATCTTTGTTGTTTAGAAATCAAATTTTACAAATATACCTGCTGTCATGAAATACAGAATCAATTGTAATATTCAATCTAAAAAACCAATGTTATATGTTTCTGCTCTCTCACCAATGAAATCCTTGTTCCAAATTGCTTGAGGACATAGAATCAATAGAGTCTTCAGTACTAACAAGCTAATTATTGCTAATCATATATTAGATAATCCTTGATCAAACTCACTCAGAAACTAGTGCTACACCAAAGATATACCTGACACAGATCAGGTCAGGCTGAGCAACAAATACATTTGATATTTATCACTAAAAATATCCTAGTAAATGAAAACACAGATGAATCAAGAGTAATGACTTACTGATCTCAATGCCCAGACTGGATTCAAAGCTAGTAAAGCTATTATCAAGATACATCAATTTAATTTAAATCATTTTCCATACAATATGAAGTGAGTCTGAAATTTTGAATCAGTTGTCTTATTCAATGAGTTAAGAGAATAACACTTACATCATCTTCATGCAACTGCTTATTAGAATAAAAAAATAAATAACATATAGTTTCAACCATGTCCTCCTGAGTTCTCACATGTCAGTGGTAATAGTCAATCAGAGTCTCATTTGAGAATATGCCTGTGAAGATACTGAACCTAGAACATAAAAGATATATAGGATTGGCTTTCATAAATAGAAGATCTTACTCATTGAGATAGATGATATTATATATCATCACAGTAGTGGCAATGACTACAAAAGACTTCAGTAGTTGCTTTGAGAGAGATGGATTGATAAATAGCATACCTTGGATATAATATTCACAGTATATACACAGGAATGTCCTTGGATGCTAGAAATACTGGACTGAGATCCAAACAGAAAGACTTGAATTAATTATTGTAACTAGTGAAACAGTAAGCACATATACCTGAGATCCAAACAGAAAGACTGGGTCTCAGGTTTATGTCCAAGTGGTTTTAAGTACTGTAGACAATATGTCTGTATTTACTGAATAATGAGAGAAACTCAGGGTAACAAGATAGTTGCTAGGTAATAGTAATGAATAATGAAAAGAAGCAGACAAGTAAGAAACATAAGTGGAGTAGAAGGTACTAGCAAAAAGATAACAAAGCAAAAAATTTACTCTGTGTAGTCACTTTGGCACTCCTACTTATTGAGTTATCATTCCAATGACATCACTTGTTGTGGTTTTTTACAGTTATTTCCTTATTTGTCTTATATCTCTTATTGCTGATGGCTGTTATCAGTAGATTAGTAAGCTAGGAGTCTTTTTGCCTACCATATGTTTTTGTACCTCAGTTCTACACTTAAAGGGTTGAGATGAATATTGTTATATTTTCTGGACTATTTACAAGTACTGACTGTACCTAGTTGACATTGTTGAGAATATTCATGTTTTTACATTCATCTTATCTTGGTTTTCCTCTTATATCCTTATCAGTGATCATCAGTTCTCTTATCATTCTCAGGTAATTTCTTTGCTTAGTAAGCTTATAATTTTTGTCTGCTGAGTAGTTAGTTTCCTTAGTTCTGTGTTTATCAGGCTGAAGTAAATAGTTTATTATTTGTTGGATATTATCTGTACTAATATACCTAGTTGAGTTGTTTGACAGGTACATGTAAAATACACTTAGTTCTGTGTTTATTAGGCTGAGTTGAGTTGTTTGACAGTTTGACAGGTGATGACAACCCTTTCTATCTCTGAAATAAAAGACATCTTAATAGGTGTCAAAGTGCTATCTTAGTTATAGTGAACAAAATCACTCCTAGCTCATTTCAGAATTTTTCAAAGGAGTCTTCGGGTAAAGTATTGGTAAGTATGTCTGCAATCATTTCCTTAGTAGAAATATAGCATAGTCCAACCTATGGTGATATATGGTTTGTTTGGGTAGCCTCTTCAGCATTTGTTCTCTTAATTTACAGATACAACAGCAGAGATATTTCAGTTTGGGACTTTGGGGCTTTGTAGAGCTTGGGCTAGTTATACTTGTTCTAAATTTAGTCCAGTCAAGGGAAGGGATTTTTTCTTGTATTTCTAGGTTATCTTGCATTTGTCTCTTGAGCTAGACTTGGTAGTTTATTCAGTTAATTAATAGGTTGTGTTATGACACAGCCAAAATAGCTAAGTTATTATTTATATTTATATTATATTATTTTTTATTTAATAATTGGCAGATGCATGAGAGGGAATGACTCAAATAAGATGTATGGGACTTTACAAATAAAAGTAAATACAGAATGTATATAAGTAGTATACCACAATCAAATGGGAACTTCATTAAGTCCTTCTTATTAACTTGGACTTAGAGTGTGATTAAGTCATCTTAGGCTAAGTCACTACATATGGTTGAATATAGGGGTAGAGAAAGTAGATATACATAAAGGCATAATAGTAAAAGTACTCTTGGATAGTGGTGTAACAGAAATGTTTATGGATAAAAAGATGGCAGCTAGGCATGGGTTTAGGCTACAGAAACTAGAGAAACCAGTGATGGTAAGAAATGTGGATGGTACAAACAACAGTGGAAGAGCAATTACACATCAGGTAGAAGTCAATATATACTATAAAAATATGTTAAAAGGATGAAGATGGATGTATGTGACTTAGGAAGAACAGATATAATATTGGGCATGCCATAGCTACAAGCCCATAATCCAGAAATCAACTGGGAGACAGGAGAGGTTAAAATGATGAGATGTCCACCACTGTGTAGGAGAAACACAAAGTTGAAAGAAGAGAAGAAAATAAAGAAGAGAAGATGAGTAGTTACTCTAGAGAAAGAAAAGTATCACAAATGGCCACTTACTGATTTGTGATTGGTTGATTTGATAATCAAAGAGCTCAAAAAAGCAAAGTTAGACAAGCAGCAAAAGATGTTAAGTCTGAGGTTTATCCTCAGATATACAGTTCTTAAATACATGATTGTAATGGTCTGTGTACAAGGATAGCCTGCCACATGATTACTACCTATTGTTCTACATATAGGAGTGTTATTGTTCTTGAAATAGAGATAACCTAACCATCTTAGGGCAGTCCTTTATTCTATTCAAGGATAGATGATAATCTATGGGTAAAGATTAGTGTCATGTGCAAACATTGAGGATCTTGTATCTCCATGGGATCTTATCACCTCTGGATCTATTTATAGCCAAAAGAAGCGCATTGAAGAGAGCTTCATAATGGTCATTGAAGCAAATGATTACATTAAGCAGTCCCTGAGATATCAGCAATTTAGTGTCTGGTGACTTGGTGATCACTGATTGATCTACTGATAACTTGATGAATACTGATTGCTTTGAGATGTTTTTGGTACTGTTTGAAAGGTCTTCTTAAGGGCTTTTGGTGGCCATTTAGATTGTTGAAATCAGTCAAGTATTCCCAGAGTTATGGTCCAAATGAAGTTTGTGACAAAAAGATTGTAAGATGGGCAGTAGACAATAAAGAAGATTGGGGAAGAGAAGAGGAAGTTGAAGCAGACTACAGAAAGATTAAAGAAATGGTACTGCAGAAATTTTTGAAGTGGAAAAAGGTATTTGGGAAAGTAGAGTCAGAAAGGATGCCAACAAGGAAAATCTGGGATCATGCCATAGATCTCAAGATATTCAAACCTAGGAAAGGAAGGATCTACTCTTTGTCCAAAAATAAAAGGGAAGAAGTTTAGAATTTTATAAAGGATCAATTGAGAAAGGGGTACATCAGACTATCAAAATCCCCCCAGATGTCACTAGTTTTCTTTGTAAGCAAAAAGAATGGAGGAAAGAGAATAATAATGGACTACCATAATCTGAATGATCAGACAATAAAGAATAACTATCCACTTCCATTAATTATGGACTTAATAGACAACATGGGGAGCAAACAAGTATTTACTAAAATGGATCTTTGGTTGGGGTTTAACAATATGAGGATTAAGAAAGGGAATGAGTGGAAGAAAGCATTCATAACCTATGTAGGGTCCTTTGAGCCAACGGTTATGTTCTTTGGAATAACAAATTTGCCAGCTATATTCCAGGCAATGATAAATGAAATTCTAAGAGACATAATTAATGAAGGGAAAGTGGTGGCCTTTGTGGATAATATACTAGTAGAGATAGAGATAGAGGAAGGACACAACAAGATCATGGAAGAAGTACTGAAGAGGTTGGAAGAAAACAACTTATATGTCAAGCCAGAGAAATGTATGTGGAAGGTATAGAAAATTGGATTTCTGGGAGTTGTTATAGGGCCCAATGGAATTAAAATGGAAAAGGAAAAGGTGGATGAAGTACTAAGTTGGCCAGAACCAAAGAATATAAAAGATGTTAGAAAGTTTTTAGGCCTTGCTAACTATTATAGGAGGTTTATCAGAGACTTTGCTTGAGTAGCAAGGCCAATGAATATATTGATGAGAAAAGATATAAAATGGCAGTGGGGAAAGGAACAGCAACAAGTATTTGATGAGCTTAAAGGAATCTTTACAACTAGGCCAGTATTGGAAGCCCCAGATTTAGACAAAGAATTTAGGGTAAAAACAAATACTTCAAACTATACTACTGGAGGAGTACTATCAATGAAGTGCTCTGACGAGTTGTGGAGGCTAGTCACTTTCATTTCTAAATCTTTAAGTAATATAGAAAGAAACTACAAGATTTATGACAAAGAAATGTTGGCAGTAGTCAGATGTCTAGAAGCATAGAGGTATTTCCTAGAAGGAACAACAACAATGTTTGAGATTTGGACAGACCACAAAAATCTTGAATATTTCATAAAGGCACAAAAATTGAATAGAAGACAAGCAAAATGGGCATTGTATCTATCAAGATTTGATTTTACACTGAAGTATATTCTAGGGAGTAAAATAAGAAAGGCAGATAGCTTGAGTAGAAGGCTGGACTAGGAGGTAGGAGTAGGAAAGGACAATGAGGATGAGACATTGGTAAAGCCAGAGTAGCTGAAAGTTAGAGAAACAGAAAGGGTAGAAGTAATTGTGGAAGGAGTAGATTTATTGGAGAAAGTGAAGAAGTCAAAAGTAAAGGATAATGAGGTAGTCAAAGCAGTGAAAGAGATAAAACAAGCTGGGGTAAAAATACTGAGAGATGAAGAGTGAAGAGAGATAGATGGTGTAATGTATAAGGAAAAAAAGGTATATGTACCCAAAGATAATGCACTGAGAGCAAAAATCATTAGATTGCATCATAATATACCAGTGGGAGGACATAGAGGGCAATAGAAGACAGTAGAGTTAGTCACTAGGAATTTCTGGTAACCAGGAGTAACAAAGGAGGTAAAACAATATGTAGAAGAGTACAACTCTTGCTAGAGAAACAAAACTGCATAGAACAGCTAGCAGGCAAGTTAATGCCTAACTCAATATCCAAGAAACCTTGGACACATATATCAGCAGATTTCATCACTAAACTACCATTAGCATAGGAATATGACTTGATCTTAGTGGTAGTAGATAGATTAACAAAAATGGTTTATTTTATTCCTATTACAGAGAGAACATCAGCAGAGGGACTAACTAGGTTGTTTAGAGATAATGTGTGGAAGTTGCATGGGTTACCTAAAAGTATCATCTCAGATAGGGGACCCCAGTTTATAGCAGGATTAATAAGGAAGTTTAACAGGATGTTGGGGATCAAAAGCAAGATGTCAACAGCATTCCACCCTCAAACAGATAGGCAAATAGAGAGGGTTAACCAGGAGTTAGAATAGTACTTAAGAATATTCATTGACCATAGACAAGAACAGTGGCAAGACTGGTTAGAGACAGCAGAGTTCACATACAACAATAAAGTGCACTCAAGTACAAAGACATTGCCCTTCAAGGCAAGATCGTAGGATGGGGTTCAAAGTAAGAAAGAAAATGAAATATGAAAGAGTAGAGAAATTTGTGACAAAAATAAATGAGATTCAGGAGGAAGCAAAAGTAGCAAAAAGGAAAAATTGATGAGTATAAAGTAGGGGACTTGGTAATGCTCAGTACCAAAGATTTAAAATATCAAATGGTTGGTAGAAGAACATAAAAGTTGATGGAGAGGTTTGTAGGTCCCTACAAAGTGAAGAAAATTGTATCGGCAAATGCAGTTGAATTGAAGTTACCTAGTATGGTTAAGATACATCCAGTAGTAAATGTTAGTAGGATATGTAAGTATATAGGGCAAGTAGAGGGACAAAAAAAGAAGCAACCAGCTCTAGTAATAATTGAAGGGGAAGAAGAATAGAAGGTTGAGAAGATACTAAATAAGCAGCAGATTAGAGAAAAAGACAAGTATTTAGTACAGTGGAAAAGATTCATAGCAGAAATGGATACTTGGGAAGAGATAGAAAATCTGGGAAATGCAAAGGAAGCAGTTGAAGAGTTTGAGAGAGAATATTGGCAAGATATAAAAGATGTAAGGTGTAGCAACTTAGTCTGAGATAACTTAATTACTTTCCAAGTTTGAGTTGACAAAGAGAACTCAATAGAGTTCTCATTTGATTGTTGTATACTACTTATACATATTCTGTGTTTACTTCTATTTATCAAGTCCTGTGCATCTCCTTTGAGTCATTCTTTTTTGCACATCTGTTGATTTCCTAATTAAATGAAAAGAAAAAGAAAAGAAATATAAATAATAACTTAGTCATTTGGCCAAGTCATGATACCACCTCCCTCTCAAGGTTCCTCATCCTGAGGATTTTTACAGCTTGTAATAAGGATCACAAATGTTCCCTATTTTGTTGTTATCTTCTTCTGTCTACTCTTTTATTCCTAAGTCTCCCTGTTTAATTTCCTCCTCCTTCTCCTTTATTATTTCTATTGTTCTTTGCTCCCTTGCTCTTCCTCCTTTCTATCTTCTCCAATTCCTTTCTAATCTTGCCCAGTATTCCTTGTCATACTTCTTATCTGACTATCCAAATAATTTTCTTACCATAAACCTTCCTGGTAATTCTCCTCTCCTAAAGGTTCCTTTTTCTCTTTCTTGTTTTCTAACATCTTCCATATGTCTTCTATACTCCTTTTCAAACTCCTCTATCACCTCCTTTGCATTTCCCAGGTTTTCCTTTCCTTTCCAAGTATCTGGCTCCATCATAAATCCCTTCTATTATACCAGATACTTATCTTTCTCTCTAATCTATTGCTTATTCAATATTCTCTCAATCTTCCATTCCTCTTCTCCCTTGATTATGACTGGAGCTGGTTGCTCCTTCCTCTATCCCTTTACTTGCTCTATGTATCTATGTATCCTACTGATGTTTACTACTAGATGTATCCTGATTGTACTAGGTAATTCCAATTCAACTGCATTTGCCAATACAATTTTCTTTACTTTATAAGGGTCTACAAACCTTTCCATTAGCTTTTCCATTCTTCTTCCAACCATTTGATATTTTAGATCTTTGGTGCTGAGCATTACCAAGTCCTCTACTTTATACTCATTGACTTTTCCTCTTTTCCTATCTATGTATTTCTTCATCTCCTTCTGTGTCTTTTCTAGTGCTGTCTTAGCTTTTTCCTGAATCTTTTTCATCTTTATTATGAATTTCCCTGCTCCTTCATATTTCCCCTTCTTTCTTACCTTAAACCCCATTCTAGGATCTTGCCCATAGTTTGCTTTGAAGGGCAATATCTTTATACTTGAGTACACTTTATTGTTGTATGCAAACTCTGCTATCCCTAACCAGTCCAGCCATTGTTCTTGTCTATGGTCAATGAAAATTCTTAAGTACTGTTCCAACTTCTAGTTAACCCTTTCTGTTTGCCTATCTGTTTGAGAGTAGAATACTGTCAACATCTTGCTTTTGATCCCCAACATCTTGTTTAGTTCCCTCATTAACCCTACCACAAACTGGGGTCTTCTATCTGAGATAATACTTTCAGGTAGCCCATACAACTTCCATACATTATCTCTGAACAACCTAGCTAAACCTTTTGCTAACATTCTTTCTATGGTAAGAATAAAATAGACCATTTTTGTTAATCTGTCTACTACCACCAAGATTGAGTCATATCTCTATACTAATGGCAGTTTAGTGATGAAATCTGCCAATATATGTGTCCAAGGTTTCTCAGGTATTGAATTGGGTATTAATTTGCCTACTGGTTGTTCTGTATGGTTTTTGTTTCTCTAGAAAGAATTATACCCTTCTATATATTGTTTTACTTTCTTTATTACTCCTGGCCACCAGAAATTCCTAGTGACCAATTCTACTATCTTCCACTGCCCTCCATGTCTTTCTACTAGCATGTCATGGTATAACCTAGTGATTTTTTCCCTCAGCTTATCATCTTTAGATACATAAACTTTTCCTTCTTTGTATATGATACCATCTACTTCTCACCACTCTTCATCCCTCAGCATTTTTACCTCTGCTCACTTCATTTCTTCAACTGCCTTCACTACTTCATTGTCTTTCACTCTCAACTGCCTTACTTTTTCTAGTAGGTCCACTCCTTCTATGATTACCTCTGCTCTTTCAGTTCTTTGTACTTCTAGTCATTCTGGCTTAACCAATGTTTCATCCCTATTATCTTTTTTCACTCCAACCTCCCAATCTGGTCTCTTACTTAGGCTATCTGCCTTCTCTATCTTGTTCCCCAGAATATGTTTGAGTATAAAGTTAAATCTAGATAGGTATAGAGCCCATCTTACTTGTCTCCTATTTAACTTCTGTGCTTTCATAAAATATTCAAGATTTTTATGGTCTGTCCAAATCTTGAATTTTGTAGTTGTTCCTTCCAGGAAGTGCCTCCACACTTTCAAGCATCTAACTACTGCCAACATTTCTTTGTCATGTATCTCATAGTTCCTTTCTATATCACTTAGAGATTTCAAAATGAAGGTGACTGGTCTCTATATCCCATTGGAGCACTTTACTGATAATACTTCTCCAGTAGTGTAATTTGAAGTGTCTGCTTCTACTTTGAACTTCTTGTCTAAGTCTAGAGCTGCTAGTACTGGTCTGGTCATAAAGATCTTTTTAAGCTTATCAAATACCTACTGTTATTCTCTTCTCTATTGCCACTTTACATCCTTTCTAGTCAGCACATTCATTGGCCTTGCTATCTGAGCAAAATCTTTGATAAACCTCCTATAGTAGTTTGCAAAGCCCAGAAATTTTCTAATATCTTTTATGTTCTTTGGCTCTGGCCAACTTAGCACTCTGTCCACCTTTTCTTTCTCCATTTCTATTCCATTGGGTCCTATAATAGCCCCTAGGAATCTGACCTTCCTTACTTTTTACACACACTTCTCTAGTTTGATGTTTAAGTCATTTTCTTCTAGTCTTTTCAATACTTCTTCTACTATTTTATTGTGCCCTTCCTCTATCTCTGTCCCTACCAACACATCATCTATGAAGACTGCTACTTTCCCTTCATTGATCATATCTCTCAGGATTTTGTTCATCATTGCCTGGAATATAGCTGGTGAATTTGTCATCCCAAAGAACATAACCATTGGTTCAAAGGACCCCACATGTATTGTGAACACTCTCTTCTACTCATCTCCCTCTTTTATTCTCACATTGTTGAAACCCCACCACAAGTCTATTTTAGTGAATCCTCTTCTACTCCCTATGTTATCTATTAAATCTGTAATCAACAGTAGCAGGTAGTTGTTCTTCACTGTTTGATCATTTAAACTACAGTAGTCTATCACCATCCTCTTATCACCATCCTTCTTGCCTACAAAGAATACTGGCAATGTCTGAGGGGATTTTGATGGTCTAATATACCCCTTTCTTAGTTGGTTGTTTATGAAATTCTCAACTTCTTTCCTTTTATCTTTGGATAAAGAATAGATTTTTCCTTTTTATGGTTTAAACATCTCCTTGAGATCTATGGCATAATTCCAAATTTTCCTTGTTGGTATTCTCTCTGATTCCACCTTCCCAAATACTTTTCTCCACTTTAGGAATTTTCTTGGGACCATCTCCTCAATCTTTCTATAGTCTACTTTGACTTTCTCTTCTCTCCTCTAATCTTTCTTATTGTCTATTATCTATCTCACTATCTTCTCCTCTTCTAGCATCACTACTCTTTTTCCTTTCTTCACTTTCTGTCCTTCTTCCCCTTTTGTATTTCTTCCACATAATAGTGGGCATCTGGTCATCTTGACTTCTCCTATTTCCCAATTCATTTCTGGGTTGTGTACTTGCAACCATGGCATCCTCAGTATAACATCTGTCCTCTCCAAATTACACACATCCATGCTCATCCTTTCTATATGGCCTTTGTAGTACATGTTCACTTCCACTTGGTATGGAATAGCCCCTCCACTGTTATTTGTTCCATCTATATTTCTGACCATTACTGGTCTTTCTAGCTTCTATAGCCTAAATCCATACTTTGCTGCCATCTTTCTGTCCATAAAAATCTCTGTTGTACTACTATCCAGGAGTACTTTTACTGTTATGCTCTTATGTATATCTACCTTCTCTACTTCTATATTTAACTATACTTCTCTTAGCATTTTGAATGTTCTCCTGATGTCTCTTTGCTTGTCCTCCCCTTTTACTGTGCTTTTCAGAACTCCTGTCTATGCGCCACTACTCTCTAATCCCACCATGGCTGTTTCTCTTCTGTCTCACATTCTGGGCACAGAATCCTCTCTTTATCCTTCTTTGACATCCCTGCTACTATATTTCTTTGTCCATATTGAGTACACTTTACTTTAGCTGCTCCTCTTTCTTTTGCCAAATTTTCTCTCCACCTCCATGCTTCAAGACATCAGCTACACCAAATATTCTTCAGTTGTTCTCCAGAGACAAAAACCCTGTCTCTGGTTCTCTTGTATTTTGGTACCTTTGTACTTGCACCCCCTATACTCCACAAATATTACCACCTCCTACCTTGTCTTCTATCCTTGCTTTTCTAGAGCTATACTTCTTGGGGGAATACCCCTCTCGCCACAATACTCCTGTGCTTTTCTCTATAAGAAGCATGCTGGCCTTTTCTCTTGCTATACCTTTTGCAGACTAACTGCATGTGCCACTTCTTCACTTCTTCTTTTCTTCTCAACTTCAATATTTGGACACTCCCACTTATAGTACCCTACTCCCCAATATCTAAAACATTGTACTCCTTTCTCTACTGTCTCCTGTTTTCTCACTTTTACTTCTTCTCTCACTTCACACTGCATCACCCTACTTGCTATTGCCTCAAATCTATTCTGGGAAATTGGTTTTCCCTTTGCCCCCTTCTTCTTATTCTTGCAGTTACAGGCCAGATACCTGAGCTTTCTACATTCCCAGTATGTTGTTCCTTCTATTTCTGCCCTTAGTTTAGTGAGAACCTACTGTTAATTGAGTATTCCACTCATAAGAGAGTTATATTGCTCTAGAGACATGGTGTTATTTCTCCAGAGAGGTTGAAATAAGAATTAATCTTACTAATGTTACATCTACTAAGGTACAAGATCTTCACCCAGCTAGACACCTACTACTCTACTTGCTACTGCCCTAATACTATGGTTATACTATCACCCCAAGGAGAGGATCTCTAATCTAAATACCTTTCTCAGGATGCAGTGTTACTCCTCTGCATATACAGTCTACAATGGAACTTCAGCATGGGGTTTATAAAGCAAAAAGGTACAAGTAACTACTGAGCACCACTCAATTGTAAGATCAGGTCTCAGATACAATACCTAAGCTTGGTACTGTGCTTCCACTGATAGTTCCTAACTGACTATCAAGTCCTCTTAAGCCTAGGGCCTGGCTATGTTGTAGTGGTCCTGAGTTGTGTTACCCAGGTACTAAGGAAGATAAGAGAATAAGAGATGGTAGGGCTCTGTGATGAGCAGTGCCAATGAAAGAATTGAGTTCTAGTGTAGTGACTTAGTCTGAGATGACTTAATCACCCTCCAAGTCTGAGTTGACAAGAAAAACTCAATAGAGTCCTCATTTGATTGTTGTACACTACTTATACATATTCTATGTTTACTTCTATTTATAAAGTCCCATGCATCTCCTTTGAGTCATTCCTTCTTGTACTATTATACTGCCAATGAATTTTCTGTGAATTTGTGATATAGGATATGCTTTATACCCCTGAATTCAGTATTTGAGTTCACTCTAGAAACCTCCTACAAGTCCTTAGTCATACCAGAGAACCTCTAGAAAGGCCCCTTTTACTGTACAATAACCAAATTGTCATTTACCAATTAGTGCACATTTCAAGAGACAAATATGATAGACTAGTATTAGGTTGATTAGGAGTAGACTGTTTAGAGGTTACCCTCTAGGACTCAGGAATTTTGGTTATATTCTGGAGTGTTATATACTTTAAATCTAGAATAGACTTAGATAAACATGAAACCCAAATGACCAATTAATGAGTCTATTAACAGGCTCTGATTACCTTAGCATAAGTACAACCAAAGAGCATAATGTCATACTAGATCAACACACAAGCTGGAACACTGGCACATGTTAAAACTGGTTTCTAGATCAAATTTAGAATAGAAAGCAGCCAAGTAGGAAGTTAAAAAGGGATGTTTAGGGGTGGTAGTATAGAGGTGGAGCAGAAGCACATGGTAGTAACATGTTGGCATGTTGCTTCAGAAAGGGAAGTTAGGAGGGTCCATATGGCAAGGCTGTGTAGAAAAGTGGCAAGGGAGGATTAGTGCTGAGTTTTCTTTTTATGTCAATTGAGTCTCAACATTTGTAATTTCTAATATACTTCTCAGAGTGGAGAGAAAGAGGCAGTACTTTCTTGGCCCTTGCCTTCATCTCAAAAGCTCTTGAGGTCATCAGATGCAATTCTTTTGAGTGTAAAAGGGATGATCTTGGTGGGAGATTAAGTTGGTAAATGAGTTTCATATCTATACCCTACTCTTTCTAGAGACAAGGCATAGTGGTTGCTTAGATAATCTTCTACAAGGTAGCAGGTTTGGAAAGCCTGACTAGTCATTGGCTCAGATTGTATCATATCTATAAGGTTTGGTGTTGGGGGTGCAGATGAGGGCTTGACTGAGTGTGGTAAGGCCCAGGAGTGGTTTACTAACTACTTTAATAGTGAGTTTGTTACAGTGTGTAAAGGTTGGCATCTTAGGGACACCATACAAGGTGGATCTAGATTAATCTTACAATCATTTCAACTATTTTTACATTACAAATAAGCTGTGCTTTCTCCCTTTTAATTCTTTCTGATACCTTTACTACCTATTCATCTCCATGAACTCTTTAGCATGCAATTGAGGACTGTTACCACTTTTTTCCCTACTTACTTGTCATAGTAAAAACCTCTTTTGCCCTTTTCAGCACATCTATTGATTTCCTAATTAAATGAAAAGGAAAAGAAAAGAAATATAAATAATGACTTAGCCATTTGGCTGAGTCATGATATAAGGAGACAAGAAAGAGAAAAAGAAATATTTAGGAGAGAACCATTCCTGGGAAGGTTTATAGCAAAGAAATTATTTGGGTGGTTGGATAAGAGATATGATAAATAATATTAGAGAAGACTTGAAAGGAACTGGAGACAATGGAAAGGAGGATGAGTAAAAGGACAAAAAACAATGGAAATAATAAAGAAAGAAGAAGGAATCAAGCAAGAAAACTCAGGGGTTAGAAAATAGACAAAGGAAGATGACAATGAAATGGGGAATATTTGTGATTCCCACTATGAATTGTAAAAATCCTTAGGATGAGAAATCTTGAGAGAGGGATGGTGTCATAACATAGCCAAAATAGCTAGGTTATTATTTATATTTCTTTTCTTTTTTTTTCTTTTTCATTTAATAATTGACAAATGTATGAGAGGAAATGACTCAAATGAGATGTATGGAACTTTATAAATAGAAGTAAATACAAAATGTATATAAGTAGTATACTATAATCAAATGGGAACTCTATTGAGTTCTCCTTGTCAACTCAGACTAGGAGTGTGGTTAAGTTATCTTAGACTAAGTTACTACAAATGACCAATCCCTTAGTGATTAACTTATCACTCTTTGCTGCAATAACACAAAAAAAAGAACTCAAGAAATGAGGAAAACAAATGGGGAGGCTGCTAGGGTAGGAGCTCAGAACATACAGTTACATATCCTTGAGTACTTTGACAATTTTACTATAAATTTATTCATCAAATATCATGAAATGGTCTTGTAGACATCATATTCCTGTATCCATATACAAACCAAATGATTACAAGACCAACATTCACCAATATCTTGACAATATTGCTTTTATTCATACCCCTTTCTTGGCTAATATCACTGCCAGTTTCACTAAAGAACAGTGTTTTTATAATTCTAATCATTCAGCTTATTGTTAAAACCCTTTTATCTTGTAGCTTACAAGAGGTTGAACCAGAAATTGGTTAATGAATTTTTGAGAAGCTTTAAGTTGTCTAGCTCATTGCCATACATTAGTTGATGAGTATGCCTGGCCAACAGCCAATGTCAAGTTCATCACACAATGGCCACAATGATTGTTTTTATAATGCCTTATCTATGTATGGGTATGATTTTATGAATGGGGTATTTTGTCTCAAAGTACTTGTCACTTGTCAATCTCCAATTTTTGATTTATCCTTGAACAAGCCACAATCACCCATATATATAAATCTTATCTACCATTTATTATCATATTTGATACTATGGAATATGCTGCTTATTTTGATAGCCATAATCCTGAGGAGGGTGCAAATACCATATTACACAGTAGCTACCTAAGAAAAGGTAAATAATTTAATAAGGAGCATCCTAAGATCAGATGTGGGTGTACTTGTCCAGAGTATAAATTCTACCTAAAGCTGTTCATTGGCAATAGTGAACATTAGGATAGACAGTGCTGTCAAGCTGAATGATTTTCAATCCACCATTGTATATGACTATATAAGTTGAATAGCAACAGATCAGTTCTTGATTAGGAAACTCTGTAAAACTCAGAGAAAACCCTCAAGCATAATACTACTAGTGGTTTCATGTGCTTATGGTTATGAGCATATATGAACTATACATGGACTACAAAAGATATACTAGCTTGGGTGGACATATCTCAGATTGCCAACTTAGGACTATCATGGCACATGTGTACTAGTATAAGCTCTTGTGGCTGGTGGGGTACAACAGTTTGACAATATATGTCCTAAATACCCTTTATTAGAGAGAATTGAGTTTGTTCTGTATTCTTGATCAGTGGCAGTAACTTTGCTGATTTATTGTCTTTTACAGTGTTCAAATCATCATTTGGATTGTTCAGTGTGCTCTTGAACATAATTTATGTGGAACAAAGCAAAAATCAAGACAGATCCTAGAGGGAATCTTGACTATTATTTTGCCCAATTCAGTCAGGTTTCTACATTTTCAGTCAGGAGAACCCAAGACACATTGTTGAGTTTTTGTCAGATCTAGCTATATAGTCCATCCTAGAAAGTATGGCATTACAGGACTTGTAAGCTGTGCTCTGTCTTTCAGACATTCTAAATCAACTTATATGTATCTGTGATACATGTATATCTACTCTCTGATTTTTCTCTGCCTTGTTGAAGATACTGCCTGTTATGTGTATTGTGCCTCTCCCTATATATATATATTCTTTGTCACAAACTTCATTTGGACTATAACTCTAGGAATACTTGACCAATTTCAACAATCTAAATGATTACCAAAAGCTTTTAAGAAGACCTTTCAAAAGATACCAAAAGAATCTCAAGGCAATCAGTATTCACCGAGTTATCAACAGATCAGTTAGAGGTCACCAAGTTACCAAACAGTAAATTGCTAATATCTCAGAAACTGCTTAATATAATTATTTGCTTTGATGTTCATTGTGAAGCTCTCTTCAATGCACTTCTTTCAGTTATGAATAGATCTAGAGGTAATAAGATCCTATAGAGATACAAGGTCCTCAATGTTTGCACATAACACTGATCTTTACCTATAAATTATCATCTATCCTTGAATAGAACAAAGAACTGCCCTAAGATAGTTAGGTTATTTCTATTTCAAGAACAATAGTACTCCTATATGTAGAACAATAGGTAGTGATCATGTAGTAGGCTGTCCTTGTGCACAGACCACTACAATCATGTATTTAAAAACTGTATGTCTGAGGATAAACCTCAGACTTAACATTTTTTGCTGCTTGTCTAACTTTGCTTTTTTGAGCTCTTTGATTATCAAATCACTCAATCACAAATCAGTAAGTGACCATTTGTGATACCTGACCATCAACATAGAGAATTGCAAAAAAGCTACTCTATGTTATGAGTTGTTTTAGCAACCAAAAATATCACCAGCATTCCAACAACTTATTAGCAATATCAGGTTATTAAATGACCTTGGTCTATAAATAGTGTGGGAAGATTATGTAAGACATAGTCAGGTGATTGTAGAACATTCTGGAAGGTCAGGTGACTATGGGAACATTAGTGCACAGACCATATAAAATATGTATAAGTAGTAGTAAAATAAGATAGGGAACTCTATTGAGTTCTTTTCTTTCAATCCTCACCAATTGGGTAGAGACTCATTCTAAGTCCATCCTAATACTCCAGCCTATGCAAATGGTAGCATATGGATGTTCCACTTTGGCTATTTCATCTCTCCATATGCAAAAGCCACAAGGGCAATTCTAAACCATGCCCAAATAGGCAATTACAGAGCCATGAAAATGGTCCCAATGCTTTTGGATATTCTTTCAATATGATATAGTAATATTGCTGTTCTTGGAAATGATTTATTACTATTAACAGCTGATCAGCTTAACTAGTTCATTTTATCTTGTTAAAAGATAAAATCAAGTTGAAAGGGCTTTCCCTTGTTTATGCCAAAACCAAGAAGCCAAGAAGATATTTCCTGGGAAGAATATGTTGGCATTCTGATTTTCCTGCAGGTAATCCAACTGAGGACTCAAAAAATATTTTGTAATAGTCAAAGTCAACATCACTCTACAATTCTACCTGCTCACAGCCAAAATATCTTTTATGTGTGCACTTTTCCCTTTACCTTCTTTTTTCCAGTCCTGACTTCTTTTGATTGAATGGCCTATATTTAGTAGATACAGCTATATTGTTGACAGTCTGGTTGTATACTTTATACCTATACATCCTTTTTCTCAAAGTTAAGACAAGGGTCACATAAAAGAATGTATTGTATTGAGAATTGTAATACAGGTTATGAAAGATGTTACTGCAGATATGAACACATTTTGGGGTTTTGTTTCCCTCCATCTTGGCTGATTTTCACTCTTGTTTTGAGTAAGTTTGATAGTCTGGCCTTGTACACACTCCAGTCATTATTCATCTATTTCCTCTATTGAGTTTCTTTTTTCAAACATGATCTACATACTAATGTACTTGAACATCAAGATAAATCACTAGCAAGGTGACTACTATAAGCCTGAAGCTGCTAGATTACCTCTATATCTCTCTCTCTGATATACCAAATCACATTTAGTATAGTTGATGCCCTTGTACTCCACACAAAGCTAGATAAGCATAGTATTATTGACATGAGTGGTCAGTCTAGCTGTTTCTGCTGATAAAATTTACTTTGTCTTCTAAATTCCTATAGAACAAGGTCACAGACTCTCCTACCATATTTGCAGTCATGATATCTTGTTTCAACTCTAAGAAGAGTAAAGACAAGACAAAGATAATTATGTCTCCTGTGAAGTATCTCTTTTGGATACTACTCTGACTGGTCTCAGAATTGATCCTTATATAAGATGTGTCATTTATGAAACATGTTATGGTTCAAGTTAGTTGTATTAGGTTTTTTTCAATTAAACTTATGCTTCATTCAATTCATATCAATGAGTTTTTGAACCTATGACTATTGCTCTACAGAAACCAGGATATGTGAGACACAAATCCATAGTCCATGAATTGTTAATGGTATATATCTCCATTCTTGCTTTATTTTATTTTACTGTTGACTCAAATAGATTCCTCAAGTTGTTGTAATCCAGGATTATATCATACATCTTGTTTGATCTTCCTGTTTTGTTGGTATCAACTGTCTTACTCAATTTATCACAACTTATTAATTATATTATGGAAGAGAAACAAGCAAAACAATAGGTAGTATGCTATCTACATCCAACATCATCTACTAGAATGAATAACAGAAAATGTTCTATCTATCATCTCATAAATTATCTGCTTCAGTATCCCTATTGGACTCTAGATGATAGAACATCAAGGGTTCCATTGGCCTGGAATCTATACTTTTGTCCAAAGAACAGTTTGCTAGAAGCAAACTGAGTATCAACTGCAATACCTAAACAACATACAAATCAGCAGTAATGATATAGATCTAAGGAAAAGTGCTTTTACTTACAATGAAGGGATAAATAAAGCACAGTAAGCTAATAATTATGGTCAGTAAGGAGAAAACTGGCAATAATAGCCACATACTAGCTTAGGATCCTGTAAATAAAACTAGGTAAACTTAGAAAGAGACAAATGACTACCAGGCTTGAGATAACTTTGAAAAGAATGAGTTCTATTCCATTTGTTTATAGTCTAGGCTTAACTAAGACACTGAATAGAGAAGTCATCAGTCAGATCAATAATATCTAGTTTCCAACTCATGGTATAAATAACAAGGTTCCATCACAGTAAAACACATACAATAAACAAGTGGAGATTTGCATGTAAAGAATACAACTCCATATACCATCACCAAAAACCCTCTGTGTTTTATATGTCATGGTAAATCTGATAAAGGTCAAGAGGACTTCAATTGCTATTGTTGTTGTTAAAATATAGTCCAACCTCTTATTTCTTCCAATACATTCCTATTATTACTTCATCATTCTATTATAATATACTCACCCAACTATACCCAATTAGTATATATATGTAGGTAGACTATTGTTATACCTCAGTTGTCTACTCAAGATATCTGAGGTAAGGGCATTGTTTCTTAAGGTATCATTGTTTGCTCATTAATACTTGTAGTTATATTTCTTTAGGTGATTAATATAGTCATCTACTCAAGATGTCTGAGTTATATGTCTTCAGGTTATGGGTCCAGCACTCTAAACAGGAAAAAGCAATAAACAAGAATGAGCTCAAACTTATCTAGTGTAATACCCAGTATTATCTGTTATGGAATTGCATTGGGATTATGACTATTATTAGCCCTGGACTAATAACAAGTGGATGGTAGAAGAAATGATAGCAATAAGAGAGGAGGGAGACAAAGATAATGCAATAGATAATATATTAATACATCAAGGTTAGGACTTCAGACTTGATTGGACTAAGTATAAACATTGGACTAAAAGGAGAAATGTTGGATAAACCTTGGAGTAATTATGGACAAATATTATTATAGTTATGAACTTTAGGATAAATGGGGAAACCTTGGACTAACCCATTTATAGACTCTGACTCAACTAGTCACTCACTGTTACTAACTAGTACTTGTCATGACATGGCTAAAATGGCTAAGTCATTATTTATTTTCTTTTTCTTTTTCTTTTCTTTTTAAATCTGCAGACATGTGAAACAACTAAAAGGAGACATGCGGGAGTTTATAAATAGAAGTAAACATGGGAGGTGTATAAGTAGTGTACCACAATTGAATGGAAACTCTATTGAGTTCTTCTTGTCAACTCGGACTAGGAGGGTGATTAAGTCACCTCAGGCTAAGTCACTACACTAGAACTCAATATCCACTTCTTGAGCACTGTCTGCCTTGAACCTTGCTCACTCTTACTCTCATATATAAATCAACCCTTGGCCAGTGGTTATCACAATCACTAGCCACCTCCATACATAGCTGGGCCCTTGGCTTAAGGGGACTTATCAGTCAGTTAGAGACTGAAGGTGGAGATGTGGTACCAAGCTCAGATACCGTGATCAAGGCCAGAACTTGCAACTGAGTGTTGATAGACAAAAGTAGTAGTATTCGTCTTATAAACCTTGTGCTGGTGGTCCATTGTGATCAGTATACGCAGAGGAGTAACGCCGCATCCTTAAGAAGGCATTTAGATCAGGGATCCCATCTGTTGGATGATAGTCTAACCCTAGTATTAAGGCAGTAGTTAGTAGGGCAGTAGAACTCTGGCTGGGTGAAGATCTTGCGCCCCAGCAGAGGTAGTATAATTAGTAAGATCAACCATTCATTTCATACCCTTGAAACGTCAATATGATGTCTCAAACACAATACAACTCTCTCATGAGCAATTTGCTCAACCAAAAGCATGCCCTTGCCAAACTAAAGGCAGAATTAGAAGGAAGGAAAGAAAGAATATGTCGGTATTGTAGGAGGTTTGGGCACCTGGCCCATAACTGCAAGAACAAGAATGAAGAAGAAAAGGGGAAATCAATTCTCCAGAATAGATTTGAGGTGATAGCAAGTAGGGTAATGCAGTGTGGCATGAAGGAGAAAGTGGAAATAAGGAAACAAGAGACAGTGGAGGAAGGGGTGCAATGTTTCAGATATTGGAGAATAGGACACTACAAGTGGGAGTGCCCAGTTACTAAGGAGAAGAAGAAAAGGAGAAGTAAAGAAGCAGCATGTGCAGTCAGTCTGCAAAAGGCACAGCAGGGAGAGAGGTCAGCGCATCCCAAGTGGGAAAAGGTACAGAAATACTGTGGAGGGGAGACTGTGCCAGAAGATGCACAGCTGTTGGAGTTAGGATGGATGACAGAAGAAGTCATAGCAACCTATATGGAATGTAGGTGGTGTGGAAAGAAAGGAATGCATAGGGAAAACAACAGAGAACAAGGAGTCCTCAGAGGGAGAAAGTTAGAGGAAGCCAAGTGGTGCGGGTGCTCAAAGCAAAAGAAAAGGGAAGAAGTAGCAGCGCGTCCCAGAGAGGAAAAGGCGCAGCAGGGCAGCATACAGACAGTAGTCCTGAACAATGCAGCAAAAAAAGAGGATAGGCAAAGAGATGTTAGGAGAACATTCAAAATGTTAAGGGAGGTATGGTTAAACATAGGGGTAGAGAAAGTAGACACACATGAAGGCGTAACAGTGAAAGCACTCTTGGATAGTGGTGTGACAGGAATGTTTATGGACAAGAAAATGGCAGCAAAACATGGGTTTAGACTGCAGAAGCTAGAAAGACCAGTGGCAGTCAGAAATGTAGATGGAACGAACAATAGTGAAGGGGCTATTATATACCAAGTGGAAGTAGATGTGTACTACAAGAGCCATGTAGAAAGGATGAGGATGGATGTATGTGATTTGGGAAAAACAGATGTGATATTGGGGGTGCCATGGTTACAAGCCCACAACCCAGAAATCAATTGGGAAACAGAGGAGGTCAAGATGACAAGATGCCCTCCATTATGTGGAAGGAACACAAAATTGGAAAAGGGGCAGAAAGTGAAGAAAGGAAAAAGGGTAGTCACACTAGAAGAAGAAAAGATGGTAAGGTGGGCAATGGAGGATAAAGAGGACTAGGGAAGGGATGAGGAGATTGAAGCAGATTATAAGAAGATTGAGGAGATGGTTCCAAAGAGGTTCCTAAAATGGAGGAAGGTGTTTGGGAAGATGGAGTTGGAAAGGATGCCAACAAGGAAAATCTGGGATCATGCCATAGACCTCAAAGAAACATTTAAACCATGAAAGGGAAGAATTTATCCTTTATCCAAAAATGAAAGGGAAGAAGTTCAGAACTTTGTAAACAATCAACTGAGAAAGGGGTACATTAGACCATCTAAATCACCTCAGACATCACCAGTATTCTTTGTAGGCAAGAAGGATGGGAGTAAGAGGATGGTGATGGACTACCGCAACCTAAACAACCAAACAGTGAAGAATAACTACCCACTTCCATTAATTACAGATTTAATTGACAACATGGGGAGTAAGCGAGTATTCACAAAAATGGATCTTTGGTGGGGGTTCAACAATATATGAATCAAGAAAGGAGATGAGTGGAAGGGAGCATTCATGACCTATGTGGGGTCCTTTGAACTGACAGTCATGTTCTTTGGAATGACGAATTCACCAGCTACATTTCAAGCAATGATGAATGAAATTCTGAGAAACATGATTAATGAGGGAAAGGTAGCAGCATTTGTGGACGATGTGCTAGTTGGGACAGAAACAGAGGAGGAACATGATGAGATAGTAGAGGAGGTCCTGAGGAGGTTAGAAGAGAATGACTTG
>Ga0153992_100062_pt1 | contig 24511 bp, 24 predicted proteins | sample TSNC076MetaG_FD_104683 | JGI IMG/M metagenome (GOLD analysis project Ga0153992, IMG submission 104683) | Attine ant fungus gardens microbial communities from North Carolina, USA - TSNC076 MetaG | ecosystem: Host-associated > Fungi > Mycelium > Unclassified | place: USA: North Carolina, Lumber... | reverse complement strand
AACACTGATCTTTACTCATAGATTATCATCTGTCCTTGAATAGAACAAAGAACTGCCCTAAGATGGTTAGGTTATCTCTATTTCAAGAACAATAGCACTCCTATATGTAGAACAATAGGTAGTAATCATATGGTAGACTGTTCTGGTGCATAGACCACCACAATTATATATTTAAGAACTGTATGTCTGAGGATAAACCTCAGACTTAACAACATCTTTTGCTGCTTATCTAACTTTGCTTTTTTGAACACTTTGATTATCAAATCAAGCAATCACAAATCAGTAAGTGGCTATTTGTGATAATTATATTCAACTGTTGAAATCACCACAGATATTGCCAGTATATTTTATAGTCAAGAAGGACAGCAAATGACAAATGGTACAAAATTATAGATATGTAAACCAGTGGACTGTCAAGAATAGATATCCATTACCACTAATTGCCAATATTCTGAATGGAGTAGGCAATAAAAAGGTTTTTACAAAACTAAATCTAAGATAGGGATATAATAATATTAGAATCAAAGGAGACAAATAGAAAGCAACATTCACAATATACATTAGAGCCTATAAGCCAACTATAATGTACTTTGGGCTCACAAACTTCCCTATTACCTTCTAGATGATGATTAATGACCTATTCCACAATATAATAAATTAAGGGAATATAGCTACCTTCATAGATAATATTATTATAGTAACAAAGATGAAGAAGGGATATAATGAGGTAGTAGAGGAAGTGTTGAAGTGACTTAAGGAGAATAATCTTTTTGTAAAACCAAAGAAGTGTTAGTGGAAGATGAAAGAAGTGGAGTTTTTAGGAGTAGTAATAGGACTAAAGGGTGTAAAAATACAAAAGGAGAAGGTAAAAGAAGTCTTAAACTAGCTGATACCGAGGAATGTAAAAGAGATGCAAAAGTTTCTAGAACTCACCAACTACTACTGGCAATTTATTAAAGACTTTGCAAAGCTTATAGCACCACTACATATGTTAGTTAGAAAGGAGGAGAAATAGAAATAGGGGAAGGAACAAGAAGAGGCATTCAAAAAGTTGAAAGAGGTATTCATAACAAAGTTGGTCTTGGCAATACCAGACCTAGATAAAGAAATGTGAGTAGAAGCAGACATATTGGACTATGCAATAGAGAGAGTGTTGTCAACAGAGTATGAGGATAGGAAATAAAGGTCAGTAGCCTTTATTTCTAAGTTGTTGAATATAACAGAACAGAACTATGAGATTCATAATAAAGAAATATTAGTAGTAATTTGATATCTAGAAGCATGGAGGTACTATTTAGAAGGAGTAAAAATGGAGTTTGAGGTCTGGACAGACCATAAAAACCTTTAGTATTTTATGACAAGTCAAAAGCTGAATTAGAGACAAGCCCAGTGGACTTTGTACTTGTTGTACTGTAACTTCATCTTAAAGTACATCCCTGAAAAAAGCATAGGTAAAGCCAATAGACTAAGTCAAAGAGTAGACTAGCAAGAGAGAGTGAAGAACAATAACAAGAATAGAACATTGATCAGGCTGAAGTGGATAAGAGAAGTAGAAACACTAGTGGAAGATAGAAGTCTAAGGGAGAAAATTAAAAAAGTACAGAAAGGAAATGAGAAAGTAATAAAAGCAATAGAAGAGTTAAAGAGAGTGGGGATGAAAAACCTTAAAGATAAAGAATAGTTAATAGAGGAAGGAGTAGTTATAAAGGAAGAACACATATATATACCAGAGGGAGAACTGAGAGGAGAGATGGTATGTCTATATCATGACACACTAGTAGAAGAACATAAAGGAAAATAGAAAATGGCAGAGCTAGCCACAAGAAACTACTGGTGGCCAGGAGTAATGAGAAAGATAGAAAGATATATAGACAGATATGATGCCTGCCAGTAATATAAAAATAAGAGTGAGGTTCCAGTAGAAAAGTTAATACCAAATGTAATCCCAGAGAAACCATAGAGCCATATCTCAGTAGACTTCATCACAAAGTTGTCCTTAGCTCAAGAATATAATGCAATCTTAGTGGTATATAACAGATTTAGCAAAATGACATACTTTATAGCAACTACAGAGAAAACATCAGCAAAGGGACTTGCTAGGCTGTTTAAAGACCATATCTGAAAACTGCATAGGCTTCCAGAAAGTATTATATCAGATAAAAGAGTACAGTTCATAGCAGAAATAATAAAAGAGTTGAATGAGTTATTGGGAATCTAGACTAAGTTGTCGATGGCTTATTATCCCTAGATGGATGGACAGATAAAAAGGGTGAACCAGGAATTGAAGCAGTACCTGAGGATCTTTATTGATTATAAACAAGAGCAATGGCCAAACTAGTTGAGAACAGCTAATTTTGCATATATTAACAAGATATATTTGACTACAAAAGTATTACTATTCAAGGCTAATTACGGTCAAGATCCAAGAATGGGATTTGAGGGGAGAAGGAAGGAAAAGTACAAAATAGTGTGAAAGTTTACAGAAAGAATGTAGAAAATTCAAGAGAAAGCAAAAGTAGTCTTGAAAAAGGCTCAGGACAAAATAAAGAAGTTCACAGACAGAAAACAAAGTAAAGAGGAAAAGTATAAAGTAGAGGACTTAGTATTACTAAGTACCAAAGATCTCAAGTGGTAGATGAAGAAAAAACAATCAGAGAAATTGATAAAACACTTTATGGGGCTTTACAAAATAAAAGAGATTATTTCAAGCAATATAGTAGAAAGAATTGTCTAGTTCTATTAAAATATACCTTGTAGTTAATGTAAGTTGCATACACCTATATAAGCCATAAGTGGAGGGACGGGAGGAGATACCACCAAAACTAGTTATTATTGAAGGAAAGGAAGTTCAAAGTGAAAAAAATACTAAACAAAAGGGTAGTATGAAAAAAGAAGAAGTTCCTAGTATAATAGAAGGGATATACAGCAGAAAAAGATATATGGAAAAGTAGAGAGAATCTAGAGAATGTAAAAGAGTTGGTAGAAGAGTTTGAGAAAGAGTATAGCAAAAAGACTGAAAAAGTATGACAACAGAAAGAAAAAGAGAATGAAAAGGTATTTTTAAAAGAACTACCAGAGAGGTTTACAGCAAAAATACTATAGAGATGGTCTAACAAGAAGTATAAGAGACAAAGGGGAAAAAGATAGAAGGAAAACTAGAGACAATAGAAAAATTCCTTGGAATAAAGAAACTTAAAGAAGAGGTCATGTTATGAAACAACCAAGAAGAAAATTATTTCTTACGTATTTATCAACTTGATAGAAAATATCCAAGAATACAATATAAAAAAGATATAAATAGCATGGGAAAGATTATGTAAGATATAGATAGTTTTTAGTAAGGGTTATGTAATCACAGAAGATAGATACATAGACTATTTAATATTTGTATAAGTACCTAGAGAAATCCAATAAGAAACTCTATTGAGTTCTTTCTAAACAACCACCTTGGTTGAGTTCTGAGTCTTCACAACTTTATGCTAACATAGCCCACCAAAATGACCCTGCACTAATTAAATAATAATTATATAATATTTAATTAGTTGTCTACTTCTGTATTCCTAACCCTGACCCTATAGCAACTTAGTCTGAGATGACTTAATTACCCTCCAAGTCTAAGTTGACAAGAAGAACTCAATAGAGTTCTTATTCAATTACTATATACTATTTATACACCTTTCATATTTACTTATATTTATAAAGTTCTATATCTCTCTTTTAAGTTATTTCCTTTTGTATATCTGCTTAATTTCTTAAATAAAAGAAAAGAAAAGAAAGAAATATAAATAATGACTTAGCTATTTTGCCAAGTTATAACAGACCCTTAGAACATTCTGTAGCTAAGGGAACTTGTATATATAGTATAGAATACCCTTTTAGGAACCTTATCCTATTCTCTAAGGATTTTCCTAGAAGGTAAGTTGTAATATACTCCAGAGTATAATTATAAACTGAGAATTCTTCTAGAAGCTCCACTCTGGTCACTCTCACAGCAAAATAGAATCTCTTGAATAGAGCTTTGGAAAAACACAACAGATAGTCTCCAATCAGTTGCCTTACACTATCCACACCCAACCTTCTATACCTCTGCTCCATGCTAGATATCATATGTAGATATTCTCCAGGGTATAGCTAATGCTCTGGCCTATCTGCAGTATTACTTATATAAAGTCACTGAGAGCCAAAATAACTCAGAAACAAATATTAACAATGCTCTCTCTGCTTTGATTGTCTAGCTGCAATAACTTATGTAGCTAGTATCAAACTCTCTTCCTCCAACCTCTGGCTCTAGTGGCAAACTTTCTATTGCTCCCTGTACTGGCATTTCTCTTCTTAGAAAACCCCCACTCTCAAGCCTGCTCCAAGCTCTTCTTCTCTCTGGACTTTAACAGCAATCACAACACCAGACAAGTATTTCTGAACTCCTACATGCTATACATATGCTTAGTTCTGGAATAGTTCAGCTGTAAAGAGGAGAAGGCCCTATAGGCTCTTATCTTTTTTAAAAGCAGTTACATAGCAAAGTAGTCCAAAAATCTATTTTGTCAAAAAGCAGACACTGGATTCTTTCCAATCCAAACCTAGACTAACTTTAAGGCTCAGTTCAAGATGCAGTTCTTTCCAGTGAATACAGAAGCAGATGCAGTCAATATCCTAGAAGGGTTCTTCTACTACTAGGGAACTTGAACAGTGAACAATTACCCCAACATCTTTCAGTTATTGGTCCCCAATACAGACTATACTAATCCCTAGACTCTTGTAGTCAAGTTTTGTCAAGGATTGAGGATTGGCATCCAGAACCAGATTGCAACCATACTCTATAAATGTCTCTTGGATATAAATTTGAAAGCTTGATACCAAGCTGCCTAGAGGATCAACCAAGTGTATCTCGCCAACAAGATCTTCCAGTCAACTTAGTGCAGTACATTCTCCACCCCAGTCAGAACTCTTCTATTATAGCCCTCTCCCTTTTCAGTAGTTCAAATCCCCCCTACTATTGTTTCAACTCTGACTCTGATTCCAAAGCCAATGCCTCTTTCTCCTTCTATAGGTATCTTTATAGACATAGACATAGCCAGGAGGTCAAAGCCCTTTCTTCTATGAGGATGCTACCAGTACAGAGATATAAACTACTTAGTCAAGGACTATCTTTATCACCTTGATATGAGACAGCTATTGTTCAAATAATGAGAGGAACTCATAGAGGACCTCTTAATAGTACAAGATATGCAAGAAGTAAAAGCCTAAGAGGTCAGAGAAGATGAGGATTTTGTAGAGAGCAATTAGTAACAAGTGTGCTCTGGCTGTTAGTAAATAGGTTCACTGTACTCAAAGTAGAGACTAATACAGATAACAGTAAACCTATAAATATACCTCCTTCCTTTATCCTAAAATGCAATCCCTTCTTCTAGAGACCAAAGTAAGAAAAGAGACTGTCTATTTAACTCTCCACCAGTATATTAGACATATACAGAATCTTTTTGCAACTCGCTATAGAACTGAGTACCATAGATATGAGTAAGCCCTACTCTGTAAAGGCTCTCCTAGACAGTAGAGCCATGGAAAGCTTTATAGACCAAGACTTTGTCTGCTCCAAGAGACTCAACATCTGAATAATCTCATACCCTATCCTTGTTTTCTATATAAATAGCTCTCCAAACAAAGCTAGTAAAATCTCTAAAGTAGTAGATATTCTCCTGCAGTATGACATCCACTCAGAAAGGATGCTACTTGTTATCTCAGACCTTGGAAAACAAGACTTGATCTTGGAATACAACTAGCTAAAGGACTATAATCTGAAAATCAATTGGGGAACCAATACTGTCCTCCACACCATGAAGAAGATTATGCTCTATACAAGAAGCAGACCAGGTAGAAGAAAGCAGAGCTCTATACCCTCAACTTATATAGAGACAGATTCCATTCTTTACTCCTAGAAGAGAATGTGAATGAGCTCTCTCCCTCCAGTACCAATGGTAGAGACTAGAAACTCAGAAACCACTTGTTTATAATGTAGATACTCCTAGAACCCATGACCACTGACCTTAGAGCCATGACCACTAACTCTCAGTAACTGGCAGAAGACATCTGATATATTGCAGAAAACCAAAACTCTACTATCTACCTATTAGAGTATACTCAAGGATTTGAGTCTGTTTTCACAAAGGACTGTTTTGATGTTCTCTTAGAGTATTGCTATTGAAACTATGCTATTAAGCTAATTCTGGGATCCAAGTCCAAATCATCAAAGGTATACTCTCTATCTCTAGTAAAACAAACTGAATTAGACATATTTCTAGAGAAGAATTTATACACTGGCTATATCTGTTCTTCTAAGTCATCTATAGCTGTACTAGTCTTCTTTATCAAAAAGAAAAACAGTTCTCTTTGACTAGTACAAGACTATTGTACCCTGAACTCTATAACAGTCAAAAACTAATATCCACTTCTTCTTATCTTTGAGCTTGTCTCTCAGCTCTATAAAGCCAAGTATTTTACCAAGCTAAACATTTGCTGGGAATTCAACAATATGCATATCAAACCTGAAGATGAGTAGAAGACTATGTTCTGGACAAATTATAGACTCTTTGAGCCTCTAGTAATGTTCTTTGGAATAACTAATAGTCTGGTTATTTTTTAGACTATAATAAACAACATCTTTTGAGATTTAATTGCAGAAGAAACTATAGTCATGTACTTGGATGATATTTTTATTTTCACCAGAACAGTAGAGGAGCATACATAAGCTATTTGGAGAGTGTTAGAGATTCTTGCTAAGTACAAGCTATTCCTCCACTCCGAAAAGTGTGAGTTCCAGAAAACAAGAATTGAATACCTAAGTCTGATAATCTTAGAGAACAAAGTGTCTATAGATCTTGTTAAGGTCTCTAGATTCCAAAAATAGTCTACCCTGGAAAATCAAACTAATATACAAGTCTTCTTGGGATTTACTAACTTCTACTATTAGTTTATCTGCAGCTTTTCTGTACTAGCCTGATCTCTATTTAACCTTACAAAGTCTAACATACCCTAGTCCTAGAATAAGAAGGAATGCAGAGCCTTTGTATCACAAATGGCCACTTACTGATTTGTGAGTTGATGATTTAATAATCAAAAGGCTCAAAAAAGTAAAGTTTAGACAGTAGCAAAAGATGTTGTTAAGTCTGAGGTTTATCCTCAGACATACAGTTCTTAAATACATGATTGTGGTGGTCTGTGCACCAGAACAGCCTACCATATGATCACTACCTATTGTTCTACATATAGGAGTGCTATTGTTCTTAAAATAGAGATATCCTAACCATCTTAGGGCAGTCCTTTGTTCTATTCAAGGACAGATGATAATCTATGGGTAAAGATTAGTGTTATGTGCAAACATTGAGGACCTTGTATTTCCATGGGATCTTATCGCCTCTGGATCTATTTATAGCCGAAAGAAGCGCATTGAAGAGAACTTCACGATGGTCATTGAAGCAAACGATTACGTTAAGCGGTTCCTGAGATATCAGCAATTTAGTGTCTGGTGACTGACTGATCTGCTGATAACTCAGTGAATACTGATTGCTTTGAGATGTTTTTGGTACTGTTTGAAAGGTCTTCTTAAGGGCTTTTGGTGGCCATTTAGATCGTCAAAATCAGTCAAGTATTTCTGAAGTTATGGTCTGAATGAAGTTTGTGACACTTTGAAATACTTAAGACAGTGGTCACTAGTGCTTCAGTCCTCGTATTTCTTTAGGACTTAAAGCTCTTCTACATTAAGGCCAACAGTTCAAATTTTGCTACTGGAGCAGTTCTTTTCCAATGGCTACCCAGAGACGAGAAATAGCACTCTGTTGTATTCTATAGCAAGTTTCTGTTTCTAGTAAAATAGATAGAATAAAACTATAAGATCCATAACAAAGAGATGTTAGTTATTATTCATGCTCTGAAGGAATGGAGATACTTTTTAGAAGGAACAAAGTACCTAGTGGAAATATGGACTGACCACAAGAACTTAGAGTACTTCATAACAGCCAAGAAACTTAACTATTATTAAATCTACTGGTCTCTCTACTTGACTTGTTTTGACTTTATACTTGTTCACCACCCAGGTTGTTCTATGGGGAAGCCAGACATACTCTCTCAGAGACTAGACCATAGTATAGAAACTTCTAACAACAGACATTACTTTCCTCTATCTAAAGATGTTTGCTATTTGGACCTTGGAAGGTGTCAAACTAGAGGATATAGAAAGAAACATGCTTTCCAATATCTGCAAAGACAACTGTAATAGAGACCAAGAAGAACTAGTAGCCCAGGTATCATGACTTAGCCAGATAGCTAAGTTATTATTTATTTTTCTTTTTTTTTTCTTTTCATTTAATTAGGAAATCAACAGATATACAAGAGAGAATAACTCAAAAGAGATATATAAGACTTTATAAATAGAAGTAAATATAGAAGGTATATAAGTAGGATACAGCAATTAAATAGGAACTCTATTGAGTTCTCCTTGTTAACTTAAACTATGAGTAGTTCTAAGGTACCACAGTCTAAGTTCTTATACTAGATATAGAGTAGTCAAATGTCAATAGTCTGCTCTACTTCCAAGGCAAGATACATTCTCTGGAACCTAGATCTTTGTAGATGTATTGTCTCACTGTGCTATAACATAAAGATCACAGGATACTCTGGCCAGTAGAAAACTCTAGAACTCATATCCCAGAACTACTAGTAGTCTTAGATATTCCAGTATATTGAATAGTATATCAGTACATATGACCTATACTTGAGGACAAAGCCCATATGACACCCTCCAGTAGGTGAACTCCATTCTCTCCTTGTCCTAGAAACATAGTGGAACACCCTAAGCATAGACTTTATAGTAGAACTTTCTGAGTTGTCTGGATATGACATAGTAATAATGGTAGTGAACTTAGTATTGAAGAGGGCATATTTCATTTTGACACATATAATGGTAACTGTAGAAGGAACAGCCAGGCTATTTGTTATAAGATATTTCCCAAAAAAGGAACTATTTTCCATACATTCCTTAACCTAGTAGATAATATCCAGGAGTATAACACTAGAGGAATATAAATAGCATAGGAAGACTTATGTAAGATATGTACAGTTATTAGTAAGAATCATGTAATTGTAGAAGATAGGCATACAGACCAACAGATATTTGTATAAGTAATGGAACAATCCAATAAAGAACTCTATTGAGTTCTTTCTGAACAATTATCTTAGTTGAGCCTTAAGTCTTTATGACTCTATACTAACATAAGAACTCAATACCCATTGTTGACCCTGTACCTCACAGCTTCAACATCTCTATTTCTACTTACTCTTTTATTATCCTCACTAATGAGTACAGCGCTTGGAAGCTTTTTGGAAAACAAGCCCTAGCTATAAAGGGGACTTCACTGTCAGTTAGGGATAGTGAATAGATAGCCTGGACAAAACTTATATTCCTGCCTGAGACCTGATCTCTATATCAAGTAGGCTCATATATAATTTTTCACTATCAGCTCTATACTACTGGTCCATTGTAATTAGTCTATATAGGAGAACGACAGTAACCTCCTAAAGGCCTATTTAGCTTAGAGATTTCCTTCTTAGAGATAATATTGTTTTACTCTTCTAGTTAGTAACTAGTCATAAGTTCAGACAAAGAAGACTGCTCTTTCTTATATGAGAAAATATTATTATCACTATTACCACTACTATCATACATGTCCCAACAATAACAACAATAATTTGCAGAGTAATCTGCTGTTTCTACATCTTCTTCTCTTACTTGAGAGGAGCATTTAGTAGAAAAATGGAAGAAGTAAGTACGTTTGTCAATACAGTCTATCTGTACCTGAAAATAAAAATAACAGGAGAATTGGAGTCAACAAAAATGGCCTGGGTACTATCTTATGTTCAGAAAGAAGTGGCAAAAGCCTAGAAAGATAATCTATTGGATGAATTATCAAAAGGGGAATCAGAGATGAAGACAGCAGAAGAATTGTTTAGTAAAATAAGAAATAAGTTTGGAGAGACAACAAAGAAAGAAAGAAAAATAGAGTAGTTGAGAACAATAGAACAGGAAGGAAGGATATATGATAAGTATATCCAAGAGTTTAAAAAGATTATAAGAGGAAGCAGATATAAAAGGCAATCTTTTATAGAAAAGTTTAAAAGAGGGTTAAGTAAGGGGATCAGAAGAAAGTTAGCAGAGGTAGAAAGCCCTCTCTATACAATAAAAGAGTAGTAGAAAAAAGCAGTAAAATTGAATCAAAATCAAAGACAGAGTAGAGTAGAAGAGAGAATGTTGAAAAGGAACATAGCATGCCTATCAAGAAATGCATAGCAGAGAGGAGAATTTAGTGGGGAGTTATATAGAAAAAAGAGAGGTTAGATCATATAAAGACCAGGGGACCAGTATAGAGGAGGGTATTAGAATAGAAAAGAATAGCTAGAACCAACAAGGGACTCCAATGCAATGGAAGTAGATAGAGAAAGAGAAAGAGATAGAACATGTTTTATATATGGAAAGTAGGGCCATATAACCAAAAACTGTTAGTAAAGAAAAAGAAGAGAAAGAAGAATAGTAGAAATGCCGCAAGAGTTGGCAAAAGACAATAGAGGACAGTGGGCTTCTAGCTGGTCTCAAATATATATAGTATATTGTACCTAGAGAAACTAGGGAATAAAGTTTCTTGTCAAAGCAATACTGAAGGAGTAAGAAATGTATGGTGCATACTATAGCCACTAAGAGAAATGTAGATGAAAATAGAACTAAAAAAGTTGAAAAATTATGAGGAAGTAGCAGTTAAAGCACTACTTGATAGTGGTACAACTAGGTTGTTCATAGATACCCAATTTGCAAAAAGAAAAGAATTCAAGCTAAAAAGACTAAAAAACTCTCTGTTGGTAAGGAATATAGATAGAACAATGAATATAGAGAGAACAATTACACACTAGGTTGAGTACAATATATTCTTTAAGAGATATATAGAAAGAGTAAGAATAAATGTATGTAATCTAGAGAAGTTGGAGGTAATATTAGGTATACTGTAGTTAGCTGCCCATAATCTAGAAATATATTAGAAAAAGGAAGAAGTAGAAATAACAAGATGTTTACTCATATACAGAAGAAGAAAACAGAAAGAAAAAAGAAAAGAGATTAAAAAGACAAAAAAGGAAGAAATAATAAAAGAGCTGGTGCCAAAGAAATTTTGGAAATAAAAAAAAGTATTTGGGAAAATGGAGTCAGAAATAATGCCAGTGTAAAAGGTCTGGAATCATACAATAGAGCTAAAGGAGAGCTTTACACCTAAAAAAGAAAAGGTATATTTGTTGTTAAGAGAAGAGTGGGAAGAGATACAAGCATTTATAGAAGATCAACTACAAAAAGGATATATTTGACTATTGAAATTACCATAGACATTGCCAGTATATTTTGTAGCTAAAAAAGATAGCAAACAATAAATAGTATAGGACTATAAACATATGAACTAGTAGACTATCAAGAATAGATATCTATTACTACTGATTGCCAATATCTTGGACAGTATCACAAATGGCTACTTACTGATTTTGTGATTGCTTGATTTGATAGTCAAAGTGTTCAAAAAAGTAAAGTTAGACAAGCAGCAAAAGATGTTGTAAGTCTGAGGTTTATTCTTAGACATACAGTTCTTAAATACATGATTGTGGTAGTCTGTGCACCAGAACAGCCTACCACATGATTATTACCTATTGTTCTATATATAGGAGTGCTATTGTTCTTGAAATAGAGATAACCTAACCATCTTAGGGCAGTCCTTTGTTCTATTCAAGAATAGATAATAATCTATGAGTAAAGATCAGTATCATATACAAACATTGAGGACCTTGTATCTCTATGGGATCTTATTGCCTCGAGATCTATTTATAGCCGAAAGAAGCGCATTGAAGAGAGCTTCATGATAGTTATTGAAACAAATGATTATATCGAGTGGTTCCTGAGATATTAGCAATTTAGTATCTGATAACTTAGTGATCACTAACTGATCTGCTAATAACTCAGTGAATACTGATTACTTTGAGATGTTTTTGGTACCATTTGAAAGGTCTTCTTAAGGGCTTTTGGTGGCCATTTAGATCATTGAAATTGGTCAAGTATTCTTAAAGTTATGGTCTGAATGAAGTTTGTGATAGTAGACAGGCCTAGTGGACTTTGTACTTGTTATACTTCAACTTCACCTTGAAGTATATTCCTGGAAAGAACACGGATAAGGCTGATAGACTAAGTCAAAGAGTAGACTAGTAGAAGAAAGTAAAAAACAATAACAAGAACAGGATATTGATTAAGCTAGAATGGATAAGAAGAGTAAAAATGCTAGTAGAAGACAGGAATTTGAGAAAGAGAATTAAGAAGCCACAGGAAGGAAACAAAAAAAGTAGTAAAAACAGTAGAAGAGTTAAAAAAAACAGAAATGAAAAGCTTTAGAGATGAGGAATGGTTGATAGAAGAAAAAGTAGTTATGAAGGAAGAACATATATATGTACCAGAAGAAGAACTGAGAGGAGAGGTGATGCACCTACATCATAACACACCAGTAGGGGGACATGGAGGAAGATAGAAAATAATAGAGTTGGTTACAAGGAATCACTGGTGGCCAGGAGTTACAAAGGAAGTAGAAAGATATATAGATGAGTACAATGCCTGTCAATGATATAAGAATAAAAGTAAGGCACCAGCAGGAAAACTTATAGGAAAACTTATACCAAATGCAATTCCAGAAAAACTATAGAGTCATATTTCAGCAGACTTCATTATGAAGCTACTATTAGCTCAAAAATATAATGTAATTTTAGTAGTATATAATTGGTTCAGTAAAATAGCATACTTTATAGCTACTACAGAAAAAACATCAGTGGAAGAACTTGCCAGGTTGCTCAGAGACTATATCTGGAAGCTCTACGGACTCTCAGAAAGCATTATATTAAACAGAAGAGTGTAGTTTGCAGTAGGAATGATAAAGGAGTTAAACAAGCTATTGGGAATATAAACAAAACTGTCTATGGCTTACTACTCCTAGACAAATAGGCAAACAGAGAGAGTAAACCAGAAGTTAGAACAGTATCTAAGGGTTTTTATTAACCATAGACAAAAACAGTAGCTAGACTGGTTAGGAACTGCTAAATTTATATATAACAATAAAATACATTCAGCTATACAGATGTTACCATTTAAGGCTAATTATGGTCAAAACCCAAGAATAGAGTTTGAAGGAAAAAGAAAGAGAAAGTACAAAGTAGTAGAAAGATTTGCAAAGAGGATAAAAAAGATCTAAGAGAAAGCAAAAGCAGTACTGAGTAAAGTATAAGAGAAAATGAAAAGATTCACAAATAGGAAATAGAGCAAAGGAAAAGAGTATAGAGTAGGAAACTTAGTATTACTAAGTACTAAAGATTTGAAGTGGCAAATGAAGGAAAGAAGGTCAGAAAAGCTAACAAAATGCTTTATAGAGCCTTATAAAGTAAAAGAAATCATCTCAAGTAACGTTATAGAGTTAGAACTACCTAGTTCTATTAAAATCCATCCTATAGTTAATATAAGTCAAGTATACCTATACAAGTTTTAGATAGAAGGGCAGAAAAGAATGCTACCAAAGCCAGTTATCATAGAAGGGAAAGAAGAGTTTGAAGTAAAGAAAATACTGAATAAAAGGGTAATAAGAGAAAAAAAGAAGTTCTTAGTACAATAGAAAAAATATACAGCAGAAGAAAACACATGGGAAAGTAGGGAAAACTTAGAAAACATAAAAGAATTAGTAAAAGAGTCCAAGAGAGAGTATAGAGAAGAGGCCAAAAAAATAAGAAGATAGGAGGAAAAAGACAACAAGAAGATATTCTCAAGAGAATTACCTAGGAGGTTTATGGCAAAAGTATTGTAAAGATAGTCAAATAAAGAGTACAAGAGGCAGAGAGAGAGAAGATGGGAAGAAAATTAAAATTGATGGAAACATTCCTCAGGACAAAAAAACTTAAAAAGAGAGCTATATTATGAGATATTTTCTAGAAAAAAAACTATTTCCCATACATTTCTCAACCTAGTAGATAACATCTAGAAGTACAATACTAGAGGGATATAAATAGCATGGGAAGACTTATATAAGATATATACAGTTATTAGTAAGGGTCATGTAATTGTAGAAGATAGGTATATAAACCAACAAACATTTGTATAAGTAGCGGAATAATTTAACAAAAGACTCTATTGAGTTCTTTCTAGACAACTATCTTGATTGAACCTTAAGTCTTCATGACTCCATACTAACACTGTTCCTCTACTATGTCTAAAAACTCTATAGGCTCCCTAGGCAAGTAGTCTCAAACAGAGATCTATAGTTTATTGTACTTTTCACTTGAGAACTTTATAGGCTTTTTGGAATCAGTTTGGCCTTCTCTACTGCTTGGTGCCCTCAAACAGACAAACAAATAGAGCATATCAACCAGAAGCTAGACCAATACCTCTGTGTCTTTGTGAACAAACAATAAAATGACTAATATAACCTCCTTTTAATAGTGGAGTTCTAATACAACAACTATATTTATTCTTCCACCCAACAGTCTTTGTTTCTGCTAGATACTAGAAGAACCTCTCATATAAGATTCAAACTACAACAACATCCTTCCAGCCTAAAAACTGTCAACAAGTTCATGAAGAGAATAAAAAATACTGTAGAGAAAGCCAAGTCCACAACATAGAAGGTCCAAGAAGATATAGCAAGGTATTATAACTAATAGAAGATTCTAGCTTTTATCTTCAAGTCTGGAGATAAGATATTCCTAGATATATTGGACATCCAGACTATCTGACCCTCTCAGAAGCTCTCTCACTAAAGGCTAGATCCATTCACTATAGAACAAGTTAGACCTATAGCTTACAAACTGAAGCTACTATACTCAATAAGGTAGCTTTATTCTATTTTTAATATTGTTAAACTATCTACTGTTCTAGAAGATCCAATACTAGACTGCAAACTAGAAGAATACCCCCTGTTTATTCTTATTAATAAAGAAGAGAAGTAAAAAGTGGAAGAGATCTTTAACAGCTGCTGGCATCAGAGATAGTTTCAATATCTTATCAAATAGAAGAGATATGGTTATAAACACAACTCCTGAAAGTCTACCTCTGAAATTTCTATATCTAACCTTATAGTAGACTTTTATCATAGATATCTAGGAGTTCTCAGATACATCTGCCTGACCAAGTTTAATATAATTTTTCTATTCCAGACCTGTTGCTTTGAAATACAGCAACCTTGGAGAGAAGTGAATATAAGAGGACTACACTAAGTTGTACTCCTGATGTACTAGTGGTAGCCTACCAGAGTAACCCTACACTAATTAAATAATAATTATATAACATTTGATTAGTTACCTACTTCTGTACTCTTAATCTTGATTCTGATCCTTAGGATATTCTATAGCTAAGGAGACTTGTATATATAGTATAGAGTACCCTTCTAGGAGCCTCATTCTATTTTCTGAGAATTCTCCTAGAAAGTAAATTGTAATATACTCTAGAGTGTAATTATAAACTGAGAATTCTTCTAGAAGCTTCACTTTAGTTGCTCTTATATCATTTATTATTACCTAGAATATCACCAGCAAATTTGTAAGACCAAAAAACATTACAGTGGGTTTATATACTCTAAGATGTATTGTAAATACAGTCTTTCACTCATCTCTCTCTTTTATTCATATATTATTGTACTTCCATTGTAAATCTATCTTTGTAAATACCTTTCTTATATCTATAGTGTTAATCAAGTCTGAAATCAAAGACAAAAAATAATTGTTCTTAACTGTTCCTTTATTAAGATACTTATAGTCTTGTACTATTCTTTTCTTTCTGTTCTTTTTTTCTACAAAGAAGACTAGTGAAGTCTGAGGTGACTTTAAGGGTCGAATATATCTCTTTCTCAACTGTTTTTTCATAAATTCTCTAACCTTCTCTTTCTCTTTTCTTAACATTAAATATATTCTCCTTTTCTTTGACACAAAATCTTTTCTTAAGTTTATTGCATGGTCCCAAGGTTTTCTGACTGGTATTCTTTCAGATTCTGCTTTCTCAAAAACTTTAAGCCACTTGTGGAATTTCTGTGGCACTATCTTCCTTACTTTCTCTCTATCTAGCTTTACCTTATTATTAAACTTTTCCTCCATTGTCTATTTCTACTCATTTCTATCTGCTTGATCTACTGCTCTAATTCTTTTTCTAATTTTCTTTTTTCATTCAACATTCTTCTTTACTGCTGTGTTTTTTCTACAAATAGGTGGATATCTTGTTATCTTCATCTTTTCTATTTCTGTTATAAATTTTATTCAGACCATAACTCCAGAAATACTTGACCAATTTTAACAATCTAAATGGCTACCAAAAACCCTTAAGAAGACCTTTTGAATGGTATCAAAAATGTCTCAAGGCAATTAGTATTCACTAAGTTATCAGCAGATTAGTCTATGATCACCAAGTTACTAGACACTAAATCACTGATATCTTGGGAATTGCTTGATGTAATTGTTTGCTTCAATGACTATTGTAAAGCTCTCTTCAATATACTTCTTTTGGCTATATCCTCTTACCTGACAAAAATGAAGGATAGAACATCTCTACTATACAGGTTGTAGAAAACAATAACTGCTTTGAGTATAAAAGTCTCAGTGATATTATTATACTATTCTATAAGCAACTATCTGGTTAACCTTGAGCCCCTTGATAAGAGAATACTTAGCTAGATAGTGTTCAAGATAACCATCTACACCAAATAATACTGTCAACCCAACTCCCTTGTCACAAACTTCATTCAGAGCATAACTCTGAGAATACTTGACCAATTTTAATAATCTAAATGGCCACCAAAAGCCCTTAAGAAGACCTTTCAAACAGTACCAAAAATGTCTCAAAGCAATCAGTATTTACTAAGTTATCAGCAGATCAGTTAGTGATCACCAAGTCACCAGATACTAAATTGCTGATATCTTAGGAACTGCTTAACATAATTGTTTGCTTTAATGACCATTGTGAAGCTCTTTTCAATGTGCTTCTTTAGGCTATGAATAGACCATAAGGCAATAAGATCCCATAGAGATACAAGGTCCTCAATATTTGTATATGACACTGATCTTTACCTATAGATTATCATCTGTCCTTGAATAGAACAAAGGACTGCTCTAAGATAGTTAGGATATCTCTATTTCAAGAATAATTATCATGACTTGGCAAAATAGCTAAAGTTATCATTTTTTTTTTTTTTCTTTTCTAAACTTACTATATAAGAATGGAGCATGAGAAAGTATCATGTAACTAAATGTCACAGAGTCATAGGGTTATGAGTCACAGTCAGGTGATGTTATATGACTAAGTTACATGGGAACTGTGGGAAGATAGTGCACAGATCATATAGTAGTTGTATAAGTAGTATAGGAAATTTAATAGGAACTTCATTGAGTTCTTCTTGTCAACTCAGACTAGAAGTAGTTCTAAGACGTCTCAGTCTAAGTTCTTATACCAGAACTCGATATCCACTTCTTGAGCACTGTCCGCCTTGGACCTTGCTCACTCTTACTCTTATATAAATTAACCCTTGGCTGGTAGTCATCATGATCACTAGCCACCTCTATATATAACCGGGCCCTTGGCTTAAGGGGACTTTGCAGTTAGTTAGGGACTGCAGGTGGAGATACGGTACCAAACCCAGGTATCATGTTCTAGACCTGACCTTGCAACTGAGTGGTATTATTAGTTACTGTTTTCTTAGTAAAAACCTTATGCTGCACTCCATTGTGAGTAGTACATGTAGAGAAGTGACAGTTACTTCTAGAAGGCCATCTAGAGTAGGGATCCTCTCCTTAAGGTGATAGTTTAACTCTACTATTAAGGTAGTAGTTAGTAGGGCAGTAGGCACCTGGCTGGGTGAAAATCTTGTGCCCTAGTAGACATAGTTGTAATTAGCAAGAATTAACATTACTTCTGTACCCTTGCAAAGATGTAGCATTATATCTTTGCAACAAAACAACTCATTAATGAGCAACTTGCTCAAACAAAAGTGTGCCCTTACTTTATTAAGGGCAAAATTAGAAGGAAAAAAAGAATGAGAATATTGGAGTTGCAAAGAGTTTGGGCACCTGGTTCAAAATTGCAGGAATAAGAAAGGAAAGGAGAAGAGAGGAACTACTCCCCAGAATAAATTTGAAGTGTTGTCAAGTAAGGTGATGTAGTGTGATATGAAGGAGAGGATAATAAAAAAGCAGAAGACGGTAAAAGTAGAATGTTTTAAGTGTGGAGAAAAAGGACATAAGTGCAAAGAGTATTCTCTTTGGAAAGAAAAAAAAAAGTTGCAAGTGGTAGAAGAGGTGGCGCATGTGGCCATGCCATAAAAGGCACAGCAAAAGGAGTGGAAGAGGAGTCTGGTGCATATCCTATGACAGAAAGCACAGGAGCACTGTAGAGAGAGCATTCCAGATGAGGCATGCCTGTTAGAGCTGGGGTGGTATACAAAGGAGGTAATAGTATCATATGTGAAGTGTGAAAGGTATAGACAGAAGGGATACCATGTGGAGGAGAATAGAGAACAGGAAGTGATTTCAAGCAGGCAGAAGTGGTGTAGATATCAGAAAAGGAAGGAAACAGAAGTAGTGCACCCCAAAAAGGGAAAAGTGCAGCAGAGCAGTACATGGGCAGGAGCCCCAGAAAGTGTAGCAAAAGAGGAAAATAGACAAAGGGAGGTCAAATAGACTTTCAAAATGCTGAGAGAAGTGTGGTTGAATATTGGGATAGAAAAGATAGACACTTATAAGGGTGTTGCAGTAAAAGCGTTCTTGAATAGTGGTGCAACAGGGATATCCATGGACAAGAGGATAGCAGCAAAATATGGGTTTATGCTAGAGAAACTAAAGAGATCTATAATGGTCAGAAATGTAGATGGAACAAACAACAGTGGAGAAGCCATTATATATCAGGTAGAAGCAAATGTGTACTACAATGGTCATGTAGAAAGAATAAGAATGGATGTATGTGACCTAGGAAAAACAAAAGTAATACTGGGAATGCTGTGGTTACAGATACATAACCCAGAAATCAATTGGGAAACTAGAGAAGTAAAAATAACAAGATACCTACCTTTATGTGGTAGAACAAGACCAAGGGGAGTCAAGAAAGGAAAAAGGGTAGCAACCCTAGAGGAAGAGAAAATCGTCAAATGGACAATTGATGACAAAGAAGATTGGAGAAGAGAAGAGGAAATTGAAGAAGACCATAGAAAAATTGAAGAGTTGGTCCCAAGGAAATTTCTAAAATGGAGAAAAGTGTTTGGGAAAGTAGAGTCAGAAAGAATACCAACTAGAAAAGTTTAGGATTATGCTATCAATCTCAAGGAGATATTCAAACTATAGAAGGGAAGAATTTACCCTCTATTCAAAAATGTGAGAGTGGAGATCCAGAACTTTGTGGAAGATCAACTGAGAAAGGGGTATATCAGACCATCAAAATCCCCTCAAATGTCACCAGTCTTCTTTGTAGGCAAAAAGGATAGGAGTAAGTGGATAGTAATGAACTACTGCAACCTAAACGACCAGATAGTGAAAAATAACTATCTGCTACCACTAATTACGGAGCTAATCAACAATATAGATAGCAAGAAGGTGTTTACTAAAATGGATCTAAGGTGGGGGTTCAATAATAAAAGAAGAAGATAAGTGGAAGAGAGCATTTACAACGCATATAGGGTCCTTTGAGCCAACAGTTATGTTCTTTAGGATGATAAATTTACCAGCCATATTCCAGGCGATGATGAATGAAATTCTAAGGGACTTGATTAATGAAGGAAAAGTTGCTGTGTTTGTAGATGATATGCTAGTAGGGATAGAAACAGAGGAAGAATATGATAAGATTGTGGAAGAAATACTAAGGAGGCTAGAAGAAAATGACTTGTATATCAAGCTGGAGAAATATGTATGGAAAGTGAGAAAAATTGGGTTCCTAGGAGTAGTAATAGAGCCTAAGGGAATAGAAATGGAGGAGGAGAAAGTAAATAGAGTACTCAGTTGGCCAGAGCCAAAAAATATAAAAGATGTTAGGAAATTCTTAGGCCTTGCAAACTATTATAGGAGGTTTATCAAAGATTTTGCTTGAGTAGCAAGGCCTATAAATGTGCTGATAAGGAAAGATATAAAGTGGTAGTGGGGAGTGGAACAGCAGAAAGCATTTAACAAACTCAAAAGGGTGTTCACAACAAAACCAGTATTAGCAGCACTGGACTTAGATAAGAAATTCAGAGTAGAAGCTGATGTGTCAAATTACGCTACTGGAGGAGTACTATCAATAAAGTGCTTAGATGAAATGTAGAGGCCAGTTGCTTTCATTTCTAAGTCTCTCAGTGATACAGAAAGAAATTACGAGATACATAACAAAGAGATGTTAGCAGTTGTTAGATGTTTAGAAGCGTGGAGGCATTTTCTGGAAGGAGCAGCAACTAAATTCAAGATTTGGACTGATTATAAGAATCTTGAGTACTTTATGAAAGCACAGAAGTTAAATAGAAGACAAGCAAGATAGGCTCTATACCTGTTGAGATTTAATTTTACACTGAAGCATGTTCTAGAAAGTAAGATGGAGAAAGTGGATAGTCTAAGTAAAAGACTAGACTGGGAAGTGGAAGTAGAGAAAGACAATAAGGACCAGAGGTTAGTAAAACCAGAGTGGTTGGAAGTAAGAAAAACGGAGATGATAGAAATAATAGTGGATGGAGTAGATCTATTAAAGAAAGTCAGAAAGTCAAAAGTAAAAGATGATGAGATAGTAAAAGTAGTGGAGGAAATGAAGAGAGCAGGAATAAAGGTGTTAAGAGATAAAGAATAGAGAGAGGTAAACGGCGTTATGTATAGAGAGGGGAAAGTGTATGTGCCAAAAGATAATAAATTAAGGACAGAAATTATCAGACTACATCATGATATGCTAGTAGGAGGATATAGAGGATAGTAGAAGACGGTAGAACTGGTCACTCAAAACTTTTGGTGGCCAGGGATTACTAAAGAGGTGAAATAATATGTAAAGGGGTGTGATGCTTGCCAGTGCAATAAAAACTGCATAGAACAACCAGCAGGAAAATTAATGCCAAACTCAATTCCAGAAAAACTGTAGACACATATATCGGCAGACTTTATTACTAAGTTGTCTTTAGTGCAGGAATACGATAGTATTCTAGTAGTAGTAGATTGGTTAACCAAGATGGTCCATTTTATACCAACTACAGAGAAGACATTGGCAGAGGGATTAGCAAGGTTGTTTAGAGATAATGTATGGAAACTACATGGGCTACCGGAAAGCATCATTTCAGATAGAGGACCCCAATTTGTGGCAGGGTTGATGAGAAAGTTAAATGGAATGTTGGGGATTGAGAGTAAATTGTTGACGGCATTTCACCTACAGATAGATGGGCAAACAAAAAGAGTAAACCAGGAGTTAGAGCAATACTTGAGAATGTTTATTGATTATAGGCAAGAACAATGGCCTAAATGGTTGGGAACAGCGGAGTTTGCATATAACAATAAAGTGCACTTGAGTACTCAAATAACACCTTTTAAGGCAAATTACAGGCAAGATCCTAGGATGGGGTTTGAAGGAAGAAAGAAGAGGAAATACAAGGGAGCAAAGAAATTTATTGAAAAGATGAAAGAAATACAGAAAGAAGTAAGAGTGGCACTAGGGAAAGCGCAAGAGAAAATAAAAAAGTATGCAAACAGAAAGAGAGGAGAGGTCGATGACTATAAAGTAGGAGACTTAGTGATGTTGAGCACTAAAGATCTAAAGTACCAAATAGTTGGGAGAAGAACAGAAAAGTTGATGGAAAGATTTGTGGGGCCTTACAAAGTAAAGAAAATTGTATCATCGAATGTAGTAGAATTAGAGCTACCCAATACAATTAAAATACATCCAATAGTCAATGTTAGTAGAATATGTAGATATATAGGGCAAGTAGAAGGGCAGAAAAGGGAGCAACCAGCTCCAGTAATAATTGATAGAGAGGAAGAATGGAAGGTAGAGAAGATTTTGAATAAGCAGTGAATTAGAGGAAAGGACAAATACCTGGTACAATGGAAAGGATTCACAGCAGAATCAAACACTTGGGAAAAAAGAAAAAATCTGGAAAATGCAAAGAAAACAATTGAGGAATTTGAAAGAGAGTATTAACAGGACATAGAGGAAGTAAACTGGCAAGAAAGAGAAAAAGGAATATTTGAGAGGGGAGAATTGCCAGAGAGATTTATGGCGAAAAAGTTGTTTGGATGGTCAGATAAGAAATATGATGAAGAATACTGGGGAAGGTTAGAAAGAAATTAGAGACAATGGAAAGGAGGATGATCTAAGAAAAGAAGAACAATGGAGATGATTAAGGAAGAAGAAGATAAATCAGGGATAAGAAAGTGAACAGAAAAAGACGATGAGAAGATGGGCAATATGGTTGATCCATACTATGAGTTATAGGGAAATCCTTGGGACGAGGAAACTTAAGAGGGGGATAATGTCATAACTTGGCAAAATGGCTAAAGTTATTCTTTTCTTTTCTTTTCTTTTCTAGACTTACTATACAAGAATGGAGTATGAGAAAGTATCATGTAACTAAATGTCACAGAGTCATAGGGTTATGAGTCACAGTCAGGTGACATCATATGACTAAGTCATATAGGAACCATGGGAAGATAGTGCACAGACCATATAGTAGTTATATAAGTAGTATAGGAAATTTAACAGGAACTCCATCAAGTTCTCCTTATTAACTCAGACTAGGAGTAGTTCTAAGACATCTCAGTCTAAGTCCTTACAATAATAGCACTCCTATATGTAGAACAATAGGTAGTGATCATGTAGTAGGCTGTCCTGGTGCATAGACTACCACAATCATGTATTTAAGGACTGTATGTCTGAGGATAAACCTCAGACTTAACAACATCTTTTGTTGCTTGTTTAACTTTGCTTTTTTGAGCACTTTGATTACCAAATCAACCAATCACAAATCAGTAAGTGGCCATTTGTGATAACTCTCCAACTCCACTCATTATATCATTTTCCAGAACCCAGAGTGTGTACTCATAGTATATTCATAGTAATTCACAGCATATTATAGCCTTCCCATGCTGCTATCCCCTTCCTACTTGACATACCTCTCATCCCTGATACTCTTTGGCATGCAATTGAGGTCCATAATTGCTCTTCTTTGCTTGTAACAGTTCAAATCCTTTCACTGAGCCAGCCTCAATGCATACTGCAACACCAAAGAGAAGAAACTTGATCCTAGTGTACTATTATATTTACTGTAATTATGAAAAAAGCCTTAGATGTAACTATGGAGCTCTCCATACACAGAAGTAACCAAGAATCAGAGATGCAAACAGTGGAGTGGCAATACAAGGTGAAATTAAGTAATCATGTACTCACATTCCAACACATTGCTTGGGTAAGAGACATGCATACAAGGATACACACAAGTTCTCCTGAAAAAATGAACAAGAAAAGCATTACACAATGTAGTGACCGTTCCAACAGAGGTCTTTACTGGGTTGTTATATAACGTTAAATACAGTCGAAGACGACCACAAGAGAGCAATAGCACGAGGCCAAAGTTGAAGTAAACGAACTTGCAATACAGACAGTGATGAAAATGCTGGGAGCAATGGGCGAGCAATGGGCGAACAGATCACGAGCAATTATCTCCCCCGAGTCCGATATTACGACTCAAACATCGGCAAGAGAAAATCGTTAAAGCATCCCCATTCCATCTCCATCATCATCACCGCCCCATCCTCTGACTACCATTTCCTCTTCTGTCTCTGCTTCCGGTGTCCGAAGTCGACCACTTTCGCTTCCCGCAGAAATGGCAGAGGTCTCAGTAGGCACCTTGCCAGACGAAACTGGGACCAAAGTTGCTGAAGACTTTCCGGTATACCAGGTCAGCCAGACCCGACCAATAGTTGAGATATCTTGCCCTTTTGCGAGACCCTGGAATGCCATTCAATAAGGACTACGTATATAAAGGTATACAAGATCGAACCAACCTGCTCTGCACCTGCGCGAGTCTTAAAGGACACGACGATATCTCCGTTCTCCTGAGAGTCAACCATATCCAACTGACCTGTAGTCTAAAGATTCTTAGTGGATATTTGGCCCATAGGGCGAGAAAATGCCGTACTTGATACCAATCCTTGACTGCTTGTATCTGTTCGCTCTTCACACCCTTCAACAACAGCTTTTTTGGCCTGTTGTCCAGCGTCATATTGAATTTTGGTGGTGCGCCCCGTTGGGCACCACGGAAGAAACTGCGTCCTCTAACACGTCCACGGTAGCCGCCTCTATGAGATGCGCTGTTTTGCCAGTCTCCCGATGGGAGCCCCGTATCCAAGCCCAGACTTGCTGCCTTTGAAAGTCCAATGTTGAGTAAAATGAAAAATCAGTAATACAGGATGGACCGTACCTCGGCTTGAAGTTTTT
>Ga0153992_100061_pt1 | contig 24683 bp, 19 predicted proteins | sample TSNC076MetaG_FD_104683 | JGI IMG/M metagenome (GOLD analysis project Ga0153992, IMG submission 104683) | Attine ant fungus gardens microbial communities from North Carolina, USA - TSNC076 MetaG | ecosystem: Host-associated > Fungi > Mycelium > Unclassified | place: USA: North Carolina, Lumber... | reverse complement strand
TTTTTATTAACTTTAAACATTGAAATACTTTTATATCTTTTTTATTTTCTTTAATTTTTTTCCAATAAGCTCATGTTTTTTTAGATAAAAAGAAATAATTTTTATTTTTTTAAAGTTTTTAATAAAAAAATTAATCCAAAGAAACAGGTGATTTGAATGAAAATCTTCCAACGTTGAAAGGTTTAAAATTAAACAAAGAAAAAAATATGACACAGAAAAATGTAACGGTATTTTAGCAGAAAATTTTAGTTTAAACCTAATCTTGATTATTTTTTAGTTGATTTAATTAATAGAAAACTAACTAAATTATTTGGAATTGAATTCAACAAACAACCACAAAATAAGAGTAGAAATGAATCAAGTATTTTCAGACTATACAAAATATGTAAAATATATTACTAAAATTAAAAGTATAGATATCTCTAAAAAACATGAAAAAAAAAAGTTTAATTTATATTGATAAATATACCAAATATGATTATTTTAGTATTATGGAATTTGTTAAATTTATTAAAAAAAATATGAAAATAGGAAAATATCAGTTTTTATATACTTAAGGAAAAATGTCAATATAATTTTATTTATAAATAGATTTAGGTAATGAAAAAATTTTAGTCTTAGTTTAAGATACATAAATATGAAAGATTTAATACTAGATACTAGAGCTAAACTTATGGATTAGAATTACAAGATTTACCTTAATTTAAATACTGGAAGAAAAAAACTAACATAAAGTATAGATAAACCAGAACATAATGATGTTGATAAATATATAGAAAACATTTTATATTTTTCAATTCAAGATAAGTATAAAATTTCAGTGTTTATACTAAATGGCTTTACCCATAAAGAAATTAAAAAAATATTTAAATTAAATAGTATTATTATTTCAAGTGGAAAGAATACCAGTAAACATTTGGGTAGTCCTTTAGATTTAAGACTAATTAAATTTTTATCAACACTATATGATGATATTAATATAGAATATGATATAATTACAGATTCTTTCCATCATTCTAGATTTAAATAAGCAAATAAAGCTGAAATATCATATAAATCATATAATGTATTATACGACTATACAGAACATAAATCTTTTAGTATTAAAGTACTATTAGAAAATACTGAGATTAAACTTATACCTAACTTCGAAGAAAATGAAGAATAGATATTTATCCAATAACAAAAGTTGTTTAGTTGAATTTAATTCAAAATTAGAACATACCGGTTTTATACATTAATAATAATAAAGCTAGTAATTACAGTACTTTAGAAAAAGTAAATAACTGTAATTTTTATTACATTTTAACAAATTTGGTTAGATTTTCAACATTATTTTAATTTCTACTATAAAGTATTTATAAAGAATTACCGCATAGTATATTAAATACTGTAATTAAGGTTAATAATACTTTACTAATAAAATATACCTAAAAACCAAAATATTCAAGTATATATATGAATATAAATAAGATTGAGTTATTATTAATAACATTATATTTAACAGTTAGATTAATTACTATTAAAAATAATCATTGGAGTAATGTAAGTAGTTTGTAGGAAAAATATTATCTCATTTATATTGTGAAGAAATAAAATTAAATGTTAAAAAAGACTTAGATAAAGTATATGAAAATTATAAAGATTATACATTTGAAAAGTATTTAGAAGATATATCAATTAAATATTATAAATTATACTCAATAAGATTGGGATATTTTTAATTAATTTGTCAAGAACCTTATATGATATTAGAAAAACAATATAATTATGTTGATAATCAAGATAATTTCTTTAAAAATAAGCCAACTATAAAAGTTATCATTAAATCTTCTTATTTAAAACAATTTAGTGAAAATCTTTTTTTTAGATTCAGCAACTATTCCTAATTTTTTAAAAGCTAAATTATGGAGTGACAATAACAGAGGAGGTTATTTATTAGATGATTATACAAATCAAAGTATTATAACTGGGAGTGCTAAACATGGCCATACTATTAAAAATAAAGCAATTCTTTATGATACAATCAATTATCTAAATCAATTAGAATTTAGTGTCAATAATGATTTATTATAATATTTATTCAGTAGTAATGGTCAAAAAATTTTTAATTTAAATATGACTAAATCTGAAATAATACAAATAAATACTAATATTAAATTAGCTCAAATTTTGAACAATTAAACTTTTAAGTTACCTTTAAGAGCTGACTTTAGTTGGTAGACTTTTTTAATTCTTTTTAAATTATTAGGAAAGTGATTTATCTAAAGGTTTGGTTAATTTTGCAAAAGGTTTTAAAAAGTTAGTAAGAAGGGATATGGTGCTAATTTGTATAATTATAATAAATTGAATAAAGATAAACATAAAAATAGAACTGCTTGGCTATTCTCTAAATTATATAATATTTATAATATGGACTTTAATTTCATTAAGAAAGCTGAAAGTATTTTGTCATTTATTTCATTTTGTTTAGTTATGAAACAATTAAAAAAAGATCCCTTTTATGAGGTAAGTTTACCTATTTATATAGATGCAACCTGTAGTGGAATTCAACATATAGCAGCTATGATTAAAGATTTGGATCTCGCTAAAAATTTAATACCACAATTACAAAAAGATAAAGTTAGTGATATTTATACTTCCATTTTAGATATTGTTAATAAAAAATTTTAAAGAAATAGGAACAAAAAAGATAGTGATTATCCAAAGTTTAAACACTTAATTTTAATTAGAAAAAATATTAAAAGTCCTGTTAAGACAAAACTTATAATGTGACATTAATAGGTATGAAAAATCAATTAGTTATGTCTCTTGGTAATAGAATAAAAAAAATAGATTTAAATAACATGAATAATAAAGTTGTAATAGAATCTTGTTTAACTAAAATTTTACTAGATTTAGATTCGAAAGATATTATTAAGATAGCACAAATTATTGAAAGTAAAATATTTAAAACTTTACCCTTATTATAATCTGTATATAATTATATACAAAATATTTGTAAGTTAATGAATAAATTAGATTTACCTATTATTTGGTTTACTTATTCAGGATTAGAAATTAAAAACTATTTTAAATAAATTAAAGTTGCTATAAGTTACGCAGGTAAACAAAATAAGTCTTAAAGGAAAGGACAAAAGAATTACTCTTATCTAATTCTAAATTTACCTTATTATTTAGTAAAAATAGGAGTTTATGGTATTCTCTTGTTTGAGATAATTTTATCTTTATAATTTACTTATTTGTTAATTTTTTTCTTTTATTATTGTAGTATTCGATTGTTTATTTAAGGCTCAAATTCCAATCTTAATAAAAGTATCCCCATAATTATTCATAGTTACATGAGTATAATTATAACTAAGATTTAACCTTTTCATATTTAAATCATTAACAATATATTTATTACTTTTCTTTTTGTTTGTTTTTGTTTTATTTTGCTAATTTAAGTGTTAAGTCAACAAAAGTTGGAACTATACAGTGAAGTGGAAAATGGATAATGTTTGCAATTGAGGAGTTTAAAAAATCTAAGAAAAATAGGATAAAAAATATCTCATATAATCCTATATTATTTGATGCTACATGTTCTGGTTTACAACATCTGTCGGCGTTAACAAGAGAAATGGATGCTGCTGTAAAGACAAATTTAATAACTCATATTTCTAACATCCTGAATGAAAAACTAAATACTTTTAAAAATGTGCTACTAAAATAGTAGAAATTTATATTTTAATTTAAAGTATTCCAAGTAAATATAAAATTATCAAAAATGATTAAGTTAAATAAAAAATTAATTAAAAAGACAGTTATGACTATTTCTTAAAAATTTTATTTCATTGGAGTAGGGGAACAACTTATGGATTTCTAAATTAAAATAATTTAATAAAAGTTTTATAGTTATTCAAAAAGACTTTACTATAAAAAATATTATTAACACCAAGTGAATTCGGTATCTTCAATACAATAAATTATAAGGGATTAACAAAAATGCCATTATTAAAAGATGTTAGTGATTATTTAAATTCATTAGTCAAAATTATATTATAATTAGACTTACCAGTAGTATGAATAACTCCAGCTAATTTAATAATAAAATTAAGTACAATAAAATATAAATCTATTAAGACAAGAACTACATTACTTAAAGAATGTCACCCTTTAACAATCATTTACCTACAAATGAACTAAATAAAAATCAAATTAGAATAAGCTTTATACCTTCTTTAATGAGGGCATAATTATTTAGATGCAGCAAATATCCAACTATTAATTAAAAAGATAAATAAAGATAAAAAAGAAATTAATTCTATTTATACAATTCATGATTGCTTCGCGACAATTGCTAAGGAAAAGACTAGATTGGTTAATTAAATGTGCATTTATTGAAATCTACTACGAAATAAAATTATTTACTAACAATGCATGAGAGTATCATGACTCAAGTATTAAGTTATAGTGATACTGATTTATTTCAGGTTGAGAATAAAAAAGAGTTACTTCTAATTAGAAATAAAAAAAATAGATCTTCCTAAAATTCCTGATCCATTTGCATTTAATGAAGTTCGCTATTATTTCAGAAAAGGATTATTTAACTCACCCTATTTTATTCAATAATAATGATAAATAGCTTAATAGCTTAATAGCTTACATGATAACTTTTGATTCGAGTTGAGTAGAGTTGAGTTGATTTAAGTTAAAATTTAAACTTTTTTTTATTCTTATGCCGAACTTTACTTACTTTTGTACCTTTTTTCTTATTTTGTACCTTTAAATTTCTATCTTTACTCTTTTCTTTACTCTTTTCATTTTCTTTATTTATATGAATTTTTGTGAGGTTGTGTCTAAGTAAACACTTTTTATTAATAAAATTTAGTTTAAGAAGATTCGGAGGTAATTTATTTTATTTTATATTTTTATTTCAACTTTATTTTTATAAAAGGAAGAGAAGCGGAGCACAGTTTATTAATTTATTAAATTATTATTTTAGTTTAAATATAATTAATACTAGGTTATTTATTGAAGCGGTGTGGAGTATTTTTTTTTATCTAATTATTTTTATAATAAATATATATATTACTTGGTTTTAAAGGAAGGGCGGTATCAAAACCACCTACGTAAATAGGCAAAAATAGTTACCAAAACTACCAAATAAAGTAGGCCTACTGAAGAAGAAGAGAAGATCATCACCAGACCGTGTGCAGCAATGACAACATTATAGATATTACCATTATTAATAATCTGGTTACCTGACGTCGACATCTCAAATTTTATCATAATAGAGAATGTAGTACCAACCACACCTGAGAATATGCCGAATACTAGATACATAATAGCTATGTCTTTAGCATTAGTTAAGTACGTTCAACGCAAGATCTATATGATATCACTTATATAATAATAAGGAATGTAATATAATATAATATAATAGTGTATAGTCAACAAATTAAGATAAGAGGATATAAACTCAACTAGTATTAGTATATTAAGATACATCAATAGATTAATAGGTATGATAATAGATACAGAATTATAAATTATGAATAGTATTGTGTAATAAACCCAGTAGTATTTATACTTATTTATAGATTTATAGTCAACTATAAGATATGTATTATTATTATAATTAATTATAGATTTAAAGCTATATACAGGACCAATATACTCAATAAAGCCTATTTCAATATATGATATATATCATAACTCATAGTAAAACCATAGTACATAATATACTTATTATAGATTGTATCTAGATAGAGATTAGACATAAGAAATTTATAAGCCTCATTATAAGTGTAAGAGAAACTATTAATAGTATAACCACAACTATGATAACAGTACATACCAATAATAAAACCTGTACTTGAAATACCAAAAGGTATTAGTTTACGTATCACTGAATAGTCAAATTCATAGTCATATACATATAGATTATTATGCACATAGATACTACTATTAAAAGCGTAATGACCTACACCAATATAAAGATCATTAAACAGATAACCAAAAGTAATACTAAGTATACTAAGTACAAACAGTGGTATATATACTATATAATCAATATCATGAATGTTTATGTATACATATAGACTACCTTTAGGTTAATAATTAAAAAAATAAAAGCACAAGCTTAGTAATATAAAAAGAGGTACAAAAAGCAGCACCTAGACTCATATAATATTTAAAATAAGTATTAAAGTCATAAGTATAGTTAGAGACCTCAATAATTACAACTTTACTATAGTAACCTGACACACCTGGTATAGCCATTAGAGCACAACTACCTATTATAATACTAATATAGACCATAGGTACAAAGAATCTAATGTCCTGATTATCATGATTAATATGAATAAGTAACCATAAAATTTAAATAGAAGAGCCTGAAAGAATTCTTGATTAATAATATGATAGATACACACATTATAAACACTAAGACTAACTATAAGATATAGATAACCCATCTGACTTATGGTACTATAAGTAGTACGTTTCATATCATTCTGATACATTCCTACCACTGAACCTATTAGACATGTATTACCACCACAAAATCCTATATAAATATAACATGTAGTACTAAACTCAAATATGTAACTAGAACGTATAATTAGATAAATACCAGCAATAACCAGTGTAGCTGCATGTAGTAGACTTGATACAGGAGTAGACAATAATTGGATTATCTGTTTGATGCAACATAATATATATAATATTATTAAATAATATAAGTAGAAGGGCCTAAAGGGGTGAGTATCAGAGTATAAGATATAAAATACTAAATAGTATATATCATAAATAGTATTCTCAAGTACACCAATAACAGGTATAAGGATGAGGAAGTAACCAAAATAGAATATAGTAATATAAACACCAATACTAGTATAAGGAGCTTCAACATGTTGTGAACCTACAAACATTAGTATAAAGAAGTTAGCAACAAACAGTCATAATATAAATCTATGTAGAGGTCTGTAAGTATTACCTCGTATATTACTAATATCAGTCAAAGAAAGTACTAGTAGTATCAAGATACTAGCAAACATAGCTATAACTCCACCAATTTTTATTCAATACTACGTAGATTAGCATAAAAAGGCATAAAATACCATTAAGGAAGTATACTAATAGGTGTAACCATGGGATTAGCTACTATTTAGAGATCTGAGTGACCAAGATAGTTAGGAGCATAGAACACAAAATAACCTATAAATATAAAATATAGGAATATTGTAATAAGGTCTTTATATGTAAAATAAGGATGGAAACTAAGACGGTCAATATTATTAGATGTTCACAGGAAAATTTTAGAACCATTATGGTGTATAGTTAGTATCTGAATACACGTTATAGCTAGTACGATAAAAGGAAACACAAAATAAATACTAAAGAAACGATTAACTGTAGCATCATTAACAGAGAACCCACCTCATAGATAATAAACAAAATCTATACCAATTCATGTTACTACAAACAGAAGATTAGTAATAGCAGTACTACCTCAATATGACAATGTACCCATATGTAGAACATAACCCATAAAAGCTGTAGCCATAGTAACTATAAATATAACTACACCAATGAGTAAAACTACAAATCTAGGATGGTTATATGATCCATAATACATATCACGACCAATATGAATATACATAAAAATAAAGAAGAAGGATGCAGTATTAGCATGTATATAACGTAGTAGTCATCCATATCATACATCACGCATTATAGACTCTACACTAGAGAAAGCTAGATCTCATCTAGGATTGTAATGCATACTCAGGATTATACCAGAAATAATTTGTATTACTAGACACAGACCTAGTAGGAAGTAGAAGAACTGAGTAAGGTGCTATACCAAAATCAAGAGATGTGAAGTTATACAAATAAACAATAAACAATAAATTTAAAGATATTGATAAAGGATGATAAGGGAGTATTAAAGGATTGTATAAGAAAAATGGAGATAAGTATAATATATATAAATATACAATATAAGTTAACTTATTAGTAATAGGGATATATTGAAATAATAATTTATCAGAGTTTATAAATATATGGAATAAATATAATAAATAATAATATACATTAAATTATTAATAATAGATAAGAGCTTTATGTAAATAGCCAGTAAAATTAAATCAATAATATTTAGCATAGTATAACCTAGTTATAAAATTTATCTAATAAAATAAGTAAATTAGAATATGAACATAAGTAAAACAGAAATTAGTGTATTGGAAGTTTAATTAATTTTAGTTACTTTTTTAAGTTGGATTTTATTCAATAAAAAATTTTTTATTCTTTTTATAATTTATTTTATAATTTTATATGTAGCCTTTAATAATTTATATTAATTTTAATTTTTTTTTTTATTATTTAATTAAATTACTAATCTAGAAGTAAGTTTCTAAAGTTTTAATTCAAATTTTATTTGGTTTAATTTTATTAAGTTTACTAATTATTTAATTTACTATGTTTAGTTTCTTTATTTGTTTTGGATAGATTTTTAATCGAATGTTTATAAGCATTTTATCTGTGTGTGTGTTTATGTTTGTTTACGAGGAAGTATTCCATGTTTTGGTATTATTTTTAAATTTTAATTTAAATAGTACATTTTACTTTAAAGTTAATCCTTAAATTAATTAAATATTTTAATTATGGAATTTAAGCAAAGACTTAAGATATATTGTAAGATTTTTGTTGATTAAGTATGTTATTTAATAATGTTAATTTTATTAACTTAATTGGAATTTTATTCGTGTAGTTTTATTTGTAATTAGATTGTAAAATTTATTTTTTATAAAAATTATGAGATATGTTGTACAAATAGAATTTGTTTAAGTAAATTAGCTAAATTATAATATAAATGTTAACAATTGATCAAAAGATTTAGAGTTATTAAATAGTTAGAAGGTTAGTCTTTATAGTATTTATAATTATTTATTTAGTAAAGAATGCTTAAATTTTTTTAGGTAAGAGGAAAAGATTTTATAATTTTTACAAGTATAAGATTTATAGAGATTGAATTTTATGTAATGGCATTATTAAATGAGATGTGTTGGAAATATAGATAATTGATATTGTTTATTTTAATTAAATGTAATTAGGAGGAATACTCTAATACTATTTATTCTAATTATAATTAGTTATTGATATTTATTAATCCTTTTGATCTTTATAAGCTTATTTTTTTAATTAAAATTTAATTTATATTGTTTAATTTCGTCTATTTGAATACTAAAACTTGTTTTAATTCCTGGTTTGATTTAATTAGGTATAGCACTTATAACCCTTTATTTTTAAGCTAAATTTTTGGGATGTCTATTTTTCTTTTTTATTTTTTATGTTTTTAAATCCTTATGTTTATTTAATGGTTTGCTGGGCGACTTATATATTTATTATTATATATAATACGACTTAGGTAATTAGACTAACTACTACTAACTAATAAATACTAATTAAAGATTAATTCTGAATATGAGCATAATTCCTAATAATTAAAATTAATAATTAATAGCAACTAGAAATACTAAAACTAAAACTCATAAGACTACTTCCTGCCCAAATAGGGTAATACTAAATATAGAAATAATAATACAAAGCAATGGGCCAATTTACTAAAACTCCATGGGGGCTATTTAATAGAATATAAAATACCAAATAATTAGACAAATACATAGAACTAATTAATAATCTATCAGATAATCATAATCAATATCTACAAGTATTAATACATAAAACTAATTTATAATTTATCAGATAATCAATATAAATCTGTATAAGTAAAAACTAATAAGAATAAATATCTTACAATACATTAGAACCTAATTCATAATAAGAATAAATATATATAATATCATTATCTAATTCATAATCTTCCAAATAATCAGAACCGAGAATAAATTATATCAGTATCATTTCTAGATCATTTAAAGTATCAATATCAGTATCAGTATTCAGTATCAGTTTCATTATCAATATAAGTATATTATCATAATTAAAATTCATAATCATTATTTTTAATATCAGTATAGTATCATAATAATAAATTTATTAATATCTACAATATTAGTATAGTATCATAATTAACATAAAAAATATTTCGTATTAGATTAATAATTAAAATAATTCTAATTTAAATAGGTTTATTTTGTTATCTATTAGTTCTATTAATAGAAATAAGTAAAACATTTAATTATCTAAGATTAATAAATATATCAAGTATTAAGGTATTAATTTTAATAAGTCATTTATTTTAAATAAATTTCCAATATATATATATAATATATAAAAATAGTTTTTAATTCTAGCCGGCTTTTTTCAATATTTTGTCTTAATGCATTAAATTTTTTTTTAAACTATAGATGTAATTAAACCTCACAATAGAATATCCTAACATAACAATACTACATGTAACCAATAAAAATATTTTTATTAACCCAAGTAATTAATTAACTTTTAGCTAAATTATATTTTCTTGTATATCAGATTAGTTAGTTAGTCTTTAATATTATGATCTATTTCATAGTGACATCCTAAATGTAATTTAACCATGTATTTGATGTTATTAGTCCTCCTCATTTATAAAATTTTCATATGATGACTAATTAATTCCTCATAAATACCATTAAACTAAAAATAAAGGGTTAAACCAATGATTACTTTATCAAATTGAGCCTTTAATAGTCGTTTATTAAATGAATAAATAAAACCCATAGCTATAAAATTATAGTTAGTATTTTTATCAATTAAATTAAGATATTGGAATGATATGCATTTATTTTAAATGAAGTAAATAATTATGTATTACAGAATGTTTTTGTAGATAATAAATTTTAACTTTTAAAAATCTTCTAAATATCTACTTTTTATTCAACTTTGCCTCCATATTTAGATTCCTATTTGACATTACTATTTTCAACTCATTTAATTTTTTAAATTTTTTTAAACATAATTTTATTATTAGCTTTAATCTATTTATTAGATATATGTTAAATAGTAGTTTATAGCAATTAGCTTATTAACTCATCGTTTTATGTTTTAGATGATCTTTTTTTTTTTCAAAACTAGAGGATAAATAGCATTTATAACAGTATTTTTATACTAAGATAAATTACCTAAACTATAAATAGTTAGATCCAGCTATAAATATAGATATTTGATTTAATTTAGAAATAAAAATTTAACCATCGAGATTGTTAGATTAATTAAAAAAATGTCTAATCTTATCATTAAAATATATTCCATTAGATTAATTTATATTTTTACCTTTACTACAAATTACTGCATATATTTTATATAAAAATCTTTATTTGTTCTTCATTAAATTTAAATTTAAATTTAGTTCATAAAGCTTTAATTAAAGGCGTTTCCGCTTCTCTGTTTAAGAAAAAAAAAAACAAAAAGAATTTATTGATAAAGCGAGTTTAACTATAAGACGCGCAGCTTAATTTCTTAAGATACTTTTTATTGATATAGGTAAAAACCAAAATTACTATTTTTAGTATAGACTTGCGAATAATATTAAAAAATATTCTTATTTAGTTCTGAAATGGATAATGCTATAAAGTATGGGTATAAGTTTAAAATACTAAGTGGTTACTTTAATAAATAAATAGTTTTCGATAAATTTGTTTTTTGATTTATATGAGTTAAGATTAACTTATCCAAAAGATAACTTTAAAAATTTGAGCTAAAATTTTATTGAATAGTCTATATGGGGTCTTTCTACTAAAAAAAAAACAGTATAAGATATAAAATTCTTTAATAAATTGAATCTAGATTTACTAGATATACACGATATCCTTAAATTAAATGATCATTTCATGGTTCAAACTAATGTAGATAAAACAACTTCGATGTTAGATAATGGTAGTCAAACAAATAATGTTAATATAGGTGTAGCTAGTTCTATTACTGCTAATGCTAAAATATTTTTAAGCCAATTAAAATAATAATAATAATGGATTAAAATTATACTATACAGATACAGATAGTAATTATACTAATCTAATTAAAGAGGAAATGAATAACTTGTATCCATATATAATTGATTCTAAAGGTTTAGGAAAGTTAAAAAGAAAATATGAAAATATCATAAATTTACTATTTTTGGTAACCCTACACTAAGTACAGATAGTAATCTAGATAATTATTTTGCTACTCGCCTAGGTAGTAAACAGTTAAAATTTTAATCTTATTAAAGTCTTAGTCTTATAATTAGTCTTATAAAAATATTAGTCTATTACCTACAAGAAAATAATCTATAAGGCAAAGAATAAAATTAAGGCAAAGTCATGGTTTTTCTAATAATTACCATATTTGTCTATCTTACTATTTTTCTACTTAATATCTTACTATCTAATTATATTACTATCTTAATATCTTATTATTTATAAGTAAACCCATTTTTAATAGAAAGCCAAGTACAAAATAATATAATTAATATTTTTTATATGTTTTTAATTTATCTTAAACCCTGGTTAATTAAAATTAGTAAGATCATATGCTAAATAAGTCCAATTAAACAAAAATAAAACAAAAAAGATTATTTGAGTTTGTCTGATACTAGCCTTAAATAAATATCTGATATACTAAGGTTGTGGCACACATATATATTTTATTAAGATATCATACTTAAGTTAGAAGTTCCAATTCTTTAATATAAAGGTAATTAATTAAATTAGACTGCTAGACTACTATACTGATAGACTGCTAGAATGCTATACTGCTATACTTTTTGTAAACCCCTTAAAAATTAAATTTAAAAGTCTAGGATTAATAGATTCAGTTTTTATTTTGAGTTAATACATAAATGAGTGTCAATTATATATATATAAGTTAAGTTGAAGATCGACCATCACATATACGCAGTAGCTCTTGATGCAGATACTAGAACATACTTTATGCTGCTACGGTAGTTATAGCCATTCCTACGAGTATTAAAAATTTTAGTTGAATTGCTACACTTTATGCTGGTGATCTTGTTATTGCTACACCTATGCTATTTGCACTAGGCTTTATTGCTCTATTTAGATTTGGTGTGCTATGTTAGTCTACATTAAATGTCATTATATACAGCACTCTATGTAGATTTGGTTTAATTCTTAACGATCCTAGAGACTATACATAATACTATTCTAGTTTTCTAGGTTGATGAAATAGTCCGAATTTTATTTATTTATTTGTAACAGGTGTAATCCTTGCTAATGCTAGTCTAGTTGTAGCACTTCATGATATCTATATAGATATATTACTACAAGTGTCATGATTAATTAAAAATTACTATTAGTAAAATGAGTTTAATAACTATGTATCTTATGATGCTTACGCTAAAATCTTTATTAAAAAGTGATAGACAGATAATACCGTGGTAACTATTACTTACTTATTGAGTACCGTAGAGACTGATGTAATTGGTAAATACCCTTTTTTTTTTTAAAAAATTTAAATACTTTATGTTTGAAAATTTTAATTAAGATAAAAATTATTTATATTTTTAGTAAGGGGTCGAAATTGGTAACCGAGCTAATTTTAGCTATTATTACTTTATTGTTTGTGGGTTCAAGTCCCACCACTTGCATTTTTATATATCTCTCTGCAATTTTCGTCTAATGGTAAGGTCTATAACTTCGGGTTATATTATTGGTGGTTCGACTCCGCCAAATTGCTTAACTTATCTCATTATAGGTTACTTATCTTTGATATGTATGTTTTGATATTTATTATCTTACTATCTTCTTTATTGGAACTGTTTAAATTAAGTATTTAATCTTGGTACAGTTTTAACGTTAAAAATTTTTTAGCACTATTTTAGTTTGTTACAGTTTAATGGAGATAATTAGAATAAATTATTAGTATATTGTTAGTATTTATCAAATGAACATAATAAATATTATATATATTACACTAGTTATAGTTAAGGCAATAAAATTAAATAATTTTAAATAGTTTATTAAGTAAATTTAATTAATGTAGATACATTCGAGAGAGTATATAAAATATAATATATATAAAAATAAGGTAAATACACAAGGGATTATAATAATAATATAATAGTTATAAGAGTCTATAAAGTAAGGTATAGTAACTATATAAAATAATAACTAAATACAATTAATTAATAATAAATATATAATATTATATACTAATTAATCCTAGGTTTATCAAATTAAAAATAAATAATAATTCAGTTAATATAACCAATAATTTAAAATAATAATCTCTAAAATTATTCAATTTACTATTATTATCTATTGTTACTTCTGATGGTTCTAATTTAGTTATAGTTTTAATTAAACTATTTCCTTTAATTAGTTTATATTATTGAAATCACACCAATCTAATAATTATTATTTATATCAGCTGATGCTATTATGATATTATTTTTATCGTTTACTATAGGTATATATATTATATATACAGATACCTTGTTTTATATTATTTTATAAATTAATAATACATAATTAGTTCCCAATATGTTTAATATAAATCATGAGGTAGAAATAGTTATTCAGTATCACTGTAGATTATTGGATTATTAGGTATGTTTTTATAAATTATAAATAATAATCTGGAATAAATTAACCTAGTGTGTCTCGCAACGCAAAAGGGTCAGCTATAGATCAATTTCATGTTCAAATCTTTTTATATTCATAGCAGTTATACTCGATTTGATGTTTAAACGGACGAGTTTACAAAAGGTTATTGATCCTGCGCGTATTTTCTGTGACCGTGTGTAATAGTTAGATTTTTTATCTTTATTTTGCTTTCTTTTTTAAAAATAGGATTGATATGATGAATATGGCAGTAATTTTCGTTTAGCATATAAAATATACGGGTTGTTTACAAATAGAATATAATCCTTTTTGGATGGCAACTAAATTTTTTTAGTGTTGGGGTTTTATGAAGGGAGTTATTCAAGTTGTGACTGGGATTGTCTTTGTTTTCATCATAGTTATGGTATTATTAGGTCCTCTTCTTTTAATTAAAAGCTTTAGAGTTTCGGGTGGCGATTAAGATACTACCGGTTTGCTTACTCTTGATTTTATTCTTTAGTTCGGGATGTAGGGAGTACGATTTATATTCTATAGCCATAAAATTTAATTTGAATTTCCAGATCCCTCCTCGTCGTATCCATTTACTTTATTAAAATTTTACACTTGTTCCGCTGCTTGCAGGAAAGTTAAACATTGCCTTTTCGGCGAAGGGTTCATCACTATATATTATCCTATCGTCTGCATATTGCAGTACCTTTACTTTCGAGCTTTGATGTAGTAAAAATTTTTAGTTTATTATCAAATACGATAAGATTGGTGATAACGGGTATCCTTGAGTTACTTAAAGATAGTAAAAGTTGGGTTTCCCTTTGTTTAGTCAGTCTAAGGAACGAAATAATTTAATTGCTTATCTAGCCTAGAGGTGGAAGGGTTCATCTCGTATCCTTTGTAATTCGTTGTTCCACGTTAAATCGTGTTTTAAGGTAGGTTTTTTAGTTTTTCGGATCTATAAGCATCGTTTGATTGATAGTGTCTATCTGCGATCTGACCTCTTCTGGATATTCTAGTTCTTTAATAGTGTCTTTAAGTAGTCTAGATTTATCTTATCAAAAATTTTTTGCAGGTCGAATTCATATATGTATTTTTGTTTAGTACTTCTTTATGTATTTGAGTTCAAGCTGTTGTTGTTTGTCGTTTTCGAATAATTTCCTTTTGGCTTTGGTAATACTATGTTTCATTATATTCTTGTAGAATACTGTTTAAGATTTTAAGCTCTACTCTTCATGCTCTATTCGAGAGTCCTAGACTTATAAGCTACCATCTGCCTTTTTTAAATGCAATCTCCAATAGCTATAGAGATGATGATTTAAGGTTAAGAGTCTTTTTATTATGTTTTTTACTTTTCTTAACCTCAACGTTATGTGCCAACCAAAAGCGGGTAAATACTTACTTAAGTTTAAACCAAATACTGATTATGTTATTAATTCAATTAAAGATAAAGTCCAATAAATACCTAACTCATAACATACAAGTATGTACGCTTCTACCAAAGACTACTTAAAAAAAATAGAAATAGAGCACACAAAATCCTACTATTAAAACCCAATTTTCAAATAACTACTTATTTTCCCATATAATTTTATGGAAACAACTAATTACTTAAGTAAAAGATACTAAGAGTTAAATAAGTTAAAATACTAAGACTAACTTAAGGTAAAAGACTTAAGACTTACTTTTTATTTTCTTTTTTACGTAATAAATATTAATATATAAATAAAGATAAATTATGGGATTAAAATTTTCATACTACTAAACCCGTTAAATTAGTTCTGTATATAAAATATAACTATCTAATTCGGCTATAGCTATCTAATTCGGCTCTATACAAAGTAACTTAGACGGAGCCTTAACTAATTCTAATAGATAAGTCTAATACAAACTATAGTTCTATAACCCTAATTCGACTAGAACTTTAATAAAATCTTATTAGTTAAATAACTTATTTTCCTAAATGTATATAAATATAGGGGTATTTTAATTTAAATCAATTAATCTAGTATTTAAGAAATATTATAATAATAAGACTACCTTTTTCCTTTGGCTTGGGGTGTTTTCTTTTTCACCATAAATTGTAATATGTGTAAATTGATACATCTTTTTCAAATAGATTAACTGATCTTTTCATAAATAATATTCTGTTTATCATTTGTTAAGGATGTTAATTTAGGGTTAATTACAAGAGGTAGTAACGTAAAGTTCTTGTGTGATGTTAGCAGATTTGGATTAGTATTATTTACTAAATAAGAATTCGGAGTCGTAGTCGTATTTATTAACCCTGTTATTTTTAATTTATAAGATAGCTAGAATTTTGTCAAATTTTATTTGTCGTAAGGATTTTATAAGTCAACTCTGGTTGCTTTTAGATTATTTTTAATGTTCCATATTTCTTATGCTCAAATACAATTATAAAGATATGTATCAAAATATAGTGAAGTAATAAGTTTATTAGTTAAAGGCATTTGCATTTGCATATTAAAATAATTAGTCATCAATTTTATCCTATTAATTTGCTTAAATAAGGATAAACTAAAAATAAAAATATAAGCTTAATAATTATACTGATTAAGAGTATCAGTTTCTTTTTAATTAGATTATACGGTTTTGTAAATAGATGGCAGTTTTTTGATTAATAGATAAGGTTTTAGACTATAAGTTTCAGTCTCAGGAGTGTATCTTTGAGTCTTTGTATTAGTATTTGTTATAGAAGTCTCAGAATCTGAAAAAATATTTGTCTTATTAGTCAAGTTCTTATATCAGGTGGCGGTGTCGCTGGCTTGTAAATTTACAAAAGTAAAGTTCTTCTAGCTAATTCCATAGAAATAAATTTATCAATTAGTCTAGTAATAGAAGCCATTATCGAAAGTCTTATAAGGTTTCTTCTTATACCTAAATCAGCAGAATTATGGCTTTTTATTTTTTCATAATATTTTCTCTATGAATTAAATTTGCTCCCATAAATTTTAACCTTTTTTTAAATTAGTTAAATTAAATTTGTCTATGTTTAGTTCTAGCTTTATTTTTTTTTTAGACTTATCTTCGTACGTTACGTGGATGATTTTGTTATTATGATTAATTATCTCTCTGAATGGAAGTTTTTTCATTTGTTGAAAATTTATCTTTTTAAGTGGAAGTTTAAGGTTTTGATTTTAAGTTTGCATTAATTAAGGAATGGGTTTGAGATTTAATATTTTTAATTATTATATATTATATTAGTAAACTTTTTTATTTTAATTCTTATTTTAACATTTGTAATCTTTTTAGAACTTTTTCTTTATTTAAACTTTGTATTGATTTAAATTTCTGTGAGACAGATGCGGAATGTTATATTTAATTATTATTTTTATTTATTTTTATAATTAATTTTTATTAATTTAATATTTTGTATTTGTTACCTGTTTCGAGTTGCCTTGAACAATTGACTTTCCTCATTTCTATATTGATCTCGTAATTCGGGTTGTAGTTTATAAGGTTTATAGTTTATCCCTAAGAATTTAACCCTAAAGTCGGTAAGCCACTTGCCGTTATGTCTTATCCATTTGCTTTTCGAGTAGTTGATTCATATTCCACTCGAATTTGGAAAAGTTAATAGAGTTTCGGGAGTTAACAAATCTAGGTGTAGACTATTCCATCTAGAAAAATTTTAGAAATCGTAATTTGGCGGTTTGGTGTTGTAATAGTATCTTATTTATTATCATATTCGAAAGAGTCGAAAAAGTATTAATATTTCACAAGAAAAAAAGGGTATTGGAATACAAATTAATATAATAAATAAATCAGATATTGATTTAAGTAGATCAGTTACAGCTTTAATTGAAGGCATAATTTTATTATTTCATTAGATGCTTCTTGTATTCAGGAACTTACATATGACTTATTTAATTTTTTAATAAATAGGTATTAAATTAGAAAGAGGTAGAATTAGCCACTAAAATTTAATAGAATAATAATAGATAGATTTTTAAAGGGTTAATTTATTAATTTAAATCCTATTTAATCATCATCGAGTTGTTATACAAGCTTTAATAGTATTAGTCATAGTCATCACTATTAAAAAATTGGTTTTAAAAAATGACTAGCTTTAATTTATAGTATACCTCTTTATATTCATCCTGATTTCTACGCTACAACGTCAACAATCTGATTTTGTTAAAAAATAATTTAACAGCTTTATTTAGTTCTATGTATTTTAGAAAACCTTATTTAACTATTATACATACAAATTTATTTTTTCAATTAGCTAGTAATATAACTATATAAGCATGTCCTTTTGAATATGAAGTATTATCTATATTATTTAGATTTATAATTTGATTTGGAGTTGGAGTTGGAGTTGGAGTTGGAGTTGGAGATGAGTTGCTTGTAAAATAAAGGAATAATTATTGGGTTTTATTATGAAAAAAGAGAAGGAAAACTAAAAAAAAGAATAGAAGTACTAGTACTTATTAAAATATTAAATTTAGGTCCCTTTCATACTTATTGAGGCTGGAATGAAAATAAAACAAATTTGAGGTTTGGAATAATAAAAAGAGTTTATTATATTTTTTTTTTAACTTCCTATTTCCTAAATAAGAAATAAAGATTCAATTACGATTCAATATACGTACCAAAGGGAGGAAAATTTTTAGTTAAAGTACTAATAAATAATCTATATAAATAAATATACAAAGCTTTTGTTGTTACTAAATTAGAAAGGATAATTAAATTTAGACTATTTTCGATTTTTGCTTAAGGTTAATAAAGTATATACGTCCGACAAGGAGGATTAAGCTAAAGTGGCAAAAATAATGGATATTTATATTTCGACCAAAGCTAATCTTATTATTGTTCGAATTTTAACATAGATAGGTATTTATCAAAAGATACACTTTCTACACATATTGGCATAAAACCATGGTAAACTCCGCTTGGGTAAAAATAGTTGTCGCCTACAAGACCCCCAGGTGATCTAAACGTGCGCCTTTCAACGCAATGAGCCATACTCCACGATTTATAATAATTATTAATAGGTACAGAAAAATTATTAATAAAATATTACTATATCCTATTAAATATTAACGGTTAGTTTTGCTATATTTTTATATTTATAATTCTCTTCTATTCTTGCTAAATTTTAGTGTTGAACTATTACTACTAATTTTTTTATTTTGTATTGGGTTTGGGTTTAGTTAAAGAGGATATTGAATTCTTTCAGTCTATGTTACAACTTTCATGGCAGAGAGTTAAATTGTCTATTTTATTATTTTTGCTTATTTTAAATGCCTCTTTATAATGGCAAACTATTTTATTTTTGTCTTCATCTAGATTGAAGTAGTCTTTACATAAATAACATTGTACTACGTCCCTTTTCCAGAATGCGTCGAACATAAAGTATTTTTTTTTTTTGTGCAATGATGTCAGTTTTAAGGATTCCTTAAGTCACTGGTCTTTATTATCATATACATTGGTTTTCAAAAGTGATCTAGAAGGAGCAAACACAGAAAAAGCAAGTTTATTGATATTTGCGGGCCATTTTAGTATGTTCAACTTAGGTACCTGATATATGTTTTGTTATGAGTCTTTAAATGATAATCCGAAAAAAAATTTAACAATTTTTTGTTATGGCACTTGAACTAGCATTTGCATTTTAACTTTCGTGCTTAAAAATTTTAAGTCGAATTGCCTCATCAGCATTGAAATCAAGATTGTGGTGTCGCTTTATATTACCTAATAACATATATTGATTATTTAGTAAAAAAAAAAGTAGAAGCTTTGGGATGTTTCTTCCGCAATCAAAATTTGATTATGTCGTATAGGAACTTCTTGAATGAAGATAGCGTTCCTGCTGAATTTATTTTATTTAAAAAGAAATAAATAACCCATCCTGTGATCCTAGGTTTAAGTTTAGCTATTAATTCAAAGGCTGTAGTATTTAAATACTTTCTAAATAGGTCGATTAGGGATTTTTTGAATGCTTTGTAATTATCGGGTGAGGGATAAACGTATAATTTAGCTCTTTTTTCTAGTCTTTATTCGTGTTTCTTATGGTGTAAGTATTTATTCCTGATTTGATTAGTTCTTGTAAAATAGTTAAAGGTGTATCCTAAAAAGTTAAATGAAGTGTTAACACCAAATTCTATGACTTTGCTTTTATCTGGTTGTATTTCCAGACCTCTCACTTTTAATATTTATATTATTTTGGTTTGAATTATATTTAATAGTCTGGCTGAACCCGAGAAAATTAAAAATCGTACGCAAATTTAACAATAATGCAAGCGATACTTATATTTTGTTCTTTTAAATTTTTATCCTTAGAATTTATTGAAACAGCTTTAACGGATAGTCTGAAACCATCTATTTATCTGAATCTGATAGCTGCACGCTTTGTAAAGTTTGTATACTCTCTTTTGTGCTTCTTCCTGGTTAGTTTTCTTTCCGTTCAGAGTAAAATTAATAAGTAAATGGTTAATTATTCCTCCTTGGGCTTCTATTCAATTATACCTGAGACTTTAGTTTCGTTAAATTCAATTAATCCGGCTTTTAATCATCCCTTTAGAATAATTCTATATTTAGGAGGGATAGAAACGTTTGTTAACAATCAGTCATGAGTTTTTAAATCAAAGCATTTCCTAATCTCTGCATCTCAAATATATTGGGTGTCTATTGTACGAGTTATTTTATAAACTTTTTGTAAGGCTTTTTGTAGTGTATAAAAATACATACTTGAAATATTCTAAGTAAAAATTAATCTAAAAAAGATTTAAATATAAATTTTAAAATAAAAAGATAATATAAGTTATTAGATTTTGCGCATATTCTTACTCTCCATCTACATACTAACTTAATAACAAAAACAAAAAAGATTAAGTAGCCCTTATAAAATTTCCGTATTTAAAACTATTTTATTTAGTTTATAATAATTTGTTTTATAAGGTTATGGTTGAATATAGGGATTTTGGTTTAAGCTAATCAAAATTGATTGAGATAATGAGTTTTAAAAATTACTGATTTTTTGTATTATTTTTGAGTTTATAATTTTTCACTAAAAACTTTACTTATTTTGCAATAAAATCTATTGCTTTTTCTTCATTTTAATGATTATAGGATAATGAGCTTATTTACGTACTTTTTAATGTTTTTAATTTTATATAAAAATAAGATCTAGAGGGTTTAATAACTAGGATTTCCAATATTAAATGAATAATTTTTAAATATTTTTAATTAAATACGGTAAATTATATCCAGGAGATTAAAATTGGAGATTAATTTATAGTGAACGGGTTGTGTAGTCCGTCTCAGCTATCTCTGTTTGTCTTTAAGCATACTGATATAAATTCTGTTTTAGATATTGTTTACATTAGGTTAAAACACGTGGCTAAGCTCGATTCCTGTGCTCTATCAAACTTATGTGGCACATTGGTAACTAAACGTAACCAGTTAATTATATTGTTTAATTACATTATCATTTTTTAACCTTATTAAAACTAACCATATAATCTTATATATTAATTAAAAAGGCTAGTAAAATAATTATGATTTACATTTTTTGAACATTATTAATTTTGTTGCGGTTTTTGTTCATTAAACTATTGAGATAGATAGCAATCTACAGGATACAGGAGTGAAGTTAATCAGGAGAATGAAAAATAATAATTATTGAATGTATCTCCAGATGTTGATTGATATTTTGATTAGCATTAAACAAATGAATAAAATTTATTATAGTTAAACATAATCAATACAAGAAAGTTATAAAATTATAAATTTATAAAAGGGCTTATGAAATGTTAGCTAGATATAATAATATATATATACTCATAGAAATTATACTACATTGACTAGAAATAAGAAAAGAAGTTTTGATTTCGAGATTAGAGATGTACTTAAATTATAGCTAGTATTTACTGAGCTAAGGTGAAAATAAGAACTCCATTTATAATAAGTAACAAATAAAAACTAGGAAATAGTAATAATTAAAGAAACTAGTTGATGAAAAACAATATATATATTAAAGATTTGGATACCAAAGTTAGTTCAGAATAAATTTTTAATGTCAATTAGAGTTAATTTAAAAAACCTTTACCTTACATTTAATTAATAAGGATATACATAATATCAAAAAAGAAAATAAAGAAATAATTGATAAAGTAGTAAATACTAAAGTTAAATATCAAGATCTGGAACTGATCATATAAACTAGTAAACTAATCAATTTAAGTTATCAAATTTAAATATTTGTAGCTAATTACCTTGATCTTCATTCATTTGTAAATAGAAAGGACTATGTAGTAAGAGTTGAAGACAAAGATAAATTAAATATAATATTGAACGATATTAATATTACAAGAATAGTTATTTAACTTTTGTGCCTTTATTTAAATTTTATTCTCTATTAATCATAATTAGTAAACCTATATTAATAGTTTTGTAATAAATCTCAAAGGTGACAACTTGAAGAATTCGAACCTCCATTCTTATAATCCGAAGTTAGACGCATTAACCGCTTAAGCTAAAGTTGCAAACAATACAATGATTGATATATACTATCTTATTATATTTACTGCAAATAGCAGGACTTGAACCTGCAAAGTGTAAACTACCGTATTCTAATTACGGCTTGGCTAGCCTTTTAACATATTTGCTTAGCTTAGCATAGATTAGATTAAATTTTTTATTATAATTATATAAGTTATAATTAGTAGTATTTCAAGGGTATAATCTGCAGTATATTAGTTTGACTCATTTATATCCACATTTATAGGTTTTTTAAAAATTGATAAAACTTAAATAGATAAATAATCTTAATAATTTAACTCTAAGTCATCAAAGTATTTAATCTTATAATACTAAAGTAAAAATAACAACTATAAACTTATAAAAATTACAATAATTAAAACATAAATCAATTTTATTAAACTATATTTATTAATAATCAAAACTAATCCAGAATAAAACTAAACCCCGCAGGCTCTTTTTTATAATCACTAATATTAAAATATAATCTTTCAAATTATAATCATAATCAGTAGGTTAATACCATTTATTAAATAATATAACCCTTTTTAACTAATATAATCTTAAACTAAACTAGTTTTTAAAATTTTAACTCCTTTATATTAATAGTAGAGTAATCGTCTTCTAATCGATTAGTACAAGTGCGAATCTTGTAAGGGGTCAATATATCCCTTAACTTAAATATTTTTTATTTAGCTCCTTAATATGTATTTTATAGGTTTTTCACTTTTTCTATTAGTTTGATATAATAATATATAACTATCGAATTTAATCCACCAAATTATACACATACTATTATAGTAATTTTACACTATCTCCGTTTCCAGCTACTACACCTTACATTTAATATCTTACTTATAGGTTTATTAAGAATGAATAATAAATTTTATATAAAAAAAATTATAAAATAATATAGTCTTAATTATAATTATACTCTTAGTCTTATTTGTTATAGGGTTTTTAATAATAAGTATTAACATATAAAATGTTATATTGCTTAAAATACTTTTTTTTTTTTAATATATTTTTATACATCTGCACTTTTGACACTAATTTAATGTCTAATCAGATATACTTTTTAAGAGAATCACTCTAATACATCACGTTAAAGGATCTTTTTTCCTTGGAAACTAAATTCGTCAAATCCAATCTATTTAGTTAAAAATATTAATATATTACCTAACAATATCATTAGAAATTTTAATATCATAAATTCATGTTTAATGTTATTATTTCAAAAAGAAACCACTTAAAACAACCTGTCATCATTTTATTATTTATCAACCACTCTATTCTCACTCAGTTATCAATCTATTATATAGATTTTATTTTATACTTATATTTATAGGAACATTTTGTTTCTTATTTTATTTACTTAAAATTATATAATGTTAAATATTTATTATTTATATACTATTTTAATACTATTCTATAGTTTTACTAAGAATGTAGAATAAGTAATTATACTAGTTTATAGGTTTATCTATTTCTTTATTTATTAATAATTTCTTAATACCTTTACTAATTATTTAATACTATTTTATAGGTTTACCAATAATTTAATATATTTTTATATGAATTTAATAAATACTAGCTTTATGTATTTAATTAATATTACCTTTATTTATATTTACTATATAG
>Ga0153992_100059_pt1:17500-25317 | contig 25317 bp, 17 predicted proteins | sample TSNC076MetaG_FD_104683 | JGI IMG/M metagenome (GOLD analysis project Ga0153992, IMG submission 104683) | Attine ant fungus gardens microbial communities from North Carolina, USA - TSNC076 MetaG | ecosystem: Host-associated > Fungi > Mycelium > Unclassified | place: USA: North... | reverse complement strand
GGACACTGCGAGGTGGGTAGTTTATCTGGGGCGGATGCCTCCTAAAGAGTAACGGAGGTGTGCGAAGGTAGGCTCAAGCTAAGATTCTGCTCGTGAGCGTAATGGTATAAGCCTGCCTGACTATGAGACCGTAACGTAAGTAATCTAGCGCTAAATTCAAAGAAAAGGAAATGAAAGCTGAATTCGTTCGGATCCTCTCACATGTTCAATCTTTTTTTATTTTTGCGCATTTTCCGTATTCTCGTCTTGGTTCTTTTTTTCTTCAGATTGTTTTTCTTTTTGTATTTGGTTATATAAAATATATGTTTAATAAAGGATTCCCTTTCTTTCATTGGAACTTTCTGTGTTCTGCCTAGTGAAAGCCAACTTCTACACTTTTATCTGAATCTTCCTTGGCAAGACCCGGAGTGGGTTCATTTTGTTCACGAAAGACTGTTCCATAGTCCACCCGCTGAATTAGAATCAAGATTCAAGTCTTTTCTTAATATAGAGTTATCCTAATCTACTCGTGAGATGATCATTTCTCTCTACAAAACCATTTTTTATGGGCGAGAAGAGAAGATCCCCTTATGTTTATTCCTTCGAATGACCTCGATCTTTTGCTGCGAATGGCTCTAGAGAGCTTCCATTTCGACCAGACAGCGCTTTCTGAGATTTTGCGGAGTTTGTGTCAAGACCGACACGAATCGCCTTTCTATTCCGGAGTTTTATAAGCAAAAGCGGATCTGCTTAACCAGTTCTGGCAGCAGCAGCATAACAACGAAATCGAAATGCATCGGCGTAACCTCAACTATATCGGGGGACTGCGATTGCAAGACCGGATTCGCGAACTTCAGCAAGAACGCGATTCTCTTTTGAGACAAATAGAGCAGCTCCCCTTAGTCCTATTGAGGTGGTCTTAATTGAAGATGTGAGATTGCACGTGTTTATGGATTGAACGAGATTCAAGCCGGGGAAATGGTGGAATTTGCCAGCGGTGTGAAAGGAATAGTGTCTTGAGACTAAGAATGTATGTAGTAGTACCATTCCCCCGGGCGAAAGTAGTTCTTCTCCTCGGGACTCTACTTTTCTATTTCTTACTAATGTCGCTGGAAGAGTTTGCCAGGATGGCTTGGTAAGCAAGCAAGCAGGCGCCAACCCCCAGTTCTTTCTCTTCTTTCTTTTTTTACATATTAAATATATAGAATTTCCTTCCTAAAGTAAGGAATGGCGAGACGGGGAACTAAAGAGATACCTTTAAGCCATATTAATTAGTCCAACTCTACTATCTCAATAGGACTAAAGCACACTTCCTTTAGCTGCTAATAGTAGATCAAGGACTTCTGCTTAGAGTCCTAAGAAGAGTAAGAGCAAGACAACAATCTTCCTTCTTTTCATTCTCGTATATAAAAGTCTGCCTTAAAGGGCTGTCAGTAATAGAAGGAGTCTTTCATATAAGTCCTTAAGGCAAGACACATTGGGTCATTCGGTCACTCACTCCCACTTGAAAGAGCATTGAATGAGGATATCGCTCGGGCCCCCTCCAGCTCTGATTCTCCTCCGGGGGTTCGTTCTTAGGGGGAAACTCAATTCCTTCAGTTTAGAGTACTTTTAGCAGCCTTCTGAATTTAAATGAGTTACCTTTCGGATCGGAGCTGTGAAGAGAGAGAATTTGATCTTCTCCCTCTCCTCTGCTCACTAAGACCTTGTTAACCTTCTCTCAAGTGAGTGAAGTGACCAATGGGTATTGGGCACGAGGGAGTACTCTTTTAGTAGACTCCTGTAACTCATTAAGGAAATTCACCCTTGTTTTCACAAGCACGAAAATAAGAAATCTTTCTTTTTGCCCGAAAGCATTAATAACTCCTTTATTTACTATTAGCAGCTAAAGGATAAAGGAAGAAGGCGTAGGCCCCTTTAGAGAGAGGGGCGAATATAATCATCTTTTATGTAACTTCAGGGTCAACGGAGGCTAATGCACTATCTCCAGGCTATCGAAGATGAAAGAAACTCTTGAGACTAGAGGATACAAAAAGGGAACTCCCTTTTTGCTTGGCTTGACCATATAGGGCAGCTCCACTTCCAGTATTGTTGGAAGAAGCAGTGCAGTGTAAGCAGGTCAGTTTGGAAAGCAGTGAAGGAACCAGAGATAGAATTTAGGAATGCAGTCACGTGCCTTACAACATTAGGGCTTCTAGACTGGGGCTATTGAAAAGTACGAATTCAGAAGCCGAGAGCAGCAAAGATGGCAATTCCAGCAAAGGAAGAAGCGATCGAGTTGTCCGAATTAAAACCGATCTACTAAGGCCCTATTGAATTAAGCGGGAGAAAGCTCAATCGATGTAAGGGAAGAGAACAGCTACTACAGCTGGGAAAGTTTCTTTGGATAGAAGGAGGGGTAAGAGAAGAGAGGAAGGGGTTGGATTTCCTTTAGTTTATTTGAGACCAATTTGACGGGCCTTCGCTCGCGGAAGAACTGGGCCGTAATAGCGAAGCGAACTCTTTATATAACATAAAGTGAGTCAACTTGCTCGATGTAGGCTTGCTCCTCTTGGCAGCCTTCTTCAAGTAGGCTTCTTTCTTCGATAACGCTTAGGAATTCCTAGAGACTGAGCAACTAAGTTGAATTCTATTTCTAGCTTTTTTGATAGCTATATATTTCGTAACTGGGCAGCCAGGTCGAGCGAACAATCGCATATGTAAAGGTGGGCAAAGACACCCGATGGGCCTTTACTGAAGGAAGACTGTTGATCCCTTCGCCGACTCTTCTGTTGCAAACTTGTTTCATATTTCGAACTGGGGTTCCCATTTTTTTAGTGTAAAGTGAGCCTGAACGCACTTCATAAGTCTTGCTTGGTTGCCCGTGTTGCTGTTTCAGCAGCCTATTCCCCATAAGGTGAAATCCATATCCCCATATCCCGAGCCTTTCTTATACAGGAAAATGACCCTCGACCTAGATACGAGCGCGTTGAGCTTTTAAGTGCATTCCGAGTTAGGTTCGCCTGCCTAACCAATTGGTTTTCTGCTCCTTCTGCCCAATAGTGAGGAGTAGTGCGGGTTCGAGCCCCGTCAGTCCTGACCTTTCTATCTCTCTTATAGCAGTACTAGTCGTTTTTTAGGATTGGAATAGGTAGGTATCATCACTCTTACATTCCTTCCTTTCTAGCTCCTATCTTCTTTCCTTACTTCTTCATTCTATCTTCTCTGGCTTTACCTATCCTCTCCTAGCTGCTAGTATTCCTATCCTATCTATCCAATCTACCGGACAATCTTGTTTCTCAATTCTTTTGTCGCATAATAATCCGATTGTCTTATCTATTACTCTGATTTGCCTTAGGCATTTACTATTTACTGGTATTAAAATCAAAGAAATTCTTAATAAAAGATACAGTAAAGAGAAGAACTCCTAGGGCTCTCTTCTCATAGCGTAGCAAGCTCGTAATCCGCCTCTATCATCGTATGAGGGGAGCGCGAGAGCAGCGTAGCCGCACTATCCTTTTTTTAGATGGTTGCCTAGGACCTTACCTTCCCTCTTAGCTCTCTTAAGGGGCTTTGCTTATCCTATTGAAGGTCTTACTACCTAACTACTATAATATCTTTCCTTCTTTTAGTCACTTTCAGTTCTCTAAGGTGCTTCCAAGTCTTCTTGAAGGTTAGGTTAGATAAAGACAGAAAAGAATAGATTCGATTGGATTGTAGCTCTCTTCTTGCCTAGCAGCTAGTAGTCCTATCAGACAATCTTATGTAGACAATTCTATGTTTTCTGTCTTATCTTTGCTTCCTTTCTCCTGGCTTTATGACTGTCCTTATGAGTATAGTTCCTTCTCCCTATCGTTTTAAGCTTGAATCTCCCCTCTTTCCTTCCTTTCTAGTAGCTAAATTCCTTTATTCTGTGGCTTTCCTCTCTTTACTCTCTCTGTCTGTTAGCGTGACCCTACTTCTCCGCCCCATCTTACTAATAATAATGAAGGGCTTATCGGTCGACTTAGACTCACAATATTTTTGATCAAAGGAAGCGAAGAAAGCTACAGGGCGCTCCTGCGTATGCGGAGGACATGTCAACAGCCAGATGCTCGCTAAAAAGATCATTCGATAAGGATATGACGGATCAAGATTGTAAGAAATTCGTCAGGGGATGCATGAAGTGTAAAATTCACGCCGATCTAATTCATGCGCCGTAATCATCACTCCATCCTATGTCGTCTCTGATAGCTATAGCTTTAAGAGAAAGGTTTTGGGAGAATAAGCATAATCATTAACTGGGAAAGAGGGGCTTAAGCTCTATAAGTCAAACTAAAGACAATGAAATAAAATCTGACTTCCCAGGCATATACAAATCAAGAAGAAAGCAAAGGACAGAAAGAGCCGTAATACAACTTGTTAATAATACATGATATTACACTCCCCCTCAAACTCGAACAAATGAGAGGTCAAGAAGCGAGAGTTTGCCCACCAAGAATTCATGCCGAGCACAAGTGTGAGACTTGGTAAAAAAATCTGCAATCTGAAGGCCTTACTCATTTAAGGCGAAATAAAGGTCCTGCTTTTTGCTCTTCCAAGAAATAAGAGAGTTTCAAAGGAAGACACAAAGTCCAGTGGTAGAGCGGCAATCAATAGGGCAGCCTGCTTTCATTTTCAAAATTAGAATGGTAGGGGCATTCAAGCTTGTAGTTTAGGGGCGCGCTAGCCTGCTGAAAAACGTAAGGGCGCTAAAAAGCTGTAGTTTTTCAGCAGAGTTGGAAGCATGACAAAAGAAAGATTCTTCTGTGGCCAATAACACATCATGAATAACAAGTTCATTGTACCTTACCTAATGTTTGTTGCCATAGTTGAGCCTCAGCCTCTATGCATGAATCATCACGAGATATACTATGGATCGCTAGTTGGGGTGGGCAGACCATTTATGATCGAGTGAGGCTTACTTATAAAGGTGCAAGTTTGATAGGGAATGAGCGGATGGCAGAGGGACGCAAGTGACTCGAGGGTCGAGGGACAGAGATAAGGCAGGAAGCAACACATCAGCGCCCTTTGTGAGTTCCCAGGTCTCGCGTGTGGGATAGAGCGTGGGTGTCAAAGCAGCCTCAAAACCAAGACGAGTTGTTGGAATGCAGTGGATAGATAATCGTGGGGGAAGTTGCCCCTACTCTCAACAAGTTGCTGGTCGGGCCACGAATCCAGATCGAGCGGATGCTTCAACGGGAATGAAAGTTGTTGGGGGAAAATCTTAGGCTCAATAAGTGTATGGAAGCGTGCATAAGTTCCAAGAGGGGGAGGGGGGCGACTACCATCATCCCGTTTCGACCGAAGAAATTGCCTAATCAGTTGAACCCGGGTGCCGAAAGCAGAATCTCGACATTTCATCCGCGGTATTGTACCATTCCAATTCGTAGGATCTTGACATTTAAGTTGCTGGATTGTCTCATTTGCAGGTCGTTCTATGGGAGCCATCATACCATAACTATTATGTACTCCCTCTAAATAGAACTACTGAATCGTTTTTTTCTGCGATAGTTTGAGCCGTGGTCAAGCTTTCCGCCAACTTTAGCGTAATAATAATCATAAGAATTTTTTGAGCCCCCTTCTAACAAAATCAGAGGAAAGTCCAACTCCAATTCCGGCTGGCGCCCTAAGGGAAACAACAAAAGAGGCGACAATCAAGAGGGCAATAAGCAGCACAATGAAGTGAATGTTGTGGCCCCCACGCTTGTGGAATGGAAAGGCACCCCCGGCAACAACAGCAACCGCAGCAGCAGAGGAACGACAATTAGAGGCAGAAAGAAAAGCAGGTGCCATACAACTATGAAGGCCAAGGAGAGCGCCCTCGACGAGAATTCACCCTGCTTGCATTATCGCTAAGCCAAATTCTGCCTAAATTGCTGGAGCATAGACTAGTCAGACCCTTCCCTGTCAGTCGTCGTCTGCTTGACCTGGTCCCCCCTCATTGGGACCTAACGAAATTCTGCCAATTCCTTCCAGCCTTACTCAAATAGGGGGTGAGGCTCGGGTCATGCGACGGATGCAAGTTGGACATTAAAGCAAAAAATCCAAGATTTCATAGAAGAAGGAAAAATCAACGTGGCGGATGAACAGGAAGCTCCTAAGAACCCCAACGAGAAAATGGGAGTTTTTAAGAACTCGCTCCCTAGTCACGCTCCGGTCTCAACATGCTGGGCCGAGGAAGTGTCCGATTTCCAACATCCCCCTACCATCACTACAATTCATTTTATTAATGCTCTCTGGCTTTGTGAGGAAGATCCCTCCCACTGGATCATCATGACCCCTACGTTCCGGCTTCCAAAGGCGATCCTAAGGGAAGAATAATTTGAAAAAGGGATAAGGCTGCAAGAAGAACCTAGAGAGGAAGCTCCACCGAAAGAAGAAGAGGAAATAAGACTCGAGTTTCTGGAAATGTTTCAAGAGGGAGTTCCATGGGAAGAGGAAAATTCAGAAAAAGAGAAAAAAGAGAAAGAAAAGAAGCCAGCAGGTCCTTTTCCGCTTGACCGCTAACTCATAAGCAAAGCCGTCTTTTGCCGCCCCTCATGCAGCATATGAGCGGATCTTCACTAAAAGCCGGCTCTATTGGCGGATGGATAGCGCCCCTCACTCTGCCATGAGAACAAAGAAAGCCGCACTATCTCCTTGCAGCTTTGCCTGCCGCCCTTCGGTGGTATAGTAGGATGGATAGCAAAGCCGCCTTCGGTCCTTCGCTTAGTAAGCCCCTCTTCGAGCCTCTACTGAATTCCGCTCGCCCCGGTCCTTAGTAGTCGCGACTGTTGTCATGGAAAAAGAGTTTGTTTTCTGTCAAAGAAGCATGCTTAACACAGCCTATAGCGTAAAGGCATTCGAGCCGCGTCTAAACTAAATTAAGGGTAAGGCCCCGTACTCTCTCTTCTGTAGATACGCTATCCCTTCCGGCTATGGTATGGGGGAAGGGAAGTGAGATCTACCGATTGATTTTATATTAGATGAGCGGCCATACTATGATCGTTCGGGAGATATGGCCCCACGCGCTACACACAAGAATGAATTGTTATGCGGTCGGTAAACTATTTCTGCGGGCAGCCTATCAAATCGGATCACGTATTTTTGAATATGTCGTTACGTCATGTACATGTATTCGGTCTGAAATTTGGATGTTCCTGCTCGTGCCCGGAGAGAATGGGCACGACTCCCCCTCCCCCCGTTCTACCGTCCAAAACAGGTCTGCTGTTCTAAGTTCCGGGGTTGGGTCGGATAGGACCAGACCCAATCGGCTGGATTTGTGGAATCTGAATGGATCAGATCCAATCGGATCTGATCGTAGCTTCGAGTTCAGGTGCCGTACCGCGGCCGGACCGGAAAGGAGGGGGACAGCGAACCTCCTGCCAAGAGGCCAAGGTTGCTTGCTAACTCTCAGCCACTTGTTAGAAGGAAGTGCAGCTTGATTGTCGGGGGAATCGAAAAAAGAAGGTAGATTCTTCGATTCTATTTTCTCCTTTGGTAAGGATTGGCTTTAAGTGATAGGGGATGTGATTGGAATTCGTCTTTTCTTTGTTTGTATTACCGAGACACCCGAAGGGCCGGCCATATGTACCTCGGGAGACCCGGCCCATTCAAATCAAAATAGAACGAGCACCTACGACTAAGGAGAATGGAATGTCGACCACAGGGGGAGAGAATCTTCTAATACGAGGGCGAGTGACTGATAAAGTCATTAAACTTAGTAATTTTGATAAAAATGGCTGCAAGTGGACTGGGTTTATGTGTTTAAACGGACTACGACCAAAGTCGTGGCTACTTCAACCAAAAGAAAGGCGACCCCCCATTCAAAGCGAAAGAAGTACCTCACCTCACTTACA
>Ga0153992_100059_pt1:10000-12500 | contig 25317 bp, 17 predicted proteins | sample TSNC076MetaG_FD_104683 | JGI IMG/M metagenome (GOLD analysis project Ga0153992, IMG submission 104683) | Attine ant fungus gardens microbial communities from North Carolina, USA - TSNC076 MetaG | ecosystem: Host-associated > Fungi > Mycelium > Unclassified | place: USA: North... | reverse complement strand
TGGTTGAGTAGTAGCAGGAAGGACAGGAGTAGACTCGGTAGTAGAAGCAGGGTCTTTGATCATCCGTCGATCTAGTTCAAATGGGATTCCTGACTTGAGGTTGTTCGATCGCTCAACGTCGCTTCCCCGTGGGAGTCAGAGTACGTTCTAACGCCCTACGAAGACAGGATCGAGAAATGAATAAGAATTGCTAAGAAGGTCCTAAACCTAGCGACGATTCAAACGAATTTGATCAAGGTCTCACCCCCCCGTCGAGGGCTATGGAGTCACTTTCACTTTAGTTAGGGCTATTCCTTTGAAACCAAGAGCCGCCCAATCGATGAAGACTCGAACCGAACTCGCCCTGGGCACAGGGACGCGAGAACCTGACGGAACGGAACCATAAGGCTAGGGGAACGATAGAAAGCTCTGACAAAGCCATGAACCGGAAATCTTCCTATAATAGAAATGGGTCGAATCCCTGTAACCGAAGCCTCTCCCTCTCTATTCCCTATCCGAGCCGACGATAGCCTAATCCCATAACCCTTCAAGAACCCGATAGTAAGCATGTGTTGGCGAGTCAACCGATTTTAAGTCTTCTGAATGAGATCCGAGCTAACCAAAGCAATCGAATTTCCATCTTTTTGCAGGCTAACGGGCGTTTCGTCGTTCCTGAACCGGCAAGGGAAGCTACTGGCAACCCATCACCTTCCTTTAGTCAAACAAGTCAATGGGAAAAATACCCCCAGCATCTCAAGTTCTTAGGCGAGGTCAGTCCAGTTACGGGTTACAGGTAAGCTCATGAATGCCTTAGCTAAACTTGAGTTCCTACCTATTGAAAACTTTCAAGTGAGTGAAGTTAGATGAGGAGCCGGATCCACATAGAGCTCACCCGGACTGACTTTCCCGATAGCGGAATCGATAGATGTTCCCACGGAGCACTAACTAGCAACCTTTATTCCTGCTTTTACGTCTTGCCTTTGCTACTTGAGAGAATGCCTTGGACCGAGACCGAAAGCAGCTGACTTGCTTGTTATGCCTTTTCCGTTAGCTACTTAGAATTAACCACACTTGAGGCAAAGGAGCGGTCAAATAGGTACTGCACCACCTCAAAACAGAAAGACTAAAGGCCAACGATCAGTGGCCAACTTTAAGTCAAAGGAGAAAGAGTGCCTACTGCCAACCAGTCGATCAAAAGGCTGTGTTTGGTTAAAAGTCCCATCTTGGGGGAGACGTCTTAAGACCTCCGCCACCCAAACATGTAAGGGGTGTAACAACCTCTGATTAAGGTAGTTCCCAATGGCGAATAGAAGGCTTTTGCCACCTCCCTCAACAACCTGACCTAGTCGGCCCATCTTCCGAGGTTTTTGTTCTGCTGATAGCTCTTTTAAAGAAGAGGAAAAAGTCCTCCTGAATTTCATTTCATCCATACAGGAGAATGCATCATTCTTTTCGCAGAATGGAAACAAACCCGATTCGCTCTGGCCATAATAGACCTTGAGTAACCGGGTATCCACTGGTACACATCACCTGGATCATGTAAGAGAAAGAATCCACTTCAAAAGCGAGAGACGGAAAACATTACCTAGCTTTCGCCAGCGCCTTCGGACCCCTCCCTGTTGACAAATTTCTCAACCGGGTTGGAAGAGCCTTCCAGGTAGGCACCCACGACATCCTACCAGGCACTCCTTGGTTGATAACAAAAAAATTCTTCCCTACAGTCTTCATTCTGTCTTTCTGCAACAGTAAGAGAAGGAAATCGTAGATAGCAGAATACCGGTAATATAAAGACTATTGGGATAACAGCAATCTTGCATATTGCCTAGATGTTAGCAGTTGAATGTGGTTGAATGCGCTCCCCGTTAACTCTTGTTCTTAGAGCTAGGAGTTGAAGAGTGAGATAGCCGTGTCAGTTTGAATGTTTACCGAAGGGCTAGGCTAAAGGAATGATTCCCCATTTTCAGGCTTACCGAGTGGGAATAGCAGTCAATCTGAGATTGCTTAAATCTCATCTCATAAATAAGACTACCTCCCCGGGGCAGCAGGAAGTATGGTGTAGGGACCCCTCTTTTCTCTCCCTTAAAGCCCTTTATGGATTTCGAGTCGGGAATAGAGCAGTGGCTTATTCGGCGCTATATCACAATTCATTCATTCTCGGGCATAGCTGTTCACGAAACGTGGCATGGGACATCTGTCGGCGGCGGGAGTCTGACATCCGAGCGAGAGTTCAGACCAATCCCATTCATCCTGGTCTGATCCGAAGGGATCTTGTTGAATGAATTGATCCATTGTTGTATGCCCTACTTCTTAGTTCATTTTTTCCTACTTGAACTCGCCGTACTTCCTTTGATTACTCCTGAGATATAGTGGAAACACTTTGTTATGGTGGAGAGTGGGGAGTGAAAACACCAATGCAGCAGAGAATGGCCGCATGAATCGGAATCCACTTAACTTATTAAGAAAGACGACCGAGAAAGAAAGGCTCCGCGTTCTCCAAGTGGTTGATCTTAGCTTAGCGTGC
>Ga0153992_100059_pt1:5000-7500 | contig 25317 bp, 17 predicted proteins | sample TSNC076MetaG_FD_104683 | JGI IMG/M metagenome (GOLD analysis project Ga0153992, IMG submission 104683) | Attine ant fungus gardens microbial communities from North Carolina, USA - TSNC076 MetaG | ecosystem: Host-associated > Fungi > Mycelium > Unclassified | place: USA: North Carolina... | reverse complement strand
CCGTTGCTAAATTTGACGAAGCAGAACCCTCCTTAGAAGAGAAGACAATTCCTTCGTCAACCCTGCGAAGCTCTCCCTCAACATCATGAAGTTTTTTTATGCAGGTGAAAGGAGGGGGTCCATTGCTCCTCCCGTCTTTTCCGGCAAATGCTATGTTCAACTATGCCCACCCACCTCGACAAGCCCGGAACTCCAGTCAATAAATGAACGGAGGGATGAACCGGATTTGAATACAAGAGAAGATGTTTGAAACCTCCTGCCATAAGGAGGGGAGATCCGTAGTAAGAGTTCCCTCTCTCCCTGCTTTCGAAGCTTTGCTATTCTCTCAGGGAAACTCCTGAAGTTACGTCTTTCAGTACTGGGACTGAAGTCAAGTAGTTGAGATAAGCTGTTTGCTCTTTGTCAGGTGCCGTTAGTTAAGTTCCTTTTGTCCTATAGGTTCGCTCTAAGGGTCAGTGGTTCAAGTCAATAAGCGAGGAGGCCTTCTTACTCAAGCTCAAGCATTTACTTTTCTAGTTAGAGACCAACGTCTTGGGGCTAACGTGGGATCCGCTCAAGGACCTACTGGTTTAGGTAAATATCTCATGCGTTCCCCAGGTCATTTTTGGAGGAGAAACTGTGCGCTTTTCAAAAAAGATCGGAAGAAATGCACCGGGTTTAAATATATATATATATATATTTTTTTATATATTACCGGCTGGCTGCTTTTTATGCAAAAAAGACAAAACGGGATTGGATTTCCACTCATAAGGAAGGAAGGTTAGATATCTTTGACAGGGTTGTCTTTTTGGTTGAAATGGGATGGTGTTCAAACTCCCGAAATGCAGTCTAGACAGCGGGCCCTCCCCTTTCTGACTGGACTAACTTGGGGAAGGGTCAATCTCCTCCGGAGCATGCTTCACAGCCACTCATTCGTCCTGATCAAATAGTAGAATCTATCTCTCAGCGATTCTTTTCTCCGCTAATCACCCCTTCCCAACCAGCCCGCCCGATCGATCTTGTAAGATCGGCTAATTCAAAGGGATTAATCTGGTCCGGTCGGAACGAATCGTTTGCTTTATCGAACAAAGCTTTATTAGGGGGTCTTGGTTGGCCCCCTATTTTCAACCATTACAGCTGGCGTCGACCAGCTTTGCGATACGGACGGACACGAAGAAGAACGCAGGCAGCGGAAATGCAAAAGAGAAGAGCAAAGATTCCCGACCCAGAGCATGTTATTGACTCAACCACAAATCTGTTGAATGAGGGTAGCTTGCTTACTCTCAGCCACTAGTTAGAAGGAAATCCCTTGACTTCGCTTATGCCCTTATACAGTAAAGAAAGCAAGTGAGGCGGGCTAAGATTCCATTCGAAGTAACGTAAGAGGATTCTATGTTGCACCATCTTCAACTCTTCTCGGGATCCGGAGTTTTTCGAGAAAAGGTCCCATCCTTCAATATCATGATTGGGTCGACCAGGCCAGATCATGAGTGAAATATCATGATCGGGTCGACCAGGCCAGATCATGAGTGAATAGAAAATCGAAAATGTACATAGCTGTTCCAGCTGAAATACTTGGAATAATTCTACCACTTCTACTAGGAGTAGCCTTTTTAGTGCTAGCTGAACGTAAAGTAATGGCTTTTGTGCAACGTCGAAAGGGTCCTGATGTAGTGGGATCGTTTGGATTGTTACAACCTCTAGCAGATGGTTTGAAATTGATTCTAAAAGAACCTATTTCACCAAGTAGTGCTAATTTCTCCCTTTTTAGAATGGCTCCAGTGGCTACATTTATGTTAAGTCTGGTCGCTCGGGCCGTTGTACCTTTTGATTATGGTATGGTATTGTCAGATCCGAACATAGGGCTACTTTATTTGTTTGCCATATCTTCGCTAGGTGTTTATGGAATTATTATAGCAGGTCGGTCTAGTAATTAGGGGGCGGCCGTTCGGTCGCCTATGATACTAGGACCAATAGGTAAAAAATGGGTTTGTGCCGCAGGTGTTGAACGATCTACTCTACACAGGTGTGGGCTTACAGGGCTAGGGCTCATAAACCCTTTCTTTCATTCATCAATAGGGCCCTGGTCGGTCACTTTTCTGGGCCGGGATCGATAAGTGGAAGTCATAAAAAAAAAGAGATCTTTCTCTTCGCACCCCAGATCAAGAGGAAGGGTAGCTTGTCAAGCTGGCCTATAATAAAAATAAAAAAAAGATTCGCTGTCTTTTAATCGGCTGTTCTTCTTTGTCAACGCTACTAAGGACCTATAGGTTCGCCTACTTTACTTATGAAAGATAATGAGAATGGGTTATTTAAAAAGGAAAGGGCGCTACTTAGCCCTACATTAGTAAAAGTAAGCGGCTGAGTTAGCCTAGCCTACCCTACTATACAATACATTAGTAGGGTATAGTAAAGTAGGCGAGCGAGTTAGCGAAGACGCTTAGGCTAATAGATAAGAGAGCATCGGTGCGTAGCCTTCATTCTACTACGCTACGAAAAGGTTACGAAGTAACTTAGCTCG
>Ga0153992_100049_pt1 | contig 28087 bp, 25 predicted proteins | sample TSNC076MetaG_FD_104683 | JGI IMG/M metagenome (GOLD analysis project Ga0153992, IMG submission 104683) | Attine ant fungus gardens microbial communities from North Carolina, USA - TSNC076 MetaG | ecosystem: Host-associated > Fungi > Mycelium > Unclassified | place: USA: North Carolina, Lumber... | reverse complement strand
TCAACCGGGTGGACGCATCGGAGGCGGCGTCGGAGATGCGCTGGTACTCCCGCGCCATCATCCGCAACGTCGCCGGGTCCCCCTTGACCGGATCACCACCCTGATCGACGACATCCCAGCCGGTCGGCCGCCCCATCGTTCCTCCCCAGGTCGTTCCGCGGACTACGTTCTCCACAGAAGTACGGGGTGACCATATCAGGGGTCATGGCAGCCTGCAGATGACCGTGTCCCGCGATCAGAGCTCCGCGCGGAGCGCCGCGATGTCCGGGTACCCGCGCAGGCAGTATCGCGTCGGGCGGACGGCGAGCTCCTCGATGAGGTCGGGCACGAGCATTTGCAGCCGACCGAACGGCACCGGCAACGTCTGGCCGTCCAGGGTCACGAGCACCACGGTGTCCACCGCCGCGACGATCGTCTCGACGTCCTCGGTCCACGCGGAGTAGGAGAATGCCGCATCCCCGTCGTCGAGTCGCGCGACCGACACCGGTGCCACGTGGACGTCTTCACCGGCGCGGTCGAACACCGCCTGCAACGCCTCCTGCTGGAGGTTCGCGGCCGTCGAGGTCCAGAGCGCTCGGACGGTCCGGAGGTCCGTGTCGAGGCCGGCGTGCTGGAACGGTTGCCAGCCATCGGACCCGAGCACGACGGGCGGGCCGCTCAGGACCTCGCCGTCCTCGTCGGCGAGGATCTGCTGTGCCAAGCCGGCCGCGGTCTCGAGCCCGACCGCATCGGCATCGCCGGTCAGGATGAAGGTCGTCGGAGCGACCGGGAACAGGACCGGCGCGCCGTCGAGGTCGATGCCCTGCAGGCTCGACGGCGCGGTCACGACCAGCACCGCCAGGTCCGGGTCCTGCACGACGACCGTTCCCGGTCGGATGACAGCGATGTCACCTGCCGCCTGCTGCTGGGCGACCTCGACTGCGGCCCGCAGGACGTCGTCGTCCGTCCAGCCCAGGTCGCGCAGTTCTGCCTCGCTGAGGACAGCTCCGGCGTCGTCCGCGAGGATCACCCCGAGGTCGGGAGCGACCGTCACGATGTGCGGCAGGTGCCCGGTCGTCCCCTCGACCTCCGCCCTGGTCCGGCGGATGCCCGCGGTGTCGAGTCCGACGATCCGTGCAGTGGCGATGCTCATGCTCCGACCCTACGCAACGAGGCGACGCCGGAATCCCGGCGCCGCCTCGTCCTGATCAGAGCAGCGGGATCAGAACCACTTCTCGGCGCGGTGGTCCGCCTGGATCCGGCGGATCGTGTTCGACCGCGACCGGAGCACCAGCGAGTCGGTGTGGATGACCCCGCGGGACCGACGCACACCGTCCACGAGGACACCGTCGGTGACACCCGTCGCGACGAAGAACGTGTTGTCGCCGGTGACCAGGTCGTCCTGGTCGAGGACCTTGTCCAGGTCGTGCCCGGCGTTCACGGCCTTCTCGCGTTCCTCGTCGTCCTTCGGCTGCAGCTTGCCGAGGATCACACCACCGAGCGCCTTGATCGCGCACGCCGTGATGATGCCCTCCGGGGTCCCACCGACCCCGACGCACATGTCGATCGTCGACCCCGGTAACGCCGCCGCGATCCCGCCGGCGACGTCACCGTCGAGCAGCAACCGGGTGCCGGCGCCGGTTGCACGGATCGCACGGATGAGTTCGTCGTGGCGGGGGCGGTCGAGGACGGCGATCTGCATGTCCTCGAGGTCCTTGCCCTTCGCCTTCGCGAGCGCCCGGATGTTGTCCCCGATCGGCTTCTCCAGGTCCAGGACCCCACGGCCCTCGGGCCCGGCGGCGATCTTGTCCATGTAGAACACCGCAGACGGGTCGTACATCGACCCACGGTCCGAGACGGCCATCACCGAGATCGCGTTCTGCCGGCCCGCGGCCGTCAACGACGTCCCGTCGATCGGGTCCACGGCGATGTCGCACGCCGGACCGTGCCCGTTCCCGACGTGCTCACCGTTGTAGAGCATCGGGGCGTTGTCCTTCTCGCCCTCACCGATCACGACGACGCCGTCGAAGTTCACCGTGCCGAGGAACTTCCGCATCGCGTCCACCGCGGCGCCGTCCGCGAGGTTCTTCTCACCCCGCCCCACCCACGGCTGCGCACGGATCGCCGCCGCCTCCGTCGCACGCACGAGCTCGAGCGCCAAGTTGCGGTCGGGCTGGAGGAACAAGCTGCCGGTCTCAGTGGTGGGAGTCACAGCCCCCAGCCTACCGAGCGCGCCCGGGTCACACTCCGGCGGCCCTGACTAGGCTCGGAGCGGACACCACCGAAGTCGAAGGAGATCCCAGTGCCCATCGCAACGCCGGAACAGTACGCCGAGATGATCGAACGAGCGAAGGCCGGCAAGTTCGCGTACCCCGCCGTGAACGTGTCGTCGTCCCAGACGATCAACGCGGTGCTCCAGGGCCTCGCCGAGGCGGGCTCGGACGGCATCCTCCAGGTCACCACGGGCGGTGCCGACTACTTCGCCGGCCACACCGTGAAGAACCGCGCCGCGGGTGCGCTCGCGATGGCGAAGTTCGCGCACGAGGTCGCGAAGAACTACGACATCACGGTCGCGCTGCACACCGACCACTGCCCGAAGGATGCCCTGGACGGCTTCGTGCTCCCGCTCATCGCGGCGAGCGAGGAAGAGGTCCGCCAGGGTCGCAACCCGATCTTCCAGTCGCACATGTGGGACGGCTCGGCGGTGCCGCTCGACGAGAACATCGAGATCGCCAAGACGATGATCGAGAAGACGCGGAACATCAACGCGATCCTCGAGGTCGAGATCGGCGTCGTCGGCGGCGAGGAGGACGGCGTCCAGCACGAGGGCACGAACGACGCGCTGTACACGACCCCGAACGACGTCGAGAAGGTCGTCGACGCGCTGGGCCTGGGCGACCAGGGTCGCTGGATCGCCGCGCTGACCTTCGGCAACGTGCACGGCGTGTACAAGCCCGGCAACGTGAAGCTGCGCCCGGAGCTCCTCGGGGAGATCCAGGCCTCGGTCGCCGCGAAGCACGGTACCGGCGAGAACCCGCTCGACCTCGTCTTCCACGGCGGCTCCGGCTCGACCGACGACGAGATCCACGAGGCCGTCCGCAACGGCGTGATCAAGATGAACATCGACACGGACACGCAGTACGCGTTCACGCGCTCGATCGCCGACTCGATGTTCCGGAACTACGACGGCGTCCTGAAGATCGACGGCGAGGTCGGCAACAAGAAGCAGTACGACCCGCGCGCGTGGGGCAAGGTCGCCGAGACCGCCATGGCGGCCCGCGTCGTCGAGGCCGCGAAGGTGCTCGGCTCGGCCGGACACACCAAGGGCTGACGCCGGGACACGGACTGGAGGCACGGGGCGCGTCCGACGGACGCGCCCCGTGCTGCGTCTGGTCAACTCCACCGCGTGCCACGATGGTCCGGTGACCGCCGACGCCATCGCCTCCGAGTTCGCCCAGTACGTCACCGAGTCCCCCACCGCGTTCCACGCGGCGGCCGCGGCCCGTGACCGACTCGTCGCCGCCGGGTTCACCGAGCTGTCCGAGCTCGACGCCTGGCCGACCGGTCCCGGCGCGTACGTGGTGGTGCGCGACGGCGCGGTGATCGCCTGGCGGCTGCCGGACGGAGCGGCGCCGACGACACCGTTCCGCATCCTCGGCGCCCACACCGACTCCCCCGGGTTCCGCATCAAGCCGAACCCGGGCGTGCGGACCGGCGGGTGGGAGCAGCTGAACGTCGAGGTCTACGGCGGGGCGCTGCTGTCCACCTGGTTCGACCGGGACCTCCGGATCGCCGGCCGTGTCGTCGACGCCGACGGCACGGTCCGTCTGGTGTCGACCGACGCCGTGGCGCGGATCCCGAACCTGGCGATCCACCTCGACCGCGGCGTGAACGACGGCAAGGAGATCGATCGCCAGCGGCACACGCTGCCGGTCGTCGGCGTGGACGGCGACGCGGGCGGCACCGACGTGGTGTCGTGGCTCCGCGCCCGGCTCGGCGAGGACGCGGTCTCGTGGGACCTCTTCCTCGCGGACACGCAGGCACCGGCGCGGCTCGGGATCGACCGGGAGTTCCTCGCCTCCGGTCGGATGGACAACCTCACGAGCGTGCACGCCGGCATCCGGGGGATCGTCGACGCCCCCGCCGACGGCGACCACATCCCGGTCTTCGCCGCGTTCGACCACGAGGAGATCGGCTCCTCGACCCCGTCCGGAGCGGGCGGCCCCTTCCTCGAGGACGTGCTCGGCCGCGTGCAGGAGGGCCTCGGTGCCTCGCGCTCCGACGCCGCTCGGGCGTTCCGGGCCTCGTGGCTGCTGTCCAGCGACGCCGGGCACCTCGTGCACCCGAACCAGCCGGAGAAGCACGACCCGACGAACCGCCCGCGCCCGGGTGCCGGCCCGCTCCTGAAGATCAGCGCGAACCAGCGCTACATGACCGAGGCGAAGGGCGAGGCCGTCTGGGCCGCCGCGTGCGAGGCCGCCGGCGCGCCCTGGCAGCCGTTCGTCAACGTGAACACGATCCCCGGCGGCTCGACGATCGGCCCGATCGCCGCGACGCGGCTCGGCATCCCGACGATCGACATCGGCGTCGGACTGCTGTCCATGCACTCGGTCCGCGAGCTCGTGCACGTGGACGACCTCGCGGCCCTGCACGGCGCCGTCGCAGCGTTCCTGGCGGGCTGACGGCGCGGGCGCTCAGCCGCCGGTGGCCATCCGCTGCAGGTAGGCGGCGAACTGCGGGTCCTGGAAGATGACGACCATCACCGGCACCATGCCGAGCACGGTCGCGACCACGCCGCCCACGAGCGGGACCCAGAACGTCCAGCGCCGGGCGCGGAGTCGACGGATCGACCACCAGGCGACCAGCACGAACAGGACGACGAGGACGACGGCGCGCACGAGCACCGCGGATGACAGCGCCGCGGGGTTGGACAGGTCGGTGTACTGCTGCTCGACGACGGTGCGGATCGTCGAGGCGACGCTGCCGACGGACAGCGCCTCGACGACGGACCAGAGCCCGATCACGAGCAGGCCGACGGTCAGCACGAAGTCGATCGGCGACGCACCGAACCGACCGGCGACCGGGGTCGCGCGTGCCGCCGAGGGTGCCGGCGCGGCCGTCGGCTCCGGTCGCCGCGCTTCCTCGGCCCGCTGCGCCTGCTCACGCCGTTCCTCCTCGAGGCGGACCGGGCTCACCCACCCCTCCGGGGCGTACTCGCCGTACTGCGGGGCCGGTCGGCCGTGGACCCGGCCGTCCGTGGGACCGGTGGCCGACGGGGCGGTGGCGTGGCGCGCCTCCAGGCCGTCCGCCGTGTCACCGACGTGCCCCGGGTCGCGGGCCGGCACCGAGGACCAGCCGTCCGTGCCGCCGCTCATGCGCGACGCCCGCCGAGTGCGCGCGTCGGGTTGCCCGACGCGTCGGTGCGGAGCTCCTTGGGGAGCGAGAACATGAGGTCCTCGTGCGCGGTCACGACCTCTTCCACGGTGCCGTAGCCGGCGTCGGCGAGCTGGTCGAGCACCTCGGTGACCAGTTCCTCGGGGACGGACGCGCCGCTCGTGACCCCGACCGTGCGGACGCCGGCGAGCCAGTCCTGCTGGATCTCGGACGCGTAGTCGACGCGGTGCGCGGCCCGCGCGCCGTGCTCGAGCGCGACCTCCACCAGACGGACGCTGTTCGAGGAGTTCGCCGACCCGACGACGATCACCAGGTCCGCTGCGGGCGCGACCTTCTTGATCGCGACCTGGCGGTTCTGGGTGGCGTAGCAGATGTCGTCCGACGGCGGGTTCTCGATCGCGGGGAACTTCTCGCGCAGGAGGCGGACGGTCTCCATCGTCTCGTCGACGCTCAGCGTGGTCTGGGAGAGCCAGACCAGGTTGTCGGGGTCGGGGACCTCGAGCGTGGCGACGTCCTCCGGACCGTTCACCAGGATCGTGCGCTCCGGAGCGTGACCCATCGTGCCCTCGACCTCCTCGTGGCCGGCGTGCCCGATCAGGATGATGGTGCGATCGGCCCTGGCGAAGCGCGTCGCCTCGCGGTGGACCTTCGTGACGAGGGGGCAGGTGGCGTCGATGGCGTGCAGGTCGCGGTCGGCGGCGCCGGCCACCACGGCCGGCGAGACGCCGTGCGCGCTGAACACGACGTGCGAGCCGCGTGGGACCTCGGCGACGTCGTCGACGAACACCGCGCCGCGCTGCTCCAGCGTCGACACGACGTGGACGTTGTGGACGATCTGCTTGCGGACGTAGACGGGCTCGCCGTACTGCTCGAGGGCCTGCTCGACGGCGACGACGGCGCGGTCGACGCCGGCACAGTAGCCGCGAGGGGCGGCGAGCAGGACCTTCTTCGTGCCGGCGACCGGTTCGTCCCGCAGCCGTCCGCGCGCCGCGAGGACCCGCGGCGGGGCGAGCGGGACCGTGTGGCCGTTGGTGATCGTCACGTCCCCGATGATAGGTGCCGGGCGCCGCGCGGGGCCTGGGTGTCCCCGGGATGCGGCAGCATGGGGCCATGGCGATCGAGCAAGGACCCCCGACGGCCGACAACCCGTGGCCGGTGGCGCTGCTCGGCGCGAAGCTCCGGGACTGGATCGACCGGCTCGGCACCGCCTGGGTCGAGGGCGAGATCACCCAGTGGAACGTCGCCGGCGGCAACGTCTACGGCAAGCTCAAGGACGTCGACGTCGACGCCACCGTGTCCTTCTCGATCTGGTCGAGCGTCCGCACCCGGGTGCCCGCCGACCTCAAGCAGGGCGACCGGGTCGTCGCGGCCGTGAAGCCGAACTACTGGGTCAAGGGCGGCTCGCTGACGATGCAGGTCGTCGAGATGAAGCACGTCGGGCTGGGCGACCTGCTCGAACGGCTCGAGCGGCTCCGGCGCACCCTCGGCGAGGAGGGGCTGTTCGACCCGGCGCGCAAGAAGCGCCTGCCGTTCCTCCCGCACCGCATCGGCCTGATCACCGGCAAGGACTCCGACGCCGAGAAGGACGTCAAGCGCAACGCGCAGCTCCGGTGGCCGCAGGTCGAGTTCCGGACCGTGCACACCGCCGTGCAGGGCGACCGCGCCGTCAGCGAGGTCACGGCCGCGATCCTCGAGCTCGACGCCGACCCGGACGTCGACGTCATCATCGTCGCGCGCGGCGGCGGGGACTTCCAGAACCTGCTCGGCTTCAGCGACGAGGGACTCGTCCGCACGGCGGCCGCCGCGAGCACGCCGATCGTCTCGGCGATCGGGCACGAGGCCGACCGGCCGATCCTCGACGAGGTCGCCGACCTCCGGGCCTCCACCCCGACGGACGCCGCGAAGCGCGTCGTGCCGGACGTGGCCGAGGAACTCGCGAACGTCCGCGCCGCCCGGGCCAGGCTCGGGCTCCGGCTGTCGCACACGCTCTCGGTGGAGGCGGACCGCATCGCGTCGCTGCGCTCCCGGCCCGCGCTCGCGTCGACCGCGTGGCTCGTCGACACCCGAGCGGAGGAAGTGGCGCGCGACCTCTCCCGGGCGCGCGAACTCCTCGACCGGCGGCTGGAGCGCTCGCACGCCGACGTCGGTCACCTCACCGCGCGGCTCCGGTCACTGTCGCCCCGTGACACCCTCCGGCGCGGCTACGCGATCGTGCAGACGGCGGACGGCGGGGTCGTGCGCGGGTCCGAGGACCTGTCCGGCGCGACGCCGGTGCACGTGACGCTCGGTGCCGGGACGGCGACGGGGACGCTGGAGCCGGACGGGCCGGGCCCGGACGGGGTCTGACGGGCTCGGCCTGCGTCCGACCGGGTCCGACCGGGCGGACGCCACGTCGGTGGGCCCTCGGTAGGATCGGGGTGTGTCATCCCAGCAGGAACCCGACCAGGCCGACGTCCAGTCGCTGAGCTACGAGGCCGCGCGCGACGAACTCGTGCGCGTCGTCGCCGAGCTCGAGCAGGGCTCGGCCACGCTCGAACGGTCGCTCTCGCTGTGGGAGCGGGGTGAGTCCCTCGCCGCCCGGTGCGAGGAGTGGCTCGTCGGCGCACGCGCGCGTCTCGACGCCGCCCGCGCAGCCTCCGAGTCCGAGGACGGCGCCGCACGATGACCGACCCCGACGGCCGCCCGATCGTCGCCGAGCTCGGTCGCCCCGAGACGGCGGAGGAGACCTGGGCCCGGAAGGACGCCGCACGCACCGCGCGCCGGCAGCACCAGACGGCGTTCAACCTCGTCATCGCGCTCATCGCGTCGCTCGGCATCGTCCTGTTCCTCGTCGCCGTGGTCGTCCGCCCGAACACGACGGTGGTGGACCGCCAGGTCGACTACCGGCAGGTCGCGTCCCAAGCGAAGGTGCCGGGCGTGACGCTCGCCGCGCCGGTGCTGCCCGACACGTACTCGTCCAACCGCGCGGACTACCAGGACAAGACCAGCGACGGCGTCAGCGTCTGGACCGTCGGACTCATCACGCCGGACAAGCAGTACATCGGGCTGCAGCAGGGCATCAGGGCGAACGAGACCTGGGTGTCGAACCAGCTCGACCAGCGCGCGGCCACCGGCTCCCGCACGATCGCCGGGACGAAGTGGACCGTGTACGACCGGCGTGCCGAGGGCGACGCCGCGGGCAACCACGCGTACTCACTCGTCTCGACGTTCGGCACCAGCACCATCGTCCTCTCCGGCACCGCCGACCAGTCGTCCTTCCGCACCGTCGCGACCGCCGTCAGCAAGCAGCTCGCGAGCTGACGGACCCGACCGCGAGCCCACCTGAAGCCCACCCGAAGCCCCGTCACGCAGCACACGAGGAGCCCCATGCCCGCCCGCGCCGCCACCACTCCGTCCGACGCCCTCCGACTCCTGGTCGAGGGCAATGCCCGGTTCGCCGCGGACAAGCGCCGCACCGGCCGGATCGACCCCGATCGGCGGTCGGAGCTCGAGGGTTCCCAGGCCCCCTTCGCCACGGTCCTCGGCTGCTCGGACTCGCGCGTGCCCTTCGAGCACGTCTTCGACGCGGGCATCGGCGACCTGTTCGCCATCCGCAACGCCGGGCAGATCGTCGACGACGTCGTGCTGGGCTCGATCGAGTTCGCGGTCGTCGCGCTCGGCACCCCGCTCGTGGTCGTCCTGCGGCACACCAAGTGCGGAGCCGTCGCCGCCGCCCGGTCGGGCGAGCCCGTGCCCGCGCCGCACCTGCAGGCACTCGTCGACGCCATCGCGCCGAGCGTCGAGCGGGTGCGCACCACCGACGCCGACGTGCCGCAGGAGTCGGTCGGCGCCGCACACCTCGAGGCCACGCTCCGCCAGGTGCTCGACCGTTCCGGCGCGGTGTCGGACGCGATCGCCGAGGGTAGATTGGCCGTCGTCGGGGCGACCTACGACCTCACCACGGGCGAGGTCGCCATAGACACCGTCGTGGGCCAGGCCTGACCGGCCGGCACGACGCCCGCCCCGGACACCACCGGGGCACCACACCAGCCGGCGCGACCGCGGCCGGCGAGCACCCCAGGAAGGACCACGACGACGTGACCGACAGCACCCCGACCACCGTGACCGACAGCGACGGCGACTACCGCATCGAACACGACACCATGGGCGAGGTCCGGGTGCCGAGGTCGGCGCTCTACCGTGCGCAGACGCAGCGAGCCGTGGAGAACTTCCCGATCTCCGGCAGCGGCCTCGAGTCAGCGCAGATCGTCGCCCTCGCGCGGATCAAGCGGGCCGCGGCGGTCGTCAACGGGGAGCTCGGCATCGTCGACCCGGCCCTGGCCGACGCCATCGCCACGGCCGCCGACGCGATCATCGGCGGGGCGCACCACGACCAGTTCCCGGTGGACGTCTACCAGACGGGCAGCGGCACGTCGTCGAACATGAACATGAACGAGGTCCTGGCGACCCTGGCGACCGAGATCGCCGGCACGCCGGTGCACCCCAACGACCACGTCAACGCCTCGCAGTCCTCGAACGATGTCTTCCCGACGTCGGTGCACGTCGCCGTCACCGAGGCGCTGATCCGCACGCTCGTCCCCGCCCTGGAGCACCTCGCCGAGTCGCTCGAGGCGAAGGCGAGCCTCTGGGCCGACGCCGTGAAGTCGGGCCGCACCCACCTCATGGACGCCACTCCGGTCACCCTCGGCCAGGAGTTCGGCGGCTACGCGCGCCAGGTCCGGCTCGGCATCGAGCGGGTGAACGCCACGCTCCCCCGCGTGGCCGAGGTCCCGCTCGGCGGCACCGCGGTCGGCACGGGCATCAACACCCCGAAGGGCTTCCCGCAGCAGGTGATCGCCCGGCTCGCGAGCGACACCGGCCTGCCGATCACCGAGGCGCTCGACCACTTCGAGGCGCAGGGCGCGCGTGACGCCCTGGTCGAGGCATCGGGGGCACTGAAGGTCATCGCGGTGAGCCTGACGAAGATCAACAACGACCTCCGCTGGATGGGCTCGGGGCCGAACACCGGGCTCGGTGAACTGCACATCCCGGACCTGCAGCCGGGGTCGTCGATCATGCCGGGCAAGGTCAACCCGGTCATCCCCGAGGCCACCCTGATGGTCGCCGCGCGCGTGATCGGCAACGACGCGACGATCGCCTGGGCCGGGGCGTCCGGTGCGTTCGAGCTCAACGTCGCCATCCCGGTGATGGGCACGGCGCTCCTGGAGTCGATCCGGCTGCTCGCGAACAGCTCGCGCGTGCTCGCCGACAAGACGATCGACGGCCTGCAGGCGAACCTCGACCGTGCCCGGGCCTTCGCGGAGTCGTCGCCGTCGATCGTGACGCCGCTCAACCGCGTCATCGGGTACGAAGCCGCCGCCAAGGTCGCGAAGTTCGCCGTGGCCGAGGGTGTGACCGTGCGCGAGGCCGTGATCGCCCTCGGGCACGTCGAGCGCGGCGAGGTCACCGAGGAGCAGCTCGACAGCGCCCTCGATGTCCTGAGCATGACGCACCCGAACTGAGTCGCGCCGGCGTCCCGGCGCACCCGCCTCGGTCGCGCCGGCGTCCCCGCGCACCCGCCTCGGTCGCGCCGGTGTCCCGGCGCACAACGCAAGTCACCCCGAACCGCGGCGTTCCACGGTTCGGGGTGACTTTGGTTGTGCGGGGCGCCCGACGCCGGCGCGGGCCTACACGACGCCGCCGCCCGCTACACGAGGTCCGGCGAGTCCAGCATCTCCGTCACGAGTGCCGCGATCGCCGACCGCTCCGAGCGCGTCAGCGTCACGTGGGCGAACAGCGGGTGCCCCTTCAGCCGCTCGATCACCGACGCGACGCCGTCGTGCCGACCGACCCGGAGGTTGTCCCGCTGCGCCACGTCGTGGGTGAGCACGACGCGGGAGTTCTGCCCGATCCGGGAGAGCATCGTGAGCAGGACGTTGCGTTCGAGGGACTGCGCCTCGTCGACGATCACGAACGCGTCGTGCAGGGAACGCCCGCGGATGTGCGTGAGCGGGAGCACCTCGAGCATGCCCCGCTCGACGACCTCGTCGAGGACGTTGTCGGACACCAGGGCGCCGAGGGTGTCGTAGACCGCCTGGGCCCACGGGTTCATCTTCTCGGACGCGTCGCCCGGCAGGTACCCGAGTTCCTGGCCGCCGACCGCGTAGAGCGGCCGGAAGACCATGATCTTCTTGTGCTGCTGCCGTTCGAGCACGGCCTCGAGCCCGGCGCAGAGCGCGAGCGCCGACTTGCCCGTCCCGGCGCTGCCGCCGAGGGACACGATGCCGATCTCGGGGTCGAGCAGTGCGTCGATGGCCAGCCGCTGCTCGGCCGACCGACCGCGGAGGCCGAAGACCTCGCGGTCGCCCCGGACGAGGGCGACGGAACCGCCGGGGATCACCCGGCCGAGGGCCGAGCCGCGCTCCGAGTGGATGACGACCCCGGTGTTCACCGGCACGCCCTCGAGCGATGCCGTCCGGATCTCCTCCTGCTCGTACAGGTCGGCCATCTGCTCGCCGGACACCTGCAGGTCGGTGACCCCGGTATACCCGCTGTCGACGGCGAGTTCGGCGCGGTACTCCTCCGCCGCCATCCCGATCGACGATGCCTTGACGCGCAGGGGCAGGTCCTTCGAGACCACGACGACGTCGAGCCCGTCGTTCTTGAGGTTCGACGCCACCGCGAGGATGCGCGAGTCGTTGTCGCCGAGCTGCAGCCCGGACGGCAGGACGGACTGGTTGGAGTGGTTCAGCTCGACCCGGAACGACCCGCCCTCGCCGATGGCGATCGGGAAGTCGAGCCGTTCGTGTTCGATCCGCAGTTCGTCGAGGAGCCGGAGCGCCTGCCGGGCGAAGTACCCGATCTCCGGGTCGTTGCGCTTGGACTCCAGTTCACTGACGACGACGACGGGCAGGACGACCGCGTGCTCGGCGAAGCGGAACAACGCCCGCGGATCGCTCAGGAGCACCGAGGTGTCGAGCACGTACGTGCGCTGGGCGACCGATGTGGACGAGTCCGCGGTGTGCTGCTGCTGGGTTCCGCGAGAGACGTTCTGAGAGGTCACGACCACTCCATCCCCGGGCCGCGCTCGGCCCGGTCCATGTCCTCGAACGCGGCCGTGGAGCGGGTCCCGAAGCACCGACTGTGGCCGCTTCGATCGGGCGCGGTGCCCGATGGGGCCAAGCTACGTCCGACCCCCGACACGGCGCCAGCGACACGCGGTTCCGCGAGTTACGGTCACGTGAACAGGCGCGACCGCCCACCGGCCTGGAGGCGCGGTGGCAGCCCGCCCCGCGCCTCCCGTCCGACGCGGCGCATCCGGCCTCACCGCCCCACTCGCGAAAGCGACAGAGTCCTGCGAACCGTCGGCGCAGAAGTGTCGCTTCCGCGGAACGGACCGCTCGCGTCGGGCGAGGACTGTCGCTTTCGCGGGACGGCGCGCTAGCGCGGCGCGCGCGCTACTGCATCGTGGCGTACGACAGGCAGGCGTCGCGGAACATGTCGAGGGTCTCGTCCGTCGTCGACGCGAACACCGACACCCGGGCGACCCCGAGCCGCGTCGTCACGGTGACACCGTGGTTGTGGAGCGCCGCGGACAGCGCCGTGAGCCGACCCTGCGGCGGACGGAGCACGACGATCCCGGCACGCTCGCGCGGGTCGCGGCTGGACTCGACCGACAACCCGAACTCGTCCGCGATGTCGAAGACCCGCTCGACCTGGTCCGCCACGCGCTCCTGCACGGCGGCCACCCCGACGGCCGTCAGCCGGTCGAGCGACACCGCCATCCGGGCCTGGGCGACGGGGTCGATCCGCGTCATCTGGAAGCCGGCGGCACCCGGGCGGACCGACGGTACCTCGGTCGGCCACCCGGTCGTGCCGTGCGGGCCGGACAGCGCCGGACGCAGGCGGTTGAGGGCGCGGTCGCTGAACGCGGTGAAGCCGGTGCCCCACCCGGCGTGCAGCCACTTCTGCCCGCCGGTCGCCACGACGTCGGCGAGGTCGTACGGGGCGTCCACGACGCCGAAGCCCTGGATCGCGTCGACGATGAGGAGGCGTTCGCCGATGACCTCGCGGATGGCGGCGAGGTCGGCGAGGTAGCCGGTCTGCCAGTCGACGAGCGAGACCGCGACGGCGGTGACGTCGTCGGTCAGCCGCGACGCGATCAGGGACGGCGTCATCCAGCCCGCGCCGGACTCGATCACGACCGGCTGGACCCGACCGCCGGTGGCCGAGGCGGCGCTGGCGAGGGCGAGCGGCAGCGAGGGGTACTCGTCCGCAGCGACCAGGACGCCTCCGGTCAGGCCGAACGCGGTGTGCAGCAGTCCCGGGGTGGTCGCGGTCTGCGAGACGACCTGGTCCTCGCGTCGGCCGACGAGCCGTGCGGCGACGGTGCGGACCCGGGCGTCCTGCTCGTCGAGCGTCTCCATGGCGCCGAAGCGCATGTGTTCCTGGATCGTCCCGAGCACGCGCTGCTCCTCGAGGACCGCGGTCTGCACCGGGCCGAACGCGGCGTGGTCGAGGTAGCCCGGCTCCTCGGCAAAGCCTGAGGCATACTCGGAGATGTTCACGGGGGCAACCTTCCACGGGACGAAAACCCTGTGAGTCTACTGGGACGCACGCGTGCGAGCGAACCCGGTCCGGTCCACGCACCGGACGCGGCAGGAACGCAGTGCCGGGGGACGGCCGCGCTCAGCCGCCGAGAGCCGCGCTCAGCCGCCGAACCGACGCGACCGCAGTCCGAAGTCGCGGACGGCGCGGAGGAAGTCCACCTCGCGCAGGTCCGGGTAGAACGCCTCGACGAAGTAGAACTCGCTGTGCGCGCTCTGCCACAGCATGAAGTCGGACAGCCGCTGCTCCCCCGAGGTGCGGATGACCAGGTCGGGGTCCGGCTGCCCCTGCGTGTAGAGGTGGTCGCCGATGAGCTCGGGCGTGAGGACCTCGGCCAGGGTGTCGAGCGTGCCGCCGCCCTCGCCGTGTGCCCGGACGATGCTGCGCATGGCGTCCGCGATCTCGCGGCGTCCGCCGTACCCGACGGCGAGGTTGATGTGCAGTCCGGTGTGCCCGGCCGACCGCTGTTCCGCCTGCGCCAGGGCGTCGACCAGTTCCGTCGGCAGACCCTCGTTCGACCCGACGTGCTGCACCCGCCAGTCGCGGTGGTCGGCGAGCGTGCCCGCGAGGTCCGCGATGATCCCGACGAGCTGTTCGAGCTCGTCGCCGCCGCGCCCCGTGAGGTTGTCCGACGAGAGCAGGTAGAGCGTCACGACCTCGATCCCGAGGTCGTCGCACCAGGTCAGGAACTCGGGGATCTTGGCCGCCCCGGCTCGGTGCCCGTGCGCCGCGGACTCGAGCCCGAGCTGCTTCGCCCACCGCCGGTTGCCGTCCACGATCATGGCGACGTGCTTGGGCTTCGCCGCCCCCTCGATCTGACGACGGATCCGGCTCTGGTAGGCGCGGTAGAGGATCCCTCGTCCTGCCCATCCCACCGTGCCGGTCACGGAACGAACATAGTGCACCGCACCTCGGAGCGAGCCGCGTCACGGGGGTGTTCGGCGTTCGTTCGGCATCTGCCCCTACGGTCGGACCATGCAGGCCGAGAACGACACCGGGACCCTCCCGCACGTCCCCTTCACCGACGAGGCGAGCAGCGCACCCGTCGCCGCCGAGACCCGGCCGGCCTGGCGCGGGTGGATCCACCTCGGCGCCTTCCCGTTCGCCATCGCGATGGGCATCGTGCTCATCGTCCTCGCCGGCTCCCCCGCCGCGAAGGTCGGCAGTGCGGTCTTCATGGCGACGTCGCTCGCGATGTTCGGCGTCTCGGCCACGTACCACCGCTTCCCGTGGGGGCCGACGGTCAAGGCCGTGCTGAAGCGCATCGACCACACGAACATCCTGCTGCTCATCGCCGGGACGTACACACCCGTGGCGATCTGCGCCCTGCCGCACACGCTGATGGTCGTGGTGCTCTGGGTGATGTGGTCCGGCGCGGCGCTCGGCATCGCCTTCCGGGTGCTCTGGATCGGGGCGCCCCGGTGGCTGTACGTGCCGATCTACCTGGTCCTCGGCTGCGCGGCGCTCGGACTCCTGCCGCAGTTCTTCGCCGCGAGCGTGCCGATGACGGTGCTGATCCTGTCCGGCGGCGTCGCGTACATCCTCGGCGCGCTCGTCTACGGGTTCAAACGGCCGAACCCGTCACCGACGGTGTTCGGGTTCCACGAGGTGTTCCACGCCCTCACGGTCGTCGCGTTCGGCGCGCAGTGGGTCGGCGTGCTCCTCGTGGCGCTGCACCCCGTGCGCTGAGCTCGCCCGTTCCTTCCCAGAACGGTCCCGATGCCAGGTGGATCCGGGCGTACTCGGTCGTTCCTCCCGACCAGGTACGCCCGATTCCACCAGGTACGCCCGATCCCGCCAGGCACGCCCGGTCCAGGCGCGGGGCGCGTCAGCCGCGCTCGGTGTCGTCCCCGACGTCGGCCCGGCCGTCCTCGGCCGCACGGCGCTCCGGCTCGTCGGTCACGGCATCGTCGCGGAGCTCGCGGCCATCGGCCGTCGTGCCGGCCTCGGCCTCGAGCCGCTCCCGGATCTCGGCGCGGTAGCGGGTCCGACGGATCCGCCGGGTCATGTCGATGACGAGCAGGATCGTCACGACGGCGACGACCGCGATGGCGATGAAGCCCGCGACGCCCGGGGTGACGTCCACGTCGGGGACGGTCGAGGTCGGGCTCGGGCTGGGGGTGGCGGCGAGTGCGGCCAGCATGGTGCTCACGCGGTGGTGTCCTTGTCGGCAGGGATCCCCTCGAACAGGTCGGACTCGGGGAGCTCGGTGGGCACGCGTGCCTCCACGAGCTGGTAGTCCTCGGTCGGCCACACCGTCGCGAGGAGGTCGTTCGGCCAGTAGAAGAAGGCGCTGTCCGGCGGCACCTGGCTCGCGTGCGCCCGGAGTGCGGCGTCGCGCGCGTCGAAGTACTCGTGCACGTCGACGTGGGTGGTGGCGAGGTCGGGTCGATCAGCGAACCGTTCGACCCACTCGCGGAGCTGCTCGACCGCGGGGCTGCCCGGCTCGCGTTCCTGCAGCGCCTCGAAGACCGTCCGGAACCGGCGGGGGTTCATGGTGCGCTCGTAGTACAGCTTCGACACCGACCAGGCCGGTCCGGCGTCCGGGTACTTCGTCGGGTCGGCCGCGTCGCGGTAGGCGGCGACGGAGACCTCGTGCGTGCGGATGTGGTCGGGGTGCGGGTAGCCGCCGTTCTCGTCGTAGGTGACGAGCACGTGCGGCCGGAAGCGGCGGACCACGCGGACGAGCGCCTCGGTCGAGTACTCGAGCGGCACCGTGGAGAACGTCCCGGGTCGCACGGTCTCGCCCTTGTCGGCGTCCGGCAGCCCGGAGTCGTGGTAGCCGAGCCAGAGGTGGTCGATGCCGAGCGCGGCCTGCGCGGCGGCCATCTCGGTGCGGCGGTACCCGGCCATGTCCCGGTGCGCGCGACTGGTGGCGGGCTCGCCGAGCTGCTCGTTGAGGATGTCCCCCGCTTCGCCGCCCGTGCAGGAGACGACGAGCACCTGGTTCCCCTCGGCCGCGTACTTCGCCGCGGTCGCCGCTCCCTTGCTCGACTCGTCGTCGGGGTGGGCGTGGACGGCCATCAGGCGGTACGGCACGTGGGGGTTCCTCACTGGTCGTGCGGCGGACGCGGGCAGCGCACAGCGACACGTGAACTACCCTGGGATCAGGATAATCACCCCGGGAGCCCCGAACTGTCCGAACCGCAGCACCCACCGGCACCTCAGCCGTCCGCCAGCGCCACCGCGACGCTGGACGACCGCTACGGCCGCACCCCCGGACGCGCACGTCGCGCGCGCCTGCTCGGGATCGCCGCCGCCGCCGCGGTCGCCCTGGTGTTCGTCGTCTGGGTGATCTGGGCGGGTCCCGGACAGACGAGCCACGGCCTCGACACCGACGACGTCGGCTACCAGGTGGTCTCCGACCACGAGACCGTCGTCCACACCCAGATCTCGGTCGACCCCGGGACCGCCGCGAAGTGCGCCGTGCAGGTGCTCGACAAGTCGTACACGATCGTCGGCTGGAAGGAGATCCGGGTCCCCGCCGCCGAGCAGCGCACCCGGAGCGTCACCACGCCCGTGCAGACCGTGACCCGTGGTGTGACCGGCTTGATCCACGACTGCTGGGTTCCCTAGACTGCTGTGATTCGCGGACAAGACCGGCCACACCGGCCGGTCTTGTTCTTTGCTGAAGGGAATCACGATGAGCAACGACACGCAGGTCACCTGGCTGACCCAGGAGGCGCACGACCGGCTGAAGGCCGAGCTCGAGACGCTTTCCGGTGCAGGTCGTCAGGAGATCGCGAACCGCATCGAGGCCGCTCGCGAGGAGGGCGACCTCAAGGAGAACGGCGGGTACCACGCCGCGAAGGACGAGCAGGGCAAGATCGAGGCCCGCATCCGCCAGCTGACCGAGCTCCTGAAGAACGCCACCGTGGGCGAAGCCGAGTTCGACGGCACCGTCGAGCCGGGCACCGTCGTGACCGCGATCATCGCCGGCGACGAGTCGACGTTCCTCGTCGGCAACCGCGAGATCGTCGGCGAGGGCTCCGACCTCACCGTCTACAGCCCGGTCAGTCCGGTCGGCGCGGCCATCGTCGGCCTCGGGCCCGGCGCCAAGACCACGTACACCGCACCGAACGGCAAGGAGATCGCCGTCGAGGTGACGAACGTCGAGCGCTACGTCCCCTAGGGACGCGGGCCCTGCGGGTGACCGCAGACGGACTGGAGGCGGGGTGCCAGCTGGCACCGCGCCTCCAGTCCGTTCCGGGGTCGGGGATCAGTGCTCCAGCAGCTCCGGACGGAAGCCCACCTCGCGCAGCCGGTGGATGACCTCCTGCGCGTGCTCCGGGCCGCGCGCCTCGATCGACAGGTCGAGCGCGACCTCGTTGATCACGAGCCCCTGCCCGTGCCGGGTGTGCAGCACCTCGACGACGTTCGCGCCGGCGTCCGAGATGACCTGCGAGACGCGGGCGAGCTGCCCCGGACGGTCCGGCAGCATGATCCGGATCCCGATGTACCGCGACGCGGCGACGAGTCCGCGGGTGATGATCCGCTCCATCATGAGCGGGTCGATGTTCCCGCCGCTGAGCAGGACGACGGTGCGACCGGTGTCGCGGACGGCCCCGGACATGATCGCCGCGACGCCCACCGCGCCGGCGGGCTCCACGACCAGCTTGGCGCGCTCGAGCAGCACCAGCAGGGCTCGGGCGACGTCGTCGTCGGAGACCGTGACGATGTCGTCGACCAGGTCGCGGATGATCGGGAAGTTCAGGTCGCCCGGGCGCGCGACCGCGATGCCGTCCGCGATGGTCGGCTTCGTGGAGACGGTAACGGGCTCCCCCGCCTCGAGCGAGCTCGGGTAGGCGGCGGCGTTCTCGGCCTGCACGCCGATCACGCGGATCGGACGTCCGAGCCGGTCGGCGACGCCCTTCACGGCGAGCGCGATCCCGGCGATGACCCCGCCGCCGCCGATCGGCACGATGACGGTGTCGGCGTCGGGCACCTGGTCGAGGATCTCGAGCCCGAGGGTGCCCTGGCCGGCGATCACGGCGGGGTGGTCGAACGGCGGGATGAAGACCGCGCCCGTCCGGACCGCGAAGTCCTTCGCGGCGCTCAGGGCCTCCTCCACGGAGTGGCCGCGGAGGACCACCTCGGCGCCGTAGTGCCGTGTGGCCTGCAGCTTCGGGAGGGCGACGCCGACGGGCGTGAAGATCGTGGCCGGGATGCCGAGCTCGCGGGCCGCGAGGGCGACCCCCTGCGCGTGGTTGCCGGCACTCGCCGCGACGACCCCGGCCGCTCGCTGCTCGGGCGTCAGGGTCGACAGGCGGTTGTACGCCCCGCGGACCTTGTACGCCCCGGTGCGCTGCAGGTTCTCGCACTTGAGGTGCACCGGCGAGCCGAGCACCTCGGCGAGGAACTGCGACGTCTCCATCGGCGTGACCCGAGCGACCCCGGCGATCGTCTCGCGCGCTCGCTCGATGTCGTCGAGGGTGGGGATCAGCGGCGTCGTGGTGTCGGTCACGGTCCCATCATCGTCGGTCGGGACCCCTCCTGACGAACGCGTGACGTCAGGTGGAGCTGGCGGTGCCCTCGGCCGCGGTCGGTTCCGGCTTGCTGCCGGGCGCCGGGACGGGGTCGCCGATCTTGTGCCGACTCCCGCGCCGGAGCTGCAGCTGCCCGTGCTGCCCGCGCTTCGGGGTCGCCTCGAGCACGTGTTCGGAGTCGAGACCGCGCCAGCGGCCGCTCGCGATCGTCATCACCATCGTGTTCACCGTGGCGATCAGCGGCACCGCGAAGAACGCGCCGGCGATGCCCGCCAGCCCGGAGGCCGCGGTGACACCGAGGACCACCGCGAGCGGGTGCACCTTGACCGCGTTGCCCATGACGAGCGGCTGGAGGATGTGCCCCTCGATCTGCTGGACGAGCAGCACGACCGCGAGGACGAGCACGGCGGCGAGCGGCCCGTTGAAGATCAGGGCGACGAAGACGGCCAGGAAGCCGGTGACGATCGCACCGACCACCGGGATGAACGCGCCGAGGAACACGAACGCGGCGATCGGGATGACGAGCGGCATGCCACCGAAGAACAGCCCGACGATGAACGCGCCGAGGCCGATGCCGACCGCGTCGACGAAGGCCACGAAGATCTGCACGCGGATGAAGCTCGTGAGCGTGATCCAGCCCGCGACCCCGGCGCCGTCGACGGTGGCCCGTGCCTTCTTCGGGAAGAGCCGCACCGCCCACCGCCACACGTTCTTGCCGTCGATGAGCAGGAAGATCGTGGTGAACAGGATGATGAAGAGGGCCTCGAAGACATGCGTCGCCCCGGACCCGGCGCTCGCGACGCCGGAGAGGATCGAGCCGGAGTTCTCCTGCAGCCACTTCGTGCCGTCGTTCAACCAGTTGTTGACGTCGTTCTGGGTGATCCCGAGGCCGGAGTTGAGGACGAGGTCCTTGATGTTCGCGTACTGCTCGACGGTCCGGTCACGGAGCGACGGGTACGACGCGATGATCTGGTCGACGACGAGCCAGACGAGCGCCCCGATCGCCGCGAGCCCACCGAGCAGGCTGATCACGACCGCGAGCCACTTCGGCACGTGGTGCCGCTGCAGCCAGTTCGAGATCGGCACGAGCAGCGCGGACACGACGATGCCGACGAGGAACGGGATGAGGATCTGGCTGAACACCGTCATCAGCCAGATGAAGACAGCGATCACCCCGATGACGACGAGGATCCGCCACGACCACGCCCCCGCGATCCGCATGCCCGTCGGGACCGAGTCCTCGACGACGGGGTCCGGATGCGTCGGTTGCTGCTTTCTGCCCCATGCCATCCCTGGAGTGTAGCGACGTGCAGACCGACAGGTACCAGATACGGCATACATCGGGGTACGGGTGCTGTCGGCGGCACTCGGTACGGTCGTGCCATGGTCAGGACTACGCTCTCCGCCGCCGAGGCCCGCCGTGTCGCACTGGCAGCCCAGGGGTTCGGCCAGCCGCCGGCGGATGCGGTGTCGACCCGGGCGCTCAACGCCGGCTTCGCCCGACTGGGCCTGCTGCAGATCGACTCCGTCAACGTGTTCGAGCGCAGCCACTACCTCCCGCTGTTCGCCCGGCTCGGTGCCTACGACCGTGCGACGCTCGACCGCCTGACGATGGCGAAGCGCGGACCGTACGCCGAGTACTGGGCGCACGAGGCCGCGTTCATCGACCGCACGGACCTGCCGCTCTTCCGGTGGCGGATGGACGCCCTGCGCGACAAGGACTCCCGCCCGGCGCACGTCGCGTCGGTGACCAGGACCGAGGGGGTCCGGCGCGAGCTGCGGGCGCTGCTGCGTGCGGAGGGGCCGATGCCGGCGAGCGCCGTGGAGCACGAGTCGAACGTCCGGCGCGGGCCGTGGTGGGGCTGGAGTGACGTCAAGCTCGGCCTCGAGCTGATGTTCCGCTGGGGTGACGTCGTGAGCGCCGGCCGGTCCGGGTTCGAGCGGGTCTACGCCCTGCCGGAGCAGGTGCTGCCCGCCGGCACCCTCGAGACGGCGCCCGCGCGACCGGACGCGATCCGCGAACTCGTGCGCCGCTCGGCCCGGGCGCTCGGCGTCGGGACCCGCGCGGACGTCGCGGACTACTTCCGGCTCCGGTCGGACGACACGGCCGCGGCGATCGCCGACCTGGTGGACGCCGGGGAGCTCGTCCCGGTCGACGTCCAGGGCTGGGGCGAGCGCGCCTGGATGCACGCCGACGCACGGGTGCCGCGGCGGATGACGGCCGACGCGGTGCTCAGCCCGTTCGACCCGGTGGTCTGGTTCCGGCGCCGTGCCGAGCGGATGTACGGCTTCCACTACCGGATCGAGATCTACACACCGGCGCCGAAGCGCGTGTTCGGCTACTACGTGCTGCCCGTGCTGCAGGACGACCGGCTCGTCGGGCGCATCGACCTGAAGAGCGACCGGCAGCGTGGGGTGCTCCGCGTCCGGACCGCGTGGCAGGAGCCCGGCGAACGGCTCGACGCCGATCGGCTCGCCGAGACCCTCCGGCGGACGGCGGCCTGGCAGGGGCTCGACGGGGTGGAGGTCACCGACCGCGGGACCGCGGCCGCTGCGGTCGCGGGAGCGCTCGGGGTCGCGCTGGTGCCGCACCTGGCGGCCGACGACGCCGAGGCGACGGCCGCCCTGGAGCCGGCCGTCTGACGGACGGGAGGCACGGTGCGGGCCCGCCCCGTGCCTCCCGTCCGCAGGGTCAGAAGCGGTCGAGGCTGCCGCGCAGCCGCGCGATGCGGTCCGGCAGCGGCGGGTGCGTCGAGAACAGCCGGTCCATCACGCCCGGACGCATCGGGTCGGCGATCCAGAGGTGGGCCATCGACGAGTTCTGCGTCCGCATCGGTCGTCCGTACGCGCCGAGCTTCTCGAGCGCGCGGGCCAGCCCCTCGGGGTGCCGCGTCGTCATCGCGCCGGTCGCGTCGGCCAGGTACTCACGCTGGCGGGACACCGCGGCCTGCACCCCGGCGGCGGCGATCGGCGCGACGATCACCGCGACGATGCCGGCGATGAGCAGGATCGGGTTGCCGCCGCCGTTGTCGTTGTTCCGGTTCCGACCACCGGACAGCCCACTGAAGATCGAGATCCGCAGGAGCACGTCGGCGATCAGGCCGACCGCGACGACGAGCCCGAACACCATCGTGGACACGCGGATGTCGTAGTTCCGGACGTGGCCGAGCTCGTGCGCCATCACGCCCTGCAGTTCCTGGTCGTCCATGATCGCGAGCAGTCCGGTGGTCGCCGCGACGATCGCGTGGTCCGGGTCGCGGCCGGTGGCGAACGCGTTCGGTGACGGGTCGTCGATGACGAACACGCGGGGCATCGGCATGCCGGTCGTGATCGCGAGGTTCTCGACCGTCCGCCACAGTCGCGGCTCGGTGGTCCGGTCGATCTCGATGCCGCCCGCGATCGCCGTGGCCTGCCGCGCCGCCAGGAAGTACTGCAGCACGGCGTAGCCCAGCGCCACGGCGAGCACGATCAGGCCGATCGACACGTTGCCGGCGAGGTACCCGCCCAGGAACCCGAGCGCGCCGATGATCAGCAGGAACACCAGGACGATGAGGACGGTGTTGCGCTTGTTCCGCGCGATCGCGCTGTACACGTCAGGCCGACGCCGGAGGGATCAGAACTGGACGCGCGGGGGTTCCGCGATGGCCGCGGGTTCGGCGGTCTCGAAGAAGGACGCCTCGGTGAAGCCACGGCTCTTCGCGAACGAGGAGTTCGGGAAGACCCGGATCTTCGTGTTCAGCTCCCGCACGCCGCCGTTGTAGAAGCGGCGGGCGGACTGGATCTTGTCCTCGGTGTCGACGAGCTCGGACTGCAGCTGCAGGAAGTTCTGGCTCGACTGGAGCTGGGGGTACCCCTCGGCCACCGCGAACACGCTCTTGAGGGCCTTCTGCATGTGCCCTTCCGCCGCCGAGGCGGTGGAGGCGTCCCCCGCACTGAGCGTCTCGGAGCGGGCCTTCGTGACGTCGTCGAAGACGGCCTTCTCGTGCGTGGCGTAGCCCTTGACCGTCTCGACGATGGTCGGGATGAGGTCCGCGCGCCGCTTCAGCTGCACGGAGATGTCGCTCCAGGCCTCGTCGACGCGCACCTTGAGGGTGACGAGCGAGTTGTACGTGACCCAGAGGTAGATCCCGATGATCACGAGGAGGACCACCACCACTCCGACGACGATCAGCGTCGTGATGAGTCCGGTGTCCATGAGGGCGTACTCCTTTGCGCGTCGGGATCCGCGGTGCTTCGGGGCCGCAGAACGGCCGGGACCGATTGTACCGAGCAGTCGGGTGTGCTCCGGCGCGGGGCCGCTGTTCACGGCCGATTCCCGAGTCGCACACACCCCGCGTTCGGTCTCGACGGCGTGTCGGCCGGACGGCGGACATCATCCCTTCGTCGTATTGACCGCAGGCGCTCGATCACGTGGGATGGGTTCGGATGAACACGCGGCGGGAGAACGTGGACGGACGGGTGGTCGGGGGCGACCGCCCCGTCCGGCGAACCCGGTTCCTGGTGGCGGCGGCCGGAGCGACCGCCCTCCTCGCCGCACTGCTCGTGGTCACGCTCGTGCCGTCGGTCGCCACGGCCGCGACCGACGCCGGCGCCGGACCGGCCCCGGCCTCCGGAGCCGCACTGTCGGGAGCCCAGTCGTCCGGAGCCGCACTGTCGGGAGCCCAGTCGTCCGGAGCCGCACTGTCGGGAGCCCAGTCGTCCGGAGCCGCACGCAGCGCGGCGACGCCGGAGCCGACGACCACCCCCGCGCCCCAGAACGACCTCCGGCCAGCGCCGGGGACGCCGACGTCACCACCGGCCGACCGCCCCGTCCACCCGACGATCGCCGACCCCGGCGACATCACGAGCGGGACCACGCGCTTCCACGGCACCGGGACCGCCGGGCACACCGTGCGGGTGACCGGCCCGGCCTCGACCGGCTGCTCCGCGACCGTGCGCGCGGACGGGTCGTGGTCGTGCATCGCCGCCGTCCGCTCCGGTCCCCAGCAGGTGTTCACGGTCCAGGACCGGACGACCACGTCCCTCGGCTCGGCGAGCGCCCCGGCCTCCGACGTCATCGTCCCGCCGACGATCACGACGGCCCGCCCGACCAGCGGTCCGGTCTCCGGCACCGGGTACCCGGGCGCGACGGTGTCGCTCGCCCTGTCCGGTTCGTCGGCCGAGCGCACGACGACCGTCGGTGGGGACGGCCACTGGACGGTCCTGCTCGGGGGCGGGGACGGCCGACCCGTCGTCACTGCGAGCCAGACCGCGAGCACGGCCGACGGCTACCGGTCGGACCTGCGGAGCGCCGCGTCGGCACCCGTCACGATCACCGTGGACCGCACCGCGCCCACCGCCCCGCGGATCACCACGCCGGCCCAGGGCGACCGCCTCGACGCGCGGTCGGCCACGGTGTCCGGCGCCGGCGAACCCCGCGCCGTGCTCACGGTGTACGTCGACCGTGCCCCGGTGTGCCGCGTGGACGTGCCCGCCTCCGGACGGTGGTCCTGTTCGACCGCGGGATCGATCCTGCAGACGGGCGCGCACCGCGTGACCGCGACGCAGCAGGACGCCGCCGGCAACTTCTCGCCGTCGTCGGCCGAGGTCCGCGTCAGCGTCGTCGGCGGTTCGGCGAGCCCGACCGGGGCGTCGAGCGCTCCCGGTGCGACGGGCACGACCGGGGGCTCGGCCGGCACCCCCGGGACGGCCGTCGGCCCGGGGCACGGGTCGAGCACGAGCGGGCACGGCACCCCGGGCAGCGGACCGGCGTCGACCGGCAGCGGAAGCGGCGTCGCGGGTGGCCCCGGCAGCGCGGGCGGTACGACCGGGGCGGGCGGACCGGGCGTCGGCCCCGGTGCGCACGCCCGCGGGCTCGACTGGTCCGGGCCGGCCGGCGACTGGACCGCCTCGACCTCCTACGACACCACCGTCCCCACCATCCAGGCCGCGTTCTCGTGGCGGACCGTGCTCGTCGCCACGGCGGTCGCCGCCGGGTTCCTCGTGCTCGTCGCCGGCCCGCTCGCCCTGGTCGCCGGTGCGGCCCGTGGGCGGCTCCGCAACCCGTTCGCCGCCCTGCTCGGACGGAACCGGACCCACGACGAGCGGCGCCGCGGCGACGCCGTGCTGCCCACCTGGGCCTCGATCACGGTCGCGGTGCTCATCGTCGGGCTCTGCACCGTCCTCGGTGTCGGCGTCTCGCTCGAGGCACGCTACGTCCGACTGGCCGTCGCCGTCTTGCTCGGCGCCGCCGTCCTGACCACGACGATCGTCCTCGCCGCCCGGTGGGCCGCCGGGGTCGAGCGGCGGACGATCGGCTTCCGGGTGTCCCCGTGGCTGGTCCTCGCGGCGCTCGTGGCGTGCGGGCTGACCCGGTCGTTCGACCTGTCCCCGGCGGTGATCATCGGTGCGGTGCTGGTCCCCGTCGGCCGGCCCGAGCTCGACACCGCGGCGCTCCGGCTCGGCTCGGCCGTCGCCTCTGGTGCCCGGAGCGCGACGTGGCGCTCGGTCGCGCTGCTCGTCGTCGCGACCGCCGGTTGGGTGCTGCACTCGCTGACGCCCGGCACCGGCTTCTGGGGGTCGTTCGTCTCCGAGTTCGCGATCACCCTCTGCGTCGGCGGGCTCGGCGCCGTGGTCACGACGCTCCTCCCGCTCTCCGGCTCGGCGGGACACGCACTGCTCACGCAGTCCCGGGGCCGCTACGCCGCGATCGCCGCCGTCGCCGTGGCACTCGCCGCAGCCGTCTACTCCGGGCCCGCGGGCACGCACGTCTCCCCCGTCGTCCTCGTGGTCGTCGCGGTGGCGTGCACCGCGGCCGCGGTGGCGAGCCGACTCTGGGTCGCGAAGGCCGCGGACGCCGCGGACGCCGCGGACGCCCGAACCTGACGGGCGCACGACGCCGGACGCCGGTGTCCGGGACGTCCGACGCATCCGACGTGTCCGGGAGCCCGCCGTCCGGATACGCTGGCGAACGGTGCGCGGTGCACCACGACCGCGCCAGGGAGCGACGATGACCGAAACCCGATCCGACTACGACCCGACGCGGTTCCGCGAGGTCTTCCAGTCCAGCTACACCTACGCCAACGGCTTCGCCCGGAACGTCCACCGCTTCGCCGACCGCCCGGCCCTCCGCGACCCGGACACCGACCGGTCCTGGACCTACGCCGAGCTCGGCGCCGATGTGGACCGCGTGGCGGGCTGGCTCGTGCGGCACGGCGCGGGTCGGGGCTCCGTGGTCATGGTCGAGCTCTTCAACTCCCCCGAGTTCGCGATCCTCTACCTCGCGGCCCACCGCATCGGCGCGGTGTTCTCCCCGACGAACTTCCGCCTGGCCCCGGACGAGGTCGCGTTCATCATCGAGGACTCGGCGCCCGTCGTCCTCGTGTACGACGCCGCCCGCACCGCGGACATCACCGCGGCACTCGCCAGCGCGCCGCACCACCCGGACCACGTCGTGGTGGTCGGGGCGGGCACCCGCGCCGGTGACGTGCCCTTCGCCGAGGTCCTGGCGACCGACGCCGTCACCGCCGACGAGCTGGCTGCCACCGAGCCGCGCAGCACCTACGACGAGACGACCCGTCTCTACACGAGCGGCACGACCGGACGTCCGAAGCCCGTGCCGCTGCCGAGCCTCGTGGAGGTGCTCAGCGCGCACGACGTGATCATGCACTTCCCCCTCAGCCCCTTCGACAAGACGCTCAACATGTCGCCGCTCTTCCACCGGGGCGGCCTGTACTCCGGCGGCCCGAACCCGGTGTTCTACGTCGGCGCCGAGCTCACCACGCTCCGGCACTTCGACGCCGACCGGGTCCTGGACCTCGTCGAGAGCGAGCGCCTCACCTTCCTCATCGGCGCGCCGCCGAACCTCGTGCAGCTCGCGAACGCCCAGGAGGCGAGGCCGCGCGACCTGTCGTCCCTGCACGGCATCGTGACGATGGGCGCCCCGCTCGACCGGGCCGCGGCCCTCCGCTACCAGGAGCTCCTGTCGCCGCGGATCTTCAACGGCTACGGCACGACCGAGACCTTCTGGAACACCTTCCTCCGTCCCGAGGACTTCCCCGACGGCGCCGGCTCCACCGGTCGCGCGAGCACCGACGACGACGTCGCCGTGGTCCGTGTCCACGAGGACCGCCTGGCCGACCCGACCGACACCGTCGCGAAGGACGGCACCGAGATCGGCGAGTTCGCCGTCCGTACCGTGAAGTCCGGCTACTCGTACCGGAACCCGGGGCTCGAGGCGGAGAAGTTCGCGAACGGCTGGTTCTACCCCGGCGACCTCGCCACGTGGGACGAGCACGAGCGCGTGACGATCGTCGGTCGCAAGGACGACATGATCATCTCCGGCGGTGAGAACGTCCACCCGGTGCAGGTCGAGGCCGCGCTCCAGGAGCACCCGGGCGTCGCCGACTCGATCGTGGTCGGCGTCCCCGACGAGCGCTGGGGGGAGGTCGTCACGGCGTACGTCGTCCGCGCCCCGGGGCGCCTGTCCGAGGACGACGTCGCCGCGGCGGCCGAGCTCGAGGAGTGGACCGGGTCACACCCCGGGCTCGCCCGCTACAAGCGGCCGCGCAAGTACCGGTTCGTCACGGAACTGCCCTACAACGCCACCGGCAAGAAGGTGCACTACGTCGCGAAGGCGACGGCCGCGGACGACCAGGCCGCCG
>Ga0153992_100048_pt1 | contig 28122 bp, 25 predicted proteins | sample TSNC076MetaG_FD_104683 | JGI IMG/M metagenome (GOLD analysis project Ga0153992, IMG submission 104683) | Attine ant fungus gardens microbial communities from North Carolina, USA - TSNC076 MetaG | ecosystem: Host-associated > Fungi > Mycelium > Unclassified | place: USA: North Carolina, Lumber... | reverse complement strand
TAGTTCCCAATCCAGTAGAGATCTCTATATTGATATGACAATCAAAGAGAAAAAAAAGCTGAGAACAGTAAGGGACTATATATTGATTAGTATACCTGGTCCTATTACATTCAAATACCAAGCCATTGTCAGGCCTAGTATAAAGTGGATAACTATCCTTAGTCCAGTCTGTTCTCTTTCTATAGTCTTTGGGAAAGTGTTTACTATATTGTCCATTGACTATACACTTGGCTTGGAGATTGTAAGCACTACATGGACCATGTAACATCTTCTTGCCTGTAACACCACATCTCTGTTATCTATTGCATAATGAACTCCTTCCTCAGGAATGATAACTGCAATCTCTTCAGCAGTAGACAAGTTGTGGGTTTGTTGATCATACTGTAAATTAACATGTAACCTAATCTTGATCTCCTATTGTTCATCTGCTGGTTTATCCCTGATAAGCTCATATGCATAATAATATCAACCAATATATGGATAGCTATCCAAGAGCATTGTCTGAAGATTGTTTATCACCATAGGATCCAGATTATTATTGTTGGCTCTCCTGACATTGAGCTGTTCTGCTGTATCAAGGATATAAATTTGTGCATATACTGGAGTCTGATCTACATGAGGGAGAAGAGCACTAGTAAAGTGATGAAATGCTCTCTGAATTTTGAAACAATAGGGCCTTGACTGTCTAGTGACTGAGTTGTCAATTTTGACTCCTACTGAAGTCATAGCAAAAGCTGCATTATACTGCCATATATTGTTGCAAAATTCTCTTGAGGAATAATCATCTCTAGTCAAGTAGTTGTGAAGAATTCCAGTGAGTGGTTGAAGAGGAGGTAGTTGAATCTGTACCTGCAAATAGCACATGCCAAACTTGGAATGATTGACTCTTGAGAAAGTAAGTTTCTTACAATCAAAGTGAAGAGCATAATAGTGAGAACAGATAATAGCCAACATTTCCAAGTCCATATACTATATGTTGGCCTCTAAGAATGGCTGTCCAGCAAGTGAATCAGGTGCAAGGTGAGGAATAGATAGTAGGATATCATCTGCAACAACCATTTCTTGATTTTGATAATTTATGAGTATATAGAATTTTATTATACAAAAATCAACATACCTGAATTACATCATCTTCTACATCTAACTCTTGAATATGTTCTTCTTTAGCATTCTGTGAAATCCAGTCAAAATGTATCTATGAACAATAATTCAAATATATATTACATACCACTCTTAAGAGATTTTCCTGCATATTTCTATCCACATTTATATCTCCATTACCCCCACCATTTTTAAAAACTTGCTATCCTTTATAATCAAAAGCATCTATATCCTCATTCTGCCAATCCTTTATTATTTGATTGATTTTCACATGTCTCTGTTTTTCAACTTCTACTCTTCTATGCTCCTGAGTTGTTCTTAGTAGTTGCTTAGCAAGTTGGTGTCTGTGCAAATCAAGTATAGCATCCTCAAGGTTTTGTGAAACATGTGTGGAGGTTAAGTAGAATTTAGTACTTTTTCTTTCTCTTTCTCTATTCCAAACAGGAGCAGCTAATTGTTGATCTTGTTATGTTCACTCCTCAGCTCTCCTAGCTTGATGTTCTTCTTCAACAGAATTCATCTTTTACAGTTTGTTTTACTGTTTCACTTATAACTACCCTAAGAATAAAGGTATACTATCACTCCTAAGAAGGAGATCCCTACTCTAAACAACTCTCTTAAAGAGTAGCTATTATTCCCTTGCATATAAAGATCACAATGGACCCTAAGCACCAGATTACTAATAGAAAGATATACAGGTATACTACTGTAGCACTACTCAAGGAAACAGTCTGTCTAGGAAGATAAACCTGAGCTTGGTCACACTAACTACACTCTACACCACAGCTGTAGAGTACTATTCCCTTTATACCTAGGGTCCAGTATCCAGTCAAGGTATAGAGAGAATAGAGGGGTAAAAGAGCAAAGAGGGAGAACAGGGAATAGTAATTGAAGACAGAGAAGTTGATAAGCTAGCACCATTACTGTATATTTGGATATGTTTTTTTTGTCCCACATATCCAATTTGGGTTGAACATGAAAAGAGACAGGTGTTAATGGATAAATTTAATTGTTTTTAATTGTTTTTAATATTTCTAAATTTAGAGAAGAGAAAAAGGAGTCAATACAATTTTTCTATATTTTTCCAGGTTTTTCCTGAATTTTCCTAAATTTGGTAGATTTTGTAGAGGGTTTTTAAGCTATTTAAAAGGTAGTTATATATCTCCAGCACATGTTGTAAGTGTACCTCCTAAACCCCAACTGTAGTTAGTAGTCTAAGTAGAGAAGAAATTGTATACTAAATGACAGATACCAGTATTCAAAGTATACTTCTACCAATATTTCAATTCTCTTTCTAGCCTTCCATACCTTATAACTAGACTAACCTTCCTTGCATATAATACTTGTGAATGGATACTAAAACAGATACTCTGGTCAAACCCCTTTTTAGGTAGATACTAGTGATTTCTCAGTGAGTTGAAGCTCTATAAGAAAGGTCTAAGTTAGTTCATTCTATCAATAGCATGTTCTCTATTCTTTATCAAAGCCCAATCTATATAACTTCCTACAATAGTAAAGGTAAAGCAAAAGCAGTCCACTATTATAAAATAATTCCTAAAGAAAAAACTATTTCCTGCATGTTTATTAATCTAATAGAAAATATCCAAGAATATAATATGAAAAAGATATAAATAGTGTAGAAAAAATTATATAAGATATATATAGTTATTAGTAAGGGTTATGTGGTTATAGGAGACAGGTGTACAGACCAACAGATATTTGTATAAGTAGCTAAAGGAATCCAACAGGGAACTCTATCAAGTTTTTCCTAAATAACCACCTTGATTGAGCCTAAGTCTTTATAACCTTACACTAACACAAGAACTCAATATCTATTGTTGGCCCTATATCTTGTAGCCTTAATACCTCACTCTTCATTTACTCTTTTATTGTCCTTGTTAACAAGTACAGTGCTCAGAAGCTTTTTGGAAAATGGATCCTAGCTGTAAAGGGGACTTCACTGTCAGTTAGGGATAGTAGATAGAAAGCCTAGACAAAACTTGTGTCCTTGTCTAAGACCTGACCTCTATATTGAGTAGGCTCATATATAGCTCTTTACTATCAGCTCCATGTCAGTAGCTAGTCATAAACTCAGATGAAGAAGACTGCTTGTCCTTATATGAGAAATTATTATTATTACCATCACTATTGCCATCACTACCACCACCATACATGTTTCAGCAATAGCAACAATAACCTACAGAGCAATCTGTTGCTCTTGTACCATAACTCCCTTTCTCTACTTAGAAGAAGCAATTTCTTACCCTAATCACCAGCCTACAACAGCAGATAGGTACTGTCATATGTGCAAGAGGGTATAGTAAAGGCATAGAAAGATAATTTGTTGAATGAATTATTAAAGAGAGAATTGGAAGTGAAGATGGTAGAAGAACTATTCAGTAAAATGAGAAATGAGTTTGGGGAGACAGCAAAAGAGGAGCAAAAGATAGAACAGTTGAGAACAATTGAGTAAGGGGAGAGGACCTGCAATGAGTATGTTCAGGAATTCAAGAAAATAGTACAAAAAAATAGCTATGAGAGACAACCTCTCATTGAAGAGTTTAAAAGAGAGCTAAGTGGAGTGCTCAGGAGGAAGTTGGCAGAAGCAAAAAGCCCTTCTAATACAATAGAAGAATAGCAGAAAAGGTTGGTAAGACTAGATAGAAATCAAAGGCAGAGTAGAGCAAAAAAGAGAATGTGTAAGAGGACTATATTAAATCTCACTCTCAATGCACTAGTGGTAGTGCACCAGAGTGACCCTGTAACTAATTAAATAATAACTACCTCACATTTAATTAGTTGTCCTCTCCTGCATTCCTGTCCCTGACTACTGAGACATTCTATAACTATGGGAATTGTATATATAGTGTAGATTACCCTCCAGAAGCCTTATTCTATTCTCTAAGGTTTCTCCTGGAGGTAAGTTGTAAACATATCCCAGAGTCTATTTATATACCAAGGTTTCTTCTAGAGCTCCATTCCAGTTGCTCTTATAGGATGTTGGAGAGAAATGTAGTGCACTCACAAGGAAATGCATAGCCTAGAGGAGGTTTTGGAAGAAGATCATATAGAGGAAGGAGAGGACAGATCATATAGAGAGTAGGGGATCAGAACTTTAGAGAAGGAATACAGAACAATTGAGAGAGACAAGGACTAGAAAGAGACTTTAATGCAATGGATATTGATAGGGGAAGAGAGGGAGATAGAACATACTATATGTCTAGAAAGTAGAGCTATATGGCCAAAAACTACTGGCAGAAGAAGGAAAGAGAAGAGAGAGTAGTAAAAACACTACAAGAGTTGACAGAAGATAATAGAGGACAGTGAGCTTCTAGCTGGCCTTCTCAAATATATACAGTATATTGTGCCCAGGAAAGCTAGAAAATAAAGTTTTTTGTCAAGACAATACTGAGAGAGTAAGAGATATATAGTATATACTGTGGCTGCTAAGAGAAGTATAAATAAAAGTAGGATTGAAAAAGCTGGAAAGTCATAAAGGGGTAGCAGTAAAAGTACTGTTGGATAGTGGAGCAACAGGCCTATTCATGGACACAAAGTTTATAAAAAAGAAGGAATTCAAGCTAGAGAGACTAAAGAATTCTTTACTAGTATAAAATGTGAATGGGACTGTAAATATAGGAGAAGTAATCACTCATTAGATAGAATGCAATATGTTCTTCAAGAGATATGTTGAGAGGGTATGAATAGATGTATGCAATTTGGAAAAGACAAAGGTGATATTGGATATATTCTAGTTAGCTGTTCCCAACCCAGAGATTAATTGAAAGGAAGAGGAAGTAAAAATAACATAATGTCCACCTATATATGGAAAAAGAAAGCAGGAAATACAGGAGAAAAACAAGTAAAAAAGACAGAGAAAGAGAAAACAGTAAAAGAATTAGTGCCTAGGAGATTCTAGAAGTAGAAAAAAGTGTTTGGAAAAGAAGAATCAGAAAAAATGCCTACTAGAAAGCCATGGAACTATGCAATAGAGTTGAAAAGAGGATTTATGCCAAGAAAGAGAAAAGTATATTTACTGTCAAGAGAGAAAAGAAAGAAGGTACAAGCATTTATAAAAGATTAACTACAAAAAGGATATATTTGGTCATCAAAATCACTACAGACCTTACTAGTCCATTTATAGCAAAGAAGAATAGTAAAAGAAGAATAGTACAAGACTATCATCATATAAATTAATAAACAGTAAAGAATGTGTATCTCTTATCTCTAATTACAGATATCCTAGATGGAGTAGAAAAGAAGGTGTTCACAAAACTTGACCTTAAATAGGGACACAACAATATAAGGATCAAGAAAGGTAATAAGTAGAAGATAGCATTCACAATACATATTAGAATATATAAACTGACAGTTATGTATTTCAGACTGACAAATTCTCCAGCTACCTTCTAGACCATGATAAATAATCTATTTTAAGATATGATCAATCAAGGAAATGCAGCAATATTCATAGATAATATAATAGTAGCTATAGACACCGGAAAAGAGTATAATGAACTGGTAGAGGAGGTATTGAAGAGGCTAGAGAAAAACAATCTATTTGTCAAACTAGAAAAGTGTTGGTGGAAAGTAAAGGAGGTAGAATTCCTAGGCATGGTGATTGGACCTTAGGATGTAGAAATATAGAAGGAGAAAGTGAATAGAGTTCTAAGCTGGCCAATATCAAGAAATATAAAGGAAATACAAAAGTTTCTAGAGCTTGCAAACTACTATAGATAATTTATTAAGAACTTTGCTAGAATTGCAGCCCTTTTGCACCTACTAGTCAGAAAGGAAGAAAAGTGAAGGTAGAGAGAAGAGCAGGGAAAAGCATTCAAGAGACTAAAAGAGATGTTTACAATAGAGCCAATCTTAGCCATCCTAGATTTAGATAAGAAAATGAGAATAGAAGCAGATGCCTTGGACTACATAACAAGGAGAGTACTATTGGTAAAATATGGAGATGAAAAGTAGAGGTTGGTTGCCTTTATCTCTAAGTCATTAAATGCAACTAAACAAAAGTATGAAATCCATAACAAAGAGATACTTACAGTAATTTGGTACTTGATGTCATAAGTTACCCCAACTATAACAAAGTACTATAGATAGATTGGACATAAACTGGAGTCAAACTAGTAGCTGATAGACAACTTGTAGTATAAACAAGGACAAATAGTATACTTGTATATATAGTAGACTGCAATTGAGCAAGAACCTTATTGAGTTCTTTTCTAATCCTAAAAAACTGCCTTAAATTAAACCCTAGCTTAAGATTTCTGAGTCAGTCACTGACAGAAGAACTCAATACCATACTCTAGACACTGTTTGTTTTGAACCCTGTCTAAACTTTATTCTTTTATCATCCTTGATTAGTAATCAGCTTGATCACTAGTCTTTTTGAATAGTGGGCCCTAGCTGTAAAAGAAACTTGGTAGTTAGTTAGAGACTGCCAGTGGAGATACAGTACCAAACCCAGGTATTATGTTCAAGATCTGACCTAGCAATTGAATGGTGTTACTTAGTAGATTACCTATACTCTTTTGATCAGTAGAAACCTTATGCTAGAGGTGCATTGTTACCCATATATACAAAGGAATAGTATTGACCTCTTAAGAAGGTGCTGTTAGAGTAGAGATCCTTTTATTGAGGTAATTGTTTACTATTTGATTAGGGTAGTAGTCAGTACAACAGTAGATATCTGGTTGGGTAAAGATCTTGTACCCTAACAGATATAGCTGTAATTAGTGAGATCCAAAAATCCTATTTCACTTCAAGAGGTATAATACTATGTCTCTTGAACAATATAACTAACTTATAAGCAATATACTTAACCAACAGCAGACCCTCACCAAATTAAGGGTAGAACTGGAGAAAAGAAAAGAAAAGAAGTGTTTTGGTTGTAAAGGGCTTGGGCATCTAGTCCATAACTGCAGAAACCAGAAAGAGATAAAAAAGAGAAGATCTATTCTCCATAATAAATTTGAGATGTTGGTGAATAGAGTAATAAGGTATAGTATAAGAAAGAGAATGAAAGTAAGGAGGTAAGAGAAGAAGGAACTGCAATGTTTTAGATATTAGAAGGTAGAGCATTTTAAGTGGAACTGTCCAATAGCAGTAGTAGAGAAAGAGAGGTGAAGAGAGAAAGAGACAGTGCATGTGGCTAGACTACAAAAAGTGTAGCAAGAGAGAAAGCCAGTGTATTCCATATGAAAAAAAGCATAGGAGTACTATAATGAGTGAAGCATGCCTCTAGAAGGTACTCTTCTTCTTGATAGAGGATAGGTCATAGAGATGGTAGTGGCAACCTATGTAGATTATAGAGGATATAATAGCAAAGGGATACAGACCTATAAAAATTGAGAGTAGGACTTTCTTCTTAAAAGACAAATAAGAAATATGTAGTATAACCTATACCAGAAAGCATAGAATTGGAAAAAGGGAGAGGTAAAGAGAAAAGAAATGACAAGAGTACAGTATGTAGAATGTAAAAGGAAAGATATTATAGGAAGAAAAGTATTAAAACAAGAAAGGAGGAAGATCTTATATTCAAAATATAGAATAGAAAAAAAGAAGCTATAGTAGAACTGGGGAGTGGTAGTATGCTCTATAAAGGGAAAAGTACAGCAGAACAGTATATGAATAGAGGTTTCAAGAAGTACAGCAAAAAAGAAGAATAAACAAAGGAATATCAGGAGAATGTTCAAAATGTTGAGAGAAGTATAGCTAAATATTGGAGTAGAGAAAGTAAACATGCATGAAAGAGTAATAGTAAAAGTGCTCTTGGATAATGGCATAACAGAAGTATTTATGAACAGAAAAATAGCAACAAAATATGGATTTAGGCTGTAGAAGTTAAATAGACCAATGAAAGTCAAAAATGTAGATAGTATAAATAATAGTACAAGGACCATCATACACCAAGTGAAAGTAAATATATACTACAAAAATCATATAGAGAGAATAAGAATAGATATGTATGACTTGGAAAAGACAAATATGATACTAGAAATGCTATGGTTGCAGATACACAACTCTGAAATAAATTAAAAAACAAAAAAGGTAAAAATGACAAGATGCCTACCTATTTATAGAAGAAACACAGTAGTAAAGAAAAATGTTGAACAAAGAAAGAAAATTAGAAAGAGAATTAGAGTAGTAGATCAAGTAGATAGAAATGAGTAGAAATGAACAATAGAGGAAAAGTTTAATGACAAAGTTGAGCTAGATAAAGAGAAAGTAAAAAAGATAGTACCATAAAAATTCCACAAGTGGCTTAAAGTTTTTGAGAAGGTAGAATCTGAAAGAATACTAGTCAGAAAACCTTGGAACCACACAATAAATTTAAGGGAAAATTTTGTATTAAGAAAAGAAAAAACATATTTAATGTCAAGAAAAAAGAAAGAGGAAATTAGAGAATTTATAGAAGAACAGTTGAGGAAAGGGTATATTTGACTCTTAAAGTCACTTCAGACTTTACCAGTCTTCTTTGTAAGAAAAAAGAATAGAAAGAAAAGAATAGTATAAGACTATAGGTATTTTAATAAAGGAACAGTTAAGGACAATTATCTCTTGTTTTTAATTTTAGACTTGATTGACACCATAGATATGAGAAAGGTGTTTACAAAGATAAACTTACAATGGAAATACAACAATATATAAATAAAAAAAGAAGATAAGTGAAAGACTGTATTTACAATATATCTTGGAGTATATAAACCCACTGTAATATTTTTGGTCTTATAAATATAATGGCAACACTTCAGACAATAATAAATGATATATTAAGAGATCTAATAGATATAGGAGATATAGTAGTATTCATAAATGATATGTTAGTGGAAATAGAGGATAAAAAAAAGCATAATAAGATAGTGGAGGAAATTCTGAAGAGAATGGAAACAAATGATCTATATCTAAAACCTGAGAAATATATGTAGAAAGTTAAAGAAATCAATTTCCTAGGACTAGTGATAGAGACAAATGGTATAGAGATACAGAAAGAGAAGATGTCAGGAGTTCTAGAATGGCCAAGGCCTAAGACAGTTAAAGATGTGCAAAAGTTCTTGGGATTAACAAATTACTATAGGCAATTTGTGAAAGACTTTGCCAAGATAGCAAAACTACTACATAGGTTGGTCAGAAAGAATAAGAAATGGAACTGGGGAGAAGAGCAAGAGAAGGCATTTAAGGAGTTAAAGCAGATATTCACAACATAACTAGTGTTAGTAGTACCAGATCTAAACAAGAAGATAAGAGTAGAAGCAGATGCATCAGAGTATATAACAGAAGGAGTGTTGTTGATAAGGTATAAAGACAACAAGTGGAGACTAGTAGTCTTTATTTCAAAGTTGTTAAATAAAGCTGAAAGAAATTATGAAATTCATAACTGAGAGATACTGGCAATCATTAGATACTTAGAGGAATAGAAGTACTTGCTAAAAGAAGTACAAAACAAATTCAAGATTTGGAATAACCACAAAAATCTAGAATATTTTATAAATAGTCAGAAACTAAACTATAGATGAGCAAAATATGTTATAACTTGACCAAATGGCTAAGTTATTATTTATATTTCTTTTCTTTTTCTCTTATTTAATTAGGAAATCAATAGATATGTAAGAGGGAATAACTCAAAAGAGATGTGTAGGGCTTTATAAATAGAAGTAAATACAGAATGTGTATAAGTAGTATACAGCAATTGAATAGAAACTCTATGGAGTTCTCCTTGTCAACTCATACTAGAAGTAATTCTAAGACATCTTAGTTTAAGTTCTTATACCAGAACTTGATTTCTTTACTGGCACTACTCATTGCAGAGCCTTGCCAACTTATTTTTTTATCTTTCTTGGTACCTAGATAACACAACTCAGGACCACTATGACATAGCCGGACCCTAGGCTTAAGAGAACTTGATAAAAGGCATTTAGATTAGAGATTCTCTTCTTAGGATAATAGTTTAACCATAGTATTAGGGCAGTAGCTAGTAGAGCAGTAGATATTTAACTGGGTGAAGATCTTGTACTCTAGTAGATATAATATTAGTAAGATCGTTTTCTATCCAACTTTTCTAGAGACATAGCACTATGTCTCTGGACTAATACAACTAACTCATAGGTGACATACTCAACCAACAGTGGACCCTCACTAAATTAAGAACAAAACTAAAGGAAAAAGAAGAAAGAAAGAATTTTAATTACAAAGAGTTCAGATACCTGGCCCATAACTGCAGGAACTGGAAGGAAGTAGAAGAGAGAAGGCCTATTTTCCATAATAAGTTTGAAGTGCTAGTAAACAAAGTAATGAGGTATAGAGTAAAAGAAGAAATGAAAGTAAAGAGGCAGAAAAAGAAGGAACTACAATGTTTTAGGTATTGGAAAATAGAGTTCTATAAATAGAAGTGTCCAAATATTGTAGCAAAAAAGAAGAGAAGAAGAAAAAAGAAAACAGTGTATGTGGCTAGACTATAAAAGATATAATAGAGGAGAAGGCTAGTATATCCTATATAGAAAAAAGTACAGAAATATTGTGAAGAGAGGAGCATACCTTCTAAAGATGTGCTTTTGCTAAAGAGAGGGTAGTTGATGGAAGAGGTAGTAGCAACATATATAAACTGTGGGAGATGTGAAAGCAAAAAGGTTCAGATCTATAAAAACCAAGAACAAGAATTCCTTCTCAAAAGACAAGTAAGAAACATATAGTATAACCTATGCTAAAAAGTATAGAACTGGAGAAAAGGAGAAGCCAGAAGAGAAGAAATAACAAGAGTAGAGTATATAGAGTATGAAAGAAAAGATGAAATTATAAGAAAGATATCAGAATAGGAAAGAAAGAGGATCTTATGCCTAAAATGCAAGGTAAAAAGAAAAAGAGAATAGTAGAACTGAAAAGAGACAGCATACCCCACAGAGGAAAAAGTACAGCAAGATAACATATAGATAGAAGCTCCAAGAGGTATAGCAAAAAAGTAAAGTATAGAAAGAAAAGTAAAGAAAATGTTTAAAATACTGAGAGAAGTATAGTTGAATATAGGAGTAGAAAAAGTGAATACACATAAAAGGGTGACAGTAAAGAGATTCTTGGATAGTGGCATGACAGGAATGTTCATAGACAGGAAGATAGTAGCAAAATATAAATTTAAGCTACAAAAGCTAGATAAACTAGTAACAGTCAGGAATGTGGATGGAACAAACAACAGTGGAGAAACTATTATACACCAAGTAAAAGTAAATGTATATTACAAAAACCATGTGAAAAGGATGAAAATGGATATGTATGATCTAGGGAGAATAGACATTATATTGGGAATGCTATAGTTGCAAGCATACAATCCAGAAATCAATTGGAAAACAGGAGAAGTCAAGATGACCAAATATCTACCATTATATAGAAGAAATATCAAATTGGAAAAAGAAAAGAAAGTGAAGAAAGAAAAAAGAGTAGTAATATTAGAAGAGGAGAAGATAGTAAGATAGACAATAGATAATAAAAAAGATTGGAGAAGAGAAGAGGAAGTTGAAGTAGACCATAGAAAAATTAAGAAGATAGTTCCTAAAAAGTTTCTAAAGTGGAAAAAGGTATTTGGGAAGGTAGAGTTAAAAAGAATACCAACTAGAAAAATTTGGAATTATGCTATAGATCTCAAGAAGATATTCAAACCATAAAAAGAAAGGATTTATCCTCTATCCAAAAACAAGAAAGAAGAGATCCAGAATTTTGTGGATCATTAACTAAAAAAGGGATATATCAGACCATCTAAGTCCTCTCAGATATCACTGGTATTCTTTGTAAGCAAGAAAGATAAAAGCAAAAGGATAGTTATAGACTACCATAGTCTAAACAAATAGACAGTGAAAAACAACTACCTACTACTATTAATTATGGATTTAATAGATAACATGGGGAGTAAAAGAATATTCACTAAAATGGACCTATAGTAGGGTTTTAATAATATAAGGATAAAGAAAGGAGATGAGTGGAAGAGAATGTTCATGACACATATAGGGTTCTTTGAACTAATAGTTATGTTTTTTGGAATATTTAACTTGCCAGCTATATTCCAGGCAATAATGAATAAAATCCTGAGAGATATGATCAATAAAAGAAAAGTAACAGCCTTTATAAATGAAGTATTGGTAGAAACAGAGACAAAGAAAGAATACAATGAAATAGTAGAGAAGATGCTAAAAAGGCTGGAGGAGAATAATCTTTACATGAAGCCAGAGAAGTGTATGTGAAAAGTAAGGAAGATTAAATTCCTTGGAGTTGTCATAGGACCCAATAGAATAGAAATAGAGAAGGAAAAGATAGATAGAGTACTGAGTTGGCCAGAACCAAAAAATATGAAAGATGTTAGAAAGTTCTTAGGCCTTACAAATTACTACAGGAGGTTCATCAAGAACTTTGCTTAAGTAGCAAGACCAATGAAGATACTTTCTAGAAGAAACTATAACAAAGTTTGAGGTTTAGACCAATCACAAGAACCTTGAATATTTTATAAAAGTATAGAAATTAAATAAAAAACAAGCTAGATAGACTTTGTATCTATCAAGGTTCAACTTTATACTAAAATACATTTCAGGAAGTAAGATAGAAAAGATGGATAGTTTGAGTAGGAGGCTAGATTAGGAAATAGGAATAGAAAAAGATAATGAGAATGAGATATTAGTAAAGCCGGAATGGTTAGAGGTCAGAAAGACAGAGAAAGTAGAAGTAATAGTAGAAGAAGTAGATTTACTAGAGAAAGTAAAGCAGTTAAAAGTAAAAGATAATGAGATGATCAAGGCAGTAGAAGAAATGAAACAAGCAAAAGTAAAGATACTGAGAGATAAAGAATAAAGAGAAGTTGATAGTATTATATATAAGAAAGAAAAAATATACATACTAAAAGATAAAAAACTGAGAGCAGAAATTATTTGGTTATATCATGATATACTAGTAGGAGGGCACAGAGGACAATAGAAAACAGTAGAATTGGTTACTAGAAACTTTTGGTGGCCAGGAGTCATAAAAGAAGTAAAGCAGTATATAGAAGAGAGCTTTATATGCCAGTATAATAAAAACTGCACAGAACAGCCAGCAGGAAAATTAATGCCAAATTTAATTCCATAAAGATCTTGGGCTCATATTTCAGTAAATTTCATTACTAAGTTGCCACTAGTATAAGGATACAACTCAATTTTAGTAGTAGTCGATAGATTAATAAAAATGGTATATTTTATTTCTACTACAGAAAAGACATCAGCAGAAGAACTAGCTAGGTTGTTTAGAGACAATGTGTGGAAGTTACATGGGTTACCTAAGAGTATCATATTGGACAGGAGACCTCAGTCTGTGGCAGAAATAATGTAGAAGTTAAATAGGATATTGGAAATTAAAAGTAAATTGTTGACAGCATTTCATTCTCAAACAGATGAACAGACAGAAAAGATTAACCAGAAACTAGAACAGTACTTAAGGATGTTTATCAACTATAGATAGGAACAGTGGCCCAATTGATTAGGAACAACAGAGTTTACCTACAATAATAAAGTGCACTCAAGTACTAAAATATTGCCTTTTAAGGCAAATTACAAACAAGATCCTAGGATAGGGTTTGAGGTAAGAAGGAAGAGGAAATATAAGGGAGCAAAGAAATTTGTAACAAAGATAAAAAAGACCTAAGAAGAAGCAAAAGTAGCACTGGAGAAGACACAAAAAGAAATAAAGAAATACACAAATAAAAAGAGGGCAGAAGTTGATAAGTACAGAGTAGGAGACTTGGTGATGCTCAGCACCAAGGATTTAAAATACCAAATAATTGGTAGAAGAACAGAAAAGTTGACAGAGAAATTTGTAGGGCCTTATAAGATAAAGAAAATTATATCATTGAATGTAGTAGAATTAGAACTATCCAATATAGTAAAAATACATCTAGTAGTTAATATTAGTAGAGTATGAAAATATGTAGGGCAAGTAGAGAGGTAGAAAAAACAGCAACTAGCTCTAGTCATAATTGAGGGAAAAGAGAAATAGAAGGTTGAGAAAATATTGAATAAGTAATGGATTAGAGAGAAGGATAAGTATCTAGTATAATAGAAGGGATTTATAGCAAAGTCAGATACCTGGAAAAGGAAAGAAAACCTGGGTAATGCAAAAGAGGCAATAGAGAAGTTTGAAAAGGAGTATAGAAGAGACATGAAAGATATCAGAAGACAGAAAAGAGAAGAAGGGATATTCAGGAAAGGAGAATTACTAGAGAGGTTTATAGCAAGAAAGTTATTTGGGTAGTCAAATAAGAAGTATAATGAGGAATACTAGACAAGGTTAGAAATTGGAGAAGATGGAAAGAAGCAAGAGCAAGAAGACAAAAAACAATAGAAATGATAAAGGAAAAGGAAGAAAAAATTGAACAGAGAGATTTGGGAATAAAAGAGTAGACAGAAAAAGACAACAACAAAATAGAAAACATTTGCAATCCCCATTACAAGTTATAAAAATCCTTGGGATAAGGAATTTTGAAAGGAAGGTGATATTATGACTTGGCTAAATAGCTAAGTTATTATTTATATTTCTTTTCTTTTTCTTTTATTTAATTAGGAAATTAATAGATGTATGAGAGAGAATGACTCAAAAGAGATATACAGAACTTTATAAATAGAAGTAAATACAAAATATATATAAGTAGTATACAGTAATTAAATGGAAACTCTATTGACTTCTCCTTGTTAACTTGAACTAGGAGTAATTCTAAGACATCTTAGTCTAAGTTCTTACAAAATGGGCTTTATATCTATTTAGATTTGACTTTATTCTTAAACATATACCAGACAGCAGAATAGGAAGAGCTGATAGCCTCAGTAAATATCCAGACTAGCAAATAGAAATAGAGAAAGATAATGAGAATAGAGTGTTGGTAAAAAAGGAGTGGTTGGAAATTAGAGCAATACAAGTGGTGGAAATTGTGATAGAGGAAATAGATTTATTGGAGAAAATCAAGAAGTCAGATGCAAAAGATAACAAAGTGATAAAAGCAATAGAAGAAATAAAGTGAGCAAGAGTAAAGATGTTGAGAGATGAGAAATAGTAGAAGGAAAATAGACTAATATTAAGAGATAGAAAGGTGTATGTCTCAAGGGATGAGAAACTGAAAGCAGAAGTAATCTGGCTACACTATAATATACTAGTAAGAGGACATGGAGGGCAGTGAAAGACAATGGAGTTGGTTACTAGAAACTTCTGGTAGCTAGGGGTGATAAAGGAAGTTAAGAAGTATATAAAGATATGCAATGACTGCTAAAGAAACAAGAATTGAACAGAGGTACTAGCAGGGAAATTAATACCAAATACAGTACTAGAGAAACCCTAGGCCTATATCATAGCAGATTTCATTACAAAGTTACTGTTAGTATAGGGATACAATAGTATATTGGTAATATATAATAGATTGACAAAAATGGCATACTTTGTATCTACTATAGAAAAGACTTTAGTAGAGGAAGTAGCAAGATTGTTCTAGGATAACATCTGGAAGCTACATGGTCTACCAGAGAGTATTATTATAGATAGAGAAGTACAGTTTACAGTGGGAATGATAAAGGAGCTGAACAATATGTTGGGGATTGACACAAAGTTGTTAATGGCCTACTACCTACAGACAAATAGATAGACAAAAAGAATGAATCAGGACTTAGAACAATATCTAAGGATATTCATTGAACACAGGCAAGAACAATGGTCTAACTGGCTGGCAACAGTAGAGTTTGTATATAACAACAAAGTACAGACAAGTACAAGAGTGTCACTGTTTAAAGTAAATAATGAACAGGATCCATGCATGGAATTAGAGATAAGAAAGAAGAGAAAGTTTGAAAAGGCAGTAGAATTTGTGACAAGAATAAAGAAAGTACATGAGGAAGCAGAAGCAGCATTAAGGAAAAGTCAGAAGAAAATACAAAAGTATACAGATAAGAAAAGGAGTAAATCAGAAGAGTATAAAGTAGAAAACTGGGTATTACTGAGTACAAAAGATCTCAAAGATCAAATACAGGGGAGACAATCAGAAAAACTAATAAAACAATTTGTGGGACCTTACAAAGTCAAAAGAATAATTTTGACAAATACAATCAAACTGGAGTTACCAAGTAGTATTAAGATATACCCAGTAGTAAATATTAGTAGAGTACAAAAATATAGAAATCAAATAGAGGGTCAGAAAAAGAAACAACCTTTACCAGTAATAATTGAAGGAGAAGAGAAATATAAGGTAGTGAAAATATTAAATAAGAGAAAGTTTAAAGAAAGAGATAGATATCTGGTATGATGAAAGAGTTATACAGTGGAAGAAAACACTTGAGAACCAAGGGAAAATCTGAAGAATACACAAGAATTGGTAAATAGGTTTGAGAAAGAATACAAAAAAGGGGCTAGAAGAATAAAGAAAAGAAACTTGAAAGAAGATTGCAAAGAAGAATTACCAAAAAGATATACAGCAAAACTATTGTATAGATAAGATAAAAGAAAATTTGATAGGGAATATTGGAGAAAATTGGAAAGGAATTGGAGACAATAGAGATTAGAAAGAACAAAAGAAGGAAAAATATTACAAATGATCTAAGAAAAGAATAAAGAAGAGAAAAAAGAAAATGAGCAAGAATTTGAAGGAGATAGAATAGAAGAATGGAATAAAGAAAATAAAATGGATAATTTACAGAACTCATATAACAAACTATGAAATTCTTGGAATAAGGATCTTTAAGAGAAAGGTACTGTTATGAATCGCCCCAACTATGATAAAGTACTATAAATAGATTGGACATGAACTAGAGCTGAACCAGTAGCTGATGGACAGCTTGTAGTATAAACAAGAACAAATACTGTACTTGTATATATAGTAGACTGCAATTGAACAAGAACCCTATTGAATTTTCTTCTAACTCTAAAGAACTACCTTGAGTTAAACCCTAGCTTAAGGTTTCTGAGCTAGTTGCTAACACTTGAAATTGTGGAGATACTACTTAGAAGGGATGAAAGTAAAGTTTAAAATTTAAACAGACTATAAAAACCTCTAATACTTTATGACTAGTCAAAAGTTAAATCAGAGGCAAGCTAGATGGGTATTGTATCTATCACAGTTTGACTTTATCCTTAAGTATATTCCAGAAAAGAGCATAGAAAAGATAAATGGGTTGAGTAGGAGACTGGATTGGCAAAAGTATTATGAGTACCTTGGCCATAATAACTTTTATTTCTTTAATCCTTTATCTTTTACTTTTCTTTTCTTTAATTAGATAATAGGGGAATCACATGATCTATCACAATTGTCATATTCCTGTAACAAATTGATTACAAGATCAGTTATATTATGTAAATCACATATCAAGGAATATTCTAGTAGATTACATTAGATTATTAGTAGATTAGGGTTAGTAGCACAGACCATGTATAAAAGGTATAAGTAGTAGCCTAAATCTAAGAGAAACTCTATCAAGTTTTCTTTATTCTCTCCAAATAAAGAACAACTTAGTTCTAGGATTAGCTCAACCCAATAGTTGCACTATACTAGAACTGGACTATCTTTCTGTGACTCTTTGTCACAAGGTCCTACAACCCTTACTTTTTCATTGCTCTTAACCAGTGGTCATTGTGACTGCTAGTCATTACCTCAGCTAGGCCCTAAACTAAAAGAGACTTGGTAGTCAGTTAGGAACTGCTGGTGATGGTATAATACCAAATTCAGGTATTACATTCAAGACCTGATTTTGCAATTAGGTAGTGCTGTTTGTAGTTTACTTGTACACTTTTCTCTGTATTAATCTTGTGCTAAAGGTCTATTGTAATCTGTACATGCAAAGGAATAGCATTGTTTCTTAAGAGAATGCTTAGAGTAGGGATCTTTTCCATAAGGTAATAGTGTAACCCTAGTATTAGGATAGTAGTCAATAAGGTAGTAGAGATTTAGTCTAGGGAACTGTATGTCCAGATAAACTTACAAAATTAGACAAGATAAGGAAGACAATCACTGCTATCACAAAAGCAACAAAAAGATAAAAGAAACTAAATCCAAAGAAGACAACAATGAAGAAAACAACAACACAATATCTCAACTACCACCAACACCTATAATAAGTATCCAGGTATGGCTATCATGGCCTTACAACAACAGATTGCAGCTATGATGATAGATGGACAAATACAAAAGGCAAATGTAGCAAAACCACTAATGTTTAGTAGCAAAAGAGAAGAGGTCACTCCTTTTATAAATGTATACTAGCTATACATTAGAATAAAAATGAATGCAGTGTCAGATATAGACAAAGTAGGATAGACATTATATAGAAAGGAATAGTAGAAATATAGAAAAATAATCTACTAGAGGAATTGAAACAGAAAATACAAGAGTTCTCAATAGCAGAAGAGTTGTATAAGAAGATAAAGAGAGAATTTGGAGAAATCAATGAACAATTGATGAAAATAGACCAATTATAATTACTGAAACAAAGCAATAGGATATATAACAAATATGTCCAGGAATTCAAGAAAGTAGCTAGGAAAAGTGGATATGAGAAATATCCTCTCATAGAAGAATTTAAAAGAGAGCTAAATAGAGTAGTTAGAAGAAAAAAGACAAGAGTTCTTTTAGAATCAAAAAGTAAAGAGTAAAGACCCTAATGTAATGGATATAGATAGAAGGGCTAGAGGCCCAATCAAATATTATGACTGTAGCAAACCAGACTACATAGCCAAATAATATTGGTATAAAGAAGGAAATGTTAGGAAAATAAAAGAAAAGAAAACACAGAAAGCATTAAAAGAAAACAGGAATCAGTAGTCCCTTGACTGGCCTCCCAAAATAAATATAGTGTATTTAGTAGTCTAAATAACATAGACAATGTTTCAGAAAATACTGAAGAGGAAAAAGATTTGAGATGAATATTTTGACCTCTGAAAGAAGTCTAGATGAACATTAGACTTGAAAAGATAGATACCTATGAAAGGATATCTTGTTAGCACAAAGCTATGAAGGCTTAGGGCTCAACTAAGGTGGTTGTTTAGAAAGAACTTAATAGAGTTCTCTGTTGGATTGTACAACTACTTATACAAATGTCTATTGGTCTGTATGTCTATCTCCTACAATCACATGACCTTTACTAATAACTGTACATATCTTACATAAGTCTTCCTACACTATTTATATCTCTCTTGTATTATACTCCTGAATATTATCCACTAAGTTAAGGAATATATAAGAAATAGTTTCTTTTTTGGGAACTATCTCATAACATGTCTATAAAGGTACTACTAGATAGTGGTGCAACAGGAATGTTTATAAGCAAGTAGTTAACAGACAAACAAGGTTTTAAACTAAAAAAACTGTCTAGACCAATAAAAATTAAAAATATAAATGGAACAAACAACAGTAGAGGATTGGTAACTCATGAAGTAGAAGTAAAATTTATTTCAAAGAACATGTGGAACAAGTCTGAATGAATATATATAATTTGGGAAAGACTGATATAATTCTGGGTATGCCTTGGCTAGTAGCATATAACCTAGAAATTAATTTGGAAATAGAAGAAGTGAAAATAACGAGATGTCCACTGCTATGTAAAAAAATACCTAAAAAGAAAATTATAAAAACTAGAAAAACAAGAAAGATAAATGTAGACAATAAAATAGATTTGAAATAGATAGTAAAAGAAAAAGTTAAAGAAGAAAAAAAGATAGAAGATATAGTACCTAAAAGATTCTATAAATGGTTGAAGGTGTTTGGAAAGACAAAATCAGAGAAAATGCCAACAAGAAAACCTTGGGATCATACCATACATTTCAAACCAGATTTTGTGGCAAAGAAAGAAAGAATATATTTTTTGTCAAAAATTGAAAAAGAAGAAGTCTAGGCATTTATAGAAGACTAACTGAGAAAAGAGTATATAAGATCCTTAATATTACCTTAGACATCTCTAGTATTCTTTGTACTAGAGAAAGATGAGAAAAAACAAATAGTACAAGATTATAGATATATAAATAGTTGAACAATCAAGAATAACTATCCATTACCACTTATATCAGACCTTATAGACAATATAGGAAGTAAAAGGGTTTTACAAAGATGGACCTAAGATAGGAATACAACAATATTCAAATCAAAGAAGGTAACAAATAGAAGACAGCATTTACAACACTAATGGAGTTGTTTGAACCAACTATAATGTTCTTTAGTTTAACAAATTCTTTAGCTACCTTTCAAGCAATGATAAATAACTTGTTGAGAGATTTGATCAATAAAGGTAATGTAGCATTTTTTATTGATGATATATTAGTAGCAACAGAAACAGTGGAGGGATATGATAAAATAGTTGAGGAAGTACTAAAATACATAGAAGAAAATGATTTTTATATAAAACCAGAAAAATATACATGGAAAGTACAAGAAGTAGGATTCCTGGGAGTAATACTGGGACCTGACAGAATCAAGATAGAAAAGAAGAAAGTAAAAGCAGTATTGGAATGGCTAGTTTCTAGGAATGTAAAAGACATACAGAAATTTTTAGGTTTAGTAAACTACTATTGACAGTTTGTTAAAGACTTTGCTAAAATTGTGAAACTGTTACATCAGTTGGTAAAAAAGGATAAAAAGTAGAATTGGAAAGTTGAATAGAAAAAAGCTTTTGGAAGTCTAAAAAAGATCTTTACAACAGAACCAGTGCTAGTAGCACCAGACTTAGATAAAGAGATGAGAGTAGAAGCAGATGTATTGGACTATACAACAGGAGAAGTATTGTTGATAAAGTGTAAAGATGAAAAGTAGAGGCTAGTGGTCTTTATCTCAAAATTGTTGAATAAAATAGAAAGGAATTACAAAATTTATGACAAAGAGATGTTGGTAGTAATTAGGTGTTTAGAAGCATAGAGGCACTTCCTAGAAGAAGCAAGAATCAAGTTTGAAATTTGGACCAATCACAAGAACTTAGAATATTTTATGAAAAATCAAAAGTTGAATTGAAGACAAGCAAGATAGGCTTTATATCTGTTCAGATTTGACTTCATATTAAAATATATTCCTAGAAAAAGTATGGGAAGAACAGATAGTTTGAGTAGAAAACCTGATTGACAAGAGAGAGCAGAGAAAGACAACAAAGATAGGACACTGTTGAAACCAGAATAGTTAACAGTGAGGACAGCAGAAATGTTAATAGAAAAAGTGAATATATTAGAGAAAATAAAAAGGTCAGATACAAAAGATGATAAGGTATTGAAGGTAGTGGAAGAGATAAAGAAAACAGATGTAAAGATGTTATAAGATAAAGAATGGAGAGAAAAGAATGGGTTAATATTAAAAGAAAGAAAGGTATATGTTCCAAAAAATGAGAAATTGAGAACAGAAATAGTATGGCTTCATCATGATACACCTGTGGAAGGACATAGAGGATAGTAGAGTTGGTAATAAGAAACTTCTGGTAGCCAAGAGTAACTAAAGAGGTAAAAAAATATGTAAAGGGTTGTAATGTATGCCAATGTAATAAGAATCAAACAGAACCCCCAGCAGAGAAACTTATACTAAATGAAATACCAAAAAAACCTTGGACTCATATTTTGGTAGACTTTATTACCAAACTACCATTGGCACAGGAGTATAACTCAATTTTAGTAGTATGTGATAGAATGACCAAGATGGTATATTTTATACCAACTATAGAGAAGACAACAGTAGAAGGGTTAGCAAGACTATTTAGGGATTATGTATAGAAATTACATAGATTGTCTAAAAGTATTATTTTAGATAGAGGTCCATAGTTTGTAGTAGGGTTAATAAAGGAGTTAAATTAAATGCTAGAAATCAAGATAAAGTTGTCTATAGCATTTCATCCATAAACAGATAAACAGACAGAGAGAATAAATCAGGAGTTAGAACAGTACTTGAGGATATTTATCAATCATAGGTAGGAATTATGGCCAGAATGGCTAGGAACAGCTAAATTTATATATAACGATAGAGTGTATTCAGCAACCAAGATGTTGCCTTTTAAGGAAAATAGTGGATGAGATTCTAGAATGGAATTCAAAATGAAAAAGAAGAGGAAGTTTAAAAAAGCAGAAGATTTTGTAAAGAAAATAAAAGAGATATAAGAGGAAGTAAAAGTAGTACTAAAAAAAGCACAAAAAGATATAAAGAAGTATATAGATAAAAAGAGAGAAGAAACAGAGGAATATGCAGTAGAAAATTTGGTACTATCAAGTACTAAAGATTCAAAGTATTAAATAGTGGGGAAATGATTAGAGAAGTTTATAAAGAGATTTATTGGCCCTTATAAAGTCAAAGATATAATATCAATAAATGTGATAGAGTTGGAATTACTAGGGTCAGTGAAAATACATCTGGTGGTAAATGTGAGTAGGGTATGAAAGTACCAAGGACAAGTAGAAGAATAGAAGAAAGAACTACCTTTACCAGTGGTTATAAAAGAGAAAAAGGAATATGAAGTAGAAAAGATCTCCAACAAAAGAATTGTTTGAGAAAAAGAAAAATACCTAGTGCAATAGAAGAGATATATAGCAGAAGCAGATACATGGAAAGGGAAGAAAAACTTAAAAAATACAAAAGAATTATTAGAAGAATTCAAAAGAAACTATAGAAAAGAAAGACAAAGAATAAAAGAAGATAACAAGGTATTTAACAGGAGAGAATTACCTAGAAAATACACAGCAAAATTGTTGTATGAATGGAACAATGGAAAATTTGAGACAGAGTATTTGAAAAAGTTGAAAAGAAATTGAAGATAATAAAAAGGTAAAACCATTTCTCTAAAGGAGAAATCTTAAAAAGAGAGTAATGTTATGAGCCACTTTGGCTATAATAACTTTTATTTCTTTAATCCTTTATTTTTTACTTTACTTTTCTTTTCTCTAATTAAATAATAGAGAAGTCACATGATCTATCACAATTGTTATATTCCTGTAACAAATTGATCACAAGATCAGTCATATTATATAAATTATATGTCAAGGAATATTCTAGTAGATTCTATTAGATTATTAGTAGATTAGGGTTAGTAGCACAGACTATGTATAAAAGGTATAAGTAGTCCAAATCTAAGGAAAACTCTGTTGAGTTTTCTTTGTTTACCCTGAATAAAAAATAACTTAGTTCTAGAGTTAGCTTAATCCAATAGTCACACTACAAGAAGGGGATGGAAAACAACAACCAAGATCAGATGCTAATCAAGCCAGAGTAGATAAAAAGAACAGATACATTAGTGGAGGAAAATAATCTAAGAAAAAAGATCAAGAAAGTGCAGAGAAAAGACAAGAAGGTAGTAAAAACAGTAGAAGAACTAAAAAAAGCAGAGATAAAAATACTAAGAGATAAGAAATAGATGGTTGAAGAAGGGCTAGTTATGAAAAAAGAACAAATATATGTCCCAGAGGGAAAACTGAGAAGAAAGATGATATATTTGTATCATAATATACTAGTGAGAGGATATAGGGGAAGATGGAAGACAACAGAGCTGGTTATAAGAAACTATTGGTGGCCAGGAGTAACAAAGGAGGTGGAAAGATATATAAAGGGATGCAATGCTTGTCAATACTATAAGAATAGGAGCAAGACTCCAGTAGGAAAACTAATATCTAATGCAATTCTGGAAAAACTATAGTCACATTTCAGCAGACTTCATTACTAAGCTACCTTTGGTACAGGGTTATTGTAAGAGAATATCCTAGGAGCATGCTTAGTGAGTGTTGATAGATCTATTCTTATCTAGGGTCTAGATCTCTTAGTACATATTCACTCTTTTCTATTTCTCTTTGGTCTGGTTTGTACTCAGTTAATAGCCTGTAACTATATTAGGAATATTTGGTATTTTTGTATTAGTACTTATGTGATTGTGTATAGACTATTTCTAGTAGTATATATAGAAGCCTATATTAGTAGATCTACTTTTACTTGAATATTACCCTAGCTTCCAGAACTCTTACTAGCTTTCCAGTATGATCTCTAGCCTTGAGTCTAATGTTGTCCTTACAGTTATAATATGATTTTAGTAGTTTGTAATTGGTTCAGTAAGATGGTCCACTTTATATTAACTACAAAAAAAATATCAGCAAAAGAACTTGCTAGACTGTTTAAGGACCATATCTGAAAGTTGTATGGACTTCCAAAAAGCATCATATTGAACAGGAGAGTACAGTTTGTAGTAGGGATAATGAGAGAGTTAAACAAGTTGTTAGAAATCTAGACAAAACTGTTAGTAGTCTATCATCCTCAAACAGATGGGCAAATGGAAAGACTCAATCAGGAACTAGAACAGTACTTGAGGATCTTTATTGATTATAGACAAGAGCAGTGGCTAGAGTAGCTAGGGACTGCTGAATTTGCATATAACAATAAAATTCATTTGGTAACAAAAATCTCTCCATTTAAGGCAAACTGTAGTTAGAACCCAAGAATAGGATTTGAAGAAAGAAAAAAAAGAAAATTTGAGATAACAGAAAAGTTTGTAGAAAAAATAAAGAAGATCCAGAAAGAAGCGAAAGCAGTACTAAGAAAAGTATAGGAGAAAATAAAGAAATATGCAGACAGAAAGCAAGGAGAAGTAGAGGAATACAAAATTGGAGACTTAGTACTATGAAGCACAAAGTATCTTAAGTGGTAGATAGTAGAAAAGAGGTCAGAGAAGTTGACAGAGCAGTTTGTGAAGCCTTACAGGATCAAGGGAATTATCTTGACCAATACTATAAAATTAGAACTATCTAGTTCTATTAAAATATATCCTGTAGTTAACATAAGTTAAGTACAGTTGTATAGGCCTCAGGTAGAAGGACAGAGAAAAACCCCACCAAAACTGGTTATTATTAAGGAAAAAGAGAAATTCAAGGTGAAAAAAAATACTAAACAAAAGAGCAGTTAAAGAAAAGGAAAAGTTCTTAGTACAATAGAAAAGGTGTATGGTAGAAGAAAATACTTGAGAAAGTAGAGAAAACCTAAAGAATGCAAAGGAGTTGGTTAAAGAGTTTAAGAGGGAGTATGAGGAAAAGGCTGAAGAAGTATAGTGACAAGAAGAAAAAAAGAACAAAAGGGTATTCTCAAGAGAACTACTAGAGAGGTTTATAGCTAAAATCCTATAGGGGTGGTCAAATAAGGAATACAAGAGACAGAGGGAGAGAAAATGGAAAAAGAACTAAAGACAATAGAAAAATTCCTTGGAACAAGGAAACTTAAAGAAAGAACTATATTATAAGATGGTTTCTAAAGAAAGAACTATTTTCCATATATTTATTAATCTAATGGAAAATATCCAGGAATATAATATAGAAAAGATATAAATAGTATAGGAAAGATTATGTAAGATATATATAGTTATTAGTAAGGGTCATGTAATTGTGGGAGACAGACATACAGATCAACAGATATTTGTATAAGTAACTAGGGGAATCCAACAGGAAACTCTATCAAGTTCTTTTTGAACAACCACCTAAACAGCGGTGTTAACTTGACACAATTCTTTTGAACTACCATTTGTGTTTTGAATGCTATTCTCTAGGAGACTAAAACAAGAAAAGTTCCACCAGCAAGAGCCTTAGCTAGTACAATGTGTCTAATATATGTCATAGTGATCACAAGTCAGACATGAATAAACAGGACAGAAATAAAGATTAAGGGTGAAATCATGACAATATTAATGATAGAGAATTGGTAGAGTATGGATCCCTCCAGAAGCTATTGTGACCTCAAGGGAGAAGATAGTGGTGGTTAAAGAAAAGAAGTAATGGTTGCTAGAGTAAGTTAGTAACTGACTATCTTACCTTTGCTTCTAGGGTATACTTTAGTTTGCAAGCTTTATACTGATTTCTAGTAGACTTACAGTGTTATTCCAAGTGTACATATACTCTATTGTTCAAAGTGTATCTTATTCTAAGAACAAAGATTGTTTTATCTTAAATATAAAAATAAGAGTATGATCTTTAGAGGGGGTACTGTTATATCCTGTAACACTGTTACTATATTTGCACCCATTTGTCTTTACCTTTGCCTCTAATCTCTGTGCTATTCCTAACTTACTATTATTATTCTCTTTTTCCCTACTTATTTCTAGCCATCTGACTAGTAACTTATACTATAAGTATTCTCTTGTACATATTTTTCTTCTCTAAGTTCTCATTTTGGTAGAAAGATATAGCTGCTATAATATACTATATCAAGGGAATGCATGTACTTAATTCAACTGGAATTTGTCAGTTTTCATAGGCTTGACAGAAGCTAATTCCACATTACACCTGTCTTGCTATTAATATGATCCACCAAGTCCATATATGGATACTCTCACCTTTACATTTCTTTGCACCACACATGCAAGGTCTGTAGACAGCATCCTTGCGTTTTTCACCACGTACCTCGTCTTCGTTCTCGCGTTCATTGTCATCATCTCCTTCATCTTCTGAGTAAGATCCCATATAATTGAAGCATATTTCCTCATAAGAAGCTATATCCTTGTTAGAGAATACTACGAGGAGAGGCCTCTCAATGTCAGGCTCATTGATATAACAGGGAAATAACCGGGCATTTGGTTCACAAGAATGATTCTATAATTCCTGTTCAGCTTGAAAATACAATCAAAAGTGAAAAATATTGACCAGAAACCGTGTGAACTAGATTGAGCATGAGCACAATGATTTGGCCAGAAACTAGTCAAGAAATATATAACACGTACGTTGCCCACATGGTACGCATCGACTGTATATTTATTATGCCACTCATCTAGATTGGTTCCTTGCTTCAGGTGCCAGAAGTCGATATCAAATAGATAGGATTTCCCAAGGGTGTTATAATAACTAGGAAAGATTGCAATTGAATCAGATGTGGGTATTGGTTATCACAGTACTCACCGCCCGCGAACTTCACCTTGCTCTTCAGTAAGCAACTCGCCGGCGTAGATCCCGAGAAATGTTCCTTTCGGGATGCGCTTTCGGCCGTTGAAGACACCTTTGCTTTGTTAGCCGAGGAAATGAGTGGGAATCAGAAAACCTGTACCCCATCCTTTGTCCCGAGTTTTTCTGATACTAAGCTCGACTTTTCTGCCATGTTGTACAACCTATTTTTTGGGACGTAATATCAACAGAATACAAGTGCACAATTGAAATTTGAGAAACTGACCCGATTCCTGCAATGTTCGTCGCACGAACAAAAATCGTTGCACTCAAAGATGGGATATCGGGGATATTTAAGCCGTCCATTCTTCTCATACACGCATCCATCAACCTCGAGATATGACCTCGTTTTCCTGGCACAGGCGCATGTTCGGCTTTTGGGATCGCATCGACCGATGCACTCACATCCCTTCAACTTGCTATAATCAGGCATCGTCAAATCTTCACCATACCACATTCTATTCGAGTAATTAAACTCAAACACAGGGGATGGCTCCGCGTCAACTTCATTTATGATATCGATTTCCGGAGCGCTACCTTCATCATCACAGATATTCTCGAGCATGAAAGCTCTGAATACATCACGAATTCCAGCGTCCCTTCGAGTGTATGCTGAGAGGCGGTTGATTGAATCAGGCAATGAAGTCGGAATATCTTTGGTGGAATAATGCTTGAAAGGGAAATTATCGAGGTTGCGTTTATAGGAGTTCCATGTGAGAGCCTTGAACCCTCCATAAGAGGGTGATTCAATTGTTTCTACAGGCTCTGGACTAGGGCTAGAAACTGGAGGAGACTCCGCATCGGCTAATGGTACATGATCATTCGAACTTGCAGAACTATATTGGATTGATCTTCGTGAGGGAAATATGAAGTCTGGAGAACTTCTTCCACTACTAGCATTTGAACTTGATGCAAGCACTAAGGGCACTCTGAGATCATCCCTTAAGTTCGCCCTGCCTTCACAGGCACTTGCTGGAATATCATCGATCAAAGCTTGAATAGCCTCTTGCTCATCAGCAACCCCAGAATCATCGCTTTCTGATTTCCTAATGATCTGTCGGGTAGGGGTTACATGGTGCCATCCTCCAACTCTCCTCTGTGACAACATTGGAGATGCTC
>Ga0153992_100043_pt1:15000-22500 | contig 31631 bp, 25 predicted proteins | sample TSNC076MetaG_FD_104683 | JGI IMG/M metagenome (GOLD analysis project Ga0153992, IMG submission 104683) | Attine ant fungus gardens microbial communities from North Carolina, USA - TSNC076 MetaG | ecosystem: Host-associated > Fungi > Mycelium > Unclassified | place: USA: North... | reverse complement strand
CGGGGAGCGACTGACTTCTTGTTCTGCCGTTTGTGACCCAACCCATAGCCAAACTAAGATCAGAAGGACAGGAGACTGCCTTGGCTTCCAAGCTAAAAGCAGCCATTTAGATTCTATTATATACGTTACCACCTTCCCAAACTCTACTGATTCAACTCAAGCAAGAACAGCTTATCCCTCGGCTGAACTCCCTTAATTGAATCCCAGGAGGAGAAGAGAAAGGCCTTCAACCGGCAAAGATGCCTATCTTGATATTTCGACTTACCTTCTAACTCCCCCTCTATTCTAACTTTCCATTTCATTCGCTAAGTCGTTCCCTCATCTCTTTCACTCTCGGCTTCTGAAAGAAGACTTGTGAACAGCCGAACAAGAGCTACCCACTAATCGAATCCAAAAGCTAGCCACTCATCTCAGTCGAATTGGCTTGGCCTATCGGTTCCTATAGACCATTCCTAATGCCCTTAACACTAAGAAACTGCTACTACTCCCACTACTACAGTGACCTCCTATAACAAATGCTGCCCACGTTCAAGCTCTAAGCCGTCAAGAAGAAAGGAAAGTCCCATCCCCAGAGCGAGGTTTGGTGACGGGGGCAAAAACTCCCTAATGGCCCTCACCTTCTCTAAGTCCATTCTGATGCGGCCACGCTCAATGATGTGGCCGAGGGTTTTTTCCTGAGCAAAGGAACACTTTTCCTTCTTCACATATAGCTGGTTCTCTCGCAACTTCCCAAACACTAGTTTCAAATGCTCCATGTGTTCCTCCAACGTGGAGCTGTACACCACAATGTCATCGAGGTAGACCACAACGAACTTGTCGAGATAGTCATGGAATACCTGATTCAAACCAAGAAAGGTGGCTGACGCATTGGTGAGACCGAAGGGCTTCGAACTCAAACGCCCCGTAGCGGGTGACACAGGTTGTCTTCGGTTCATAAAAACTGAAAGAAGCTATTTCTTCGTATGCTTTGGTTTTGGCACCTGCGTCAAAGGCACGAGAAAAGAAAGCCCTTTCTCACCTTTCCTTCTTAAATAATCGATATGAAAGCGCTTTCATAGGCCACGTTGACTAGGTTGATCTTTAATCATCAAATCACGAGTTTCATTCCATTTCTAGATCCCTTCGTGAGAGTATAAAACTTCGCTATCTTATGCCCGAAAAATGCTCTTCTTGAGCGATCCATTCTATGAGCGGGGCAGCTAGTAGAGAGCAAATCTCCCTCTTTTTAAGCCGGTCTTATTGATCTAATCAAAGCTTGTTACGATCAGGCTCATTTGGCTGAGATCTTGCCTAGAAAAGGCAGGGTCAGTCTATCACTCTTGCTGGATCTAGCAAGACAAGAGTATCCGAGGACTTAATAAGAAAGCAAATGAAACATTAACGGTCAGGCAGACTGGCCCTGGAAAGAAAGCCTTCCCGTTCCAAGGAAACAAGTAAAAACCTATATACGAATACGAAATTGCTTTTCTTGCCTAGCTTGGCCCTTCCTTTTGCAACCAGTGGCATCGCATCTCGCATATCGAGTTCCTCTATCGATAGCGTAATATAGCCCAACACAGAGAACGAACATGGTCGGTAGGTAATTAATCTTCGTTTGGATAGCAGTACGATACACGCATCAAGATATGATCTTTGCTTTTCCATCCCAGGCATTCAAAAGAGAAGAGGCAAAGGGAGAGTCCAAAGGTCAAACCAAGTGCTCCGACCTCTCATTGCTAAGTGCGTAGTGCTTTATGTAGATTCGATTTTTTTTTTTTTAGTGCATGCGAACGGGACCATTTAGATCATCTCCGTCAAGTGATGGAAATCCTACGGCGAGAAAAGCTCACTATGAATTTTTTCAAGTCCATCTTTGTGACCGATAGCGTGATTTTGATCGCTTTTGTCCTGTCCCTATATCGAGGGTTTTAAAGAGGCCTTAAAGTCGATCAAGAGTTGGTTCAGGCTATAGTCGAGTGGCCTAGCCCCAAGACCATTAGTGAAGTTCGTACTTTCCATGGTCTAGCTACTTTCTATCGGCGATTTCTACGGAATTGAAGGCATAGTATCAATAAAAAGGCGCCGGTAAGCGATTGCATGAAGCAAGGGAGCTTCAAATGGACTAAAGCAGGCGACAAAGGCTTCCCTTTAGTCAAGAAGAAGATGCCTTAAGAGAAAAGAAAAGTGCTCCTAGACTCGCCTTGCCGGATTTCGATAAAGTTTTTCAAGTAGATTGCGAGGCTTCGCACTTGGGTATAGGCCCTGTCCTAAGTCAAGAGGGACAACCTAAGGCATTCTTTAGCGAGAAAGTCTATGATGCAAAGAAGCGCAACCTATGCCCTCGAGTTTGATGCGATCGTGCAAGTGCCATTATCTCATTCAAAGGGACTTTCTTTTCTTCAAGAATAGTCAGATTATGTCTTTATCTTTAACAAGATAGTAGTCTAATTTGAAGTACTGATTGTTACATATAATAGTGAGACTTATGAGATGGCTTGAACCGGGCTTTCTACTAAATCAAAGAAGCCATAGAGAAGAACTAATGGACAGACCAGACCGCATAAGACTACTGGAATGGAAAGAAAGAGAAGGGATTCACGGGCAGGGGAGGAAGATCCTATTTAAAGAAGCGATTCGTTAAACAAGGGATGAGCTACCCGGATGAACGAAGAGCTCAAAGGAAAGAGCAAGGGTTCCGCGCCCTAATTACACAAGTCTAGTGTTAAAGGAAAGGGAAGAGACTATTCATTTAATAAAAAAAAGAATCATACTGATGAGCAGCGCCTATCCGAAGCCCTCTGACCTTCCACTTGAAGACAGCCCCTAGCGCCTACAGACTGCTTAAGGTAGCTTGCTTACTTTAGCTCCTAGGAAGAAGGAAACAAAGGATGAGCGTTGACCAGGCAGTTGAAACCGATTATTGTACAGTTGACCTCAGACCTATTCCCGATTGCAGAAGCAGAAGGGCGGACAGTTTAGACTGGTTGGACAGTTGGACATATGACCGAAGAGTTGCTAACAAGAGCAGCAAATCGAATTCATTTTATTAAAAAAATGAAAGGAAGGGAACGGAAGCGCTATTCGTGTACTGAGCAACGGACAGATAGAGTTGATTAAAGCGATACAGATCGATTCGATAAGAGCTAACACGGACAGGATTCATTAATACAGATGTCGCACATACTGATTGAGCACATAGAGATTGAGCATAGCGAGCTGAAGGCCTAATTGCTCCTATTCGATCGTTTACTAAAGAGAAATTCCCAATAAACGAGAGGCAGGAGCAGGAAATGAGGGATAACGAGCTATTCGACAGCTTTAACGGGGCTTCTTCCTAAATATAAATTACCAATAGATCTCAGACTGATGCAAGGATGGGCGGCTAGTCATATAAAAGCAGGAGCTTGCTCATCGAAGAAGAAAAGCGGGCTCTATACGCCTTGCAGAATGGAAAGCCTTGGATGGTCTTGAAAAAGCCTTTGAAAGCTCAACACTCGAGTGACATCATTCAGCTCATAGAGATTTCGACAAAAAGATGAGAGTAAGGCTGCCTCTATTGCCTTTCTTTTTTGTTTTTGGAAGCGGATCCCCATAGATAGGGTGTGATGATGTCAGGAAAGGGCCACGTCACCTAGAAGTCTGTCTACTTGATTTGATGAGTGAGGAATAAAAACCTTAGCTGTACGTAAAGGAAGCAGGGTGCTTCAAGAGGATAGGATGGAATTGACCCCAGTATGCCAATCCAAGTCAGAAGACTGAGTCTCAGAGTCAGTCAAGAGTCCTTCCATACCGAGTAGGAAGGTCAGATCGCCCTGTCCTTAATCCGGCGCAGTGGAGTTGTTTTGAGTTTCCTTGGTGGACAATAGAGAGCCAAATCAGACTCGTAAGGTCGGTGAACTAGGTGGAAAGTGCAGGTCAGCGCTGTGGAGATAGAAAGGCTGATGGATGGATCCTTCCACTGTCTTTGAACCGAGACTAGGCAATTGAGAAGACCATAGCATAGAGAGCATAGAAAAGCCTCTCTCTCATCCACTTTGAGCTCAATAAACAGCAGCTGGGCTGGAAGAGCGTCAATCAGTGCGTCTTTCGCTTCCAAAGTCTTCGTCTTTGCCCATTTTGCACTTCTCTTCTGCATACGACTTTCCACTGGTTCCATTCCTGATGACTTCTCCGAATGAAGGAAGAAGTCAGTGAGAAAGGGCCTGAGTCAATCAGTCGTAGGTCAATCCATCCAGGAAGACCTCAGGAATAAAAACCGGATTGGTTCTTGCACATGCTTGCTTTCCAACATGAGCTTCTTCTGAGCCCTCAACATGGCAAATGAAGCCAATCTTCTTGGTTGGGCCTACACAGAATAAGCCAGCTCGGGGCTTGCTTTCGTAAGGTCCAAATGGCGTCCGTGTAGTGCATCATTTTCACTCACTCTCTTTTTCGGGCCTCTCTGTGAACATAGGAATTGGATGGATGACTCACTCTCTCTTGAATGAGATGTCAAACTGGTCCCCCTTTTGATTGAAGAGATCGGCCCCTCTCTTTTGGATGACTGATCAACACCTGGTACTGACGAGCTACCCCCTGACGAAAGCACAGACCTATCTCCGGCTGACTCTCCTGGTCACCGAAACTGTTCCATCAATAAAGCGAGGGCTTCTCTTACCTCATTCACCCCTTTCTGTAGGTCAGGATCAACAGGATTGGTTGGGTGGCTGGAAGCTGACTGATCAGGAAGGGCTGGAGGACGTATTACCGGAGGAGAGGACATATTGAATGGAAAGAACGAAAGCGACATACGTAGTGGATTGACCAGCGTGTGCCAACTACTCTACTTCCCTATTTTTTGCTTTTTCACCTCCCCTTATTGGTGCACTCTTTCCCCCAATTCACCGATAGAGAAGAAAGAGATAAGCAATAACCAGACTAGACCAATGAAAGCGGACCAAGGTTTTTATTCGTTAGCCAAGCGTGCCTATTACAGCGCCTCTATTACAGAAGGGAAAGCGATGTGCCCTATTGACCAGCCGAAGAACATCCTTATAAAAGAATGAATGGGAAGCAGGCCCGGTCTATATTGCTAGAGTTATTTTGACTTCACCCCCCCCCTATCACTTAAAGCTCCTCTATTCAACTATTGAAATTCCGTCTCTAAGCTTCCCCCTTAGTGCCTGCTGAGACTTATTTCCTCTCGACTATAGTTGAATGGAAGTTTCATTTCCTAAGTCTCAAATAATTTTTTTTATTGAGTCCCCATAGTTCATTCCCCTACATAGTCTGTAGATTAATTAAACACTAAGAAGGCTTGCAATCAATATAAAAAATTCCAGATTGAAGATCTCTTGACCCATATACGATCCAGTTCTACATCTTAGCGCTGAACTAATGAATAGAGATTGAGCTTCACTTCGCGAGTCGGGAATGGCATCATTTATTAAAAACTGCTAGCGTTGACAAGAGATGAGCTAAAGAGGTGGCCGGGCAGTTGACCAGGCCCTACCACATACAGACAGCAAGCAAGAGCTGCGCCGGCTTATCCGGAAAATATCATTGTTGCCGCCCTAAATGCTACTACCTCTTTGCTATGCACAGGAATGCTTGATCGAGAAAAGCAAGCAAAGAAGCAGCAGGATACGGAATATGAAGGGGCTGGGGGTAGAGCCAATGACCAATTGAAGAGTTACAGACTACAGTATAAAGCCCTCCATCATGCTCTTGCCAGTGGCATAGATTGTATATACTCTCGCCGATTAAGGAATATTCTGCGCTCCACGAAAAACCATAGGGGGTCGTCCCTGAACTTAAGGAAGGAAAAACAAAAAGTGCCCCTATGACTCTGGTTCTAGTGAAAGCGATGAAAGTATAGCTGTGCTCCAGTTTTTCGGGTAAAAGTTCTACGGTGAAGAGCCCGGTCAAGGCGACCCTATTAAAGAGAACATTCGGGACATCAAAGCCGATGCGATGGTAATCTCGTCCTTAGTTGCCGAATCTAATGGAGGTTTCAATCCGACGGATCAACCGTAATTGGCAGGTAAAATGAGGCCTCGACGGAGATGATGGATGGGAATTCCTACTCTGACTATAGTTGAGATCTCTAAGCGGGATTTTCAGTCATCTATCCCTTTTCTTTCTCTAGCGAGTGAAGAACGAGTGGATGTTTTGAACGAGTGTTGAGCGAGTGAAGTGCCCCATAAGCTATAAGGGCGAGCTATATGTATAAATTCCGTGAGCAGCGATTGAACTGAACGTTCCAAGTGCATCCAGCAGGAATCGAACCTACGAATTTTCCTCTTGTATAGTTTGTTTGCTTTAACCATTCAGCCATGGATGCAAAGAGACTCAGCGAGTGAACTAGGTTTTGGTATTCCTTCTCGAGCTTCTATTTCTTCCGTTAAAGGAGATTCGAGAAAAGATGGAATAGGAAGACGTGTTTCCAGAACAAACAAGATACGGGTTGAGAAGGGGGAGTTAGCAAAGTTAGACAAGATTGGAATGAGCATAGGAACATGTATTGATGTACCAGATCGGCTAATGCTCCCAGGTTGATGCGATGTATTCCACCAGTTGACTGAAGACTTTATTATTGGTATATCGATCGGTCCAGCACGGATTAAAATAGGAGCCGGTTCGACAGGAAGCTTTTGAAAACACAGTGCACCCAGGTAAATAAGGAACGAGATGAATACAGAGGTTAAACGAGCATCCCACACCCAAAAGGTGCCCCACATAGGTCTTCCCCGAAACCCCCCAGTAACTAAGGTAAACAACGTAGAAAAAGCACCCATTTCTATACCGGTTCCGGAAGAGCGAAGAAAAAGGGGATGTTTTGTTAATAGGAACAAGAAAGTGTTTATAGCCGTAGCGATATAAACAATAATACTCATCCGAGCCGCAGGAACATGTACATACGGAATACGAGAATTTCCACCTTGTTGAAGATCTAGTGGTGCTACCCGAAGACTTAAATGAATAGCCATCGCTGTTAAGAACAACCGAGATCCAATGAGAATTTGCGCGTAGCTTCTGGTCTTTGACATCAAAAAAGAAGGTTGTAATAACGAAACGGACATGTGAGAATTTGGTCCTAGCTAGTGGAACAAGAAAGACATGGATCTATATTCAATACGCAATGAAAGGATTTCCCCCCCAAAAATCGAAGAATTCTCCTTGCTTTGTTTTCACTCCGCTCGTGCGTGGCACTCCTTGCTCGCGGAGCGGCATACCGAAAAAAGAAAGGTTTTGGAAGAAAAAAAGTAGATTCCCTTTTGTGACCAAGAGCCCATCCTTGATCCAAGCCGAGTTTTGCATTCCTTAGCTTGGTGCAAAAGGCTTCTCGCGGGTCCTTTTTCAAGCCCATCTCGAATACGATGCGGTAGGGTACTCGTGACCCTGCTGGTGGCTGCCACTGCCTCACACTTAAATGCCGCCAGCTCTGCCTTCCTACTTAAGGCATCCGCGACCTGGTTGATCCGTCCAAGCTTATACTCTAGCACCATATCAATCAAACTTGGCAAGTTTGTCTTACTTGCC
>Ga0153992_100043_pt1:0-2500 | contig 31631 bp, 25 predicted proteins | sample TSNC076MetaG_FD_104683 | JGI IMG/M metagenome (GOLD analysis project Ga0153992, IMG submission 104683) | Attine ant fungus gardens microbial communities from North Carolina, USA - TSNC076 MetaG | ecosystem: Host-associated > Fungi > Mycelium > Unclassified | place: USA: North Carolina... | reverse complement strand
GGACGAGTTGGAAGAGGAATTCCTAATTCTTACACGGATGAGATTGATCACGCCTGATCAGTGAAAAATTCTGACACCAATCATTTATTTACGAGTGATTATTACACCAAGAATTGACAAGCGGATTACTTTTCTAGTGCGAACAAACCTGTAGTTTTTTCTTCGCTCCGCCTTTTTCAATACAATAAGCCCCGCTCCCTAAGGGGCCCCTCTTCTGATAAGGAAGGAAACGAAGGAAGAGTGTCTATGTATCTACTTATCGTATTTTTTTATTCATATATCTTCTATCGAATGCTTTGGTACGGCCTTTATCCTCCAACCTTGGAGGAATTGGGCTTTACTCCGAGTGAAATGCAGGACACTTTCGAGAAGGTAATCGCCTTCTATTTTGAGAATTTAGGATGTACTCTTCCGCGGGGGCATACTTGGAATGAACTAGCCCATTCTATACAAGGGGAAATCAACGACCCCGAGGAACTCTTATCAATAGTAAATGAGATTGTTATAAAGGGAACCAAAAGCAAACACGTTTTTAACGGACTCGAAGTACTTAAAGACTGGAGTGCTTGATCGTATGCAACTCTATCCCTATTTCTTTCTTTTTTGTCACGGTCTAAGTGCGCTCATTCCGAATTTGTTTGTACCGCCCAGAAGGGCACGAGAGAGAAAGGGATCCAATACCAAGACGCTTGCCTTTGACAGAGAACTATTGCTTTATATACGCACGCTATTGATTGCGGAAGCGCCCCAAGCGGAACCGTGCCGGGCCTCTCGAACGAACCTACCGGTCGGGTCTTAAGGAGAGCAATCATAGACCATAGGAGCCGGGTTGAACTATAACAAGCCAAAAGAGCAGAGGAACGTGGTGAACCATGCCGAGTCGGGCCTGAAGAACCGTAGTACCGTGCTGAGCCTATCAAGCCAAGATTGAGTGAAGGAATACAGGAATTTAGCCAAGGGATAAGGAAATATTCCTTCCCTTTCGGTGCTCCCTCCCTTCCATCTCAGCGCCCAGCTGCCGGCAACCACACACAGCCCCCTCTTACCTTTTATGATAAGACTAGTTCTCGCCGACGGGCCTTTACTTGATAGGGCTGGTCGAAGGAGGAATTTCCTTGCCCTGTAACGAGCAACAATCTACTTACCTTGCTATCTACGAGACAACATAGCGAAGTGGGATGTGAAGAAATGGAAATAGCATGAATTCCCCTTGCCCGGTACTAACAGGTTACATTCCCCGTATCGCATCCCTAGCCCTTTTTCTGTTGAAAATGCTTCCTTCTTCGCTTTGTCTACTCCTTCGATAACACGAATAAGACTCTGCAGCCCTACGAACTGGTTAATGAATCTTACAGCCTTCTTACTTAGAAGGATTGACGCTCCTTCCAGCTCCATCTCTTTTTCGAGGAAGGATTGTCTCTTTTCCAACATCGGAAAAGTCTCGCTAGGCCAACTACCTTTTCTGGTTACGGCCACATTGGCTGGCAGCATACTCTTTCTCAAGCTAGGTGGGTTCTGTTGTTCGTAGGATATTGATGGTCCTTGTCTTGCCTTGACGGCTAGTTTCAACTTGTTCGCGAAAAATGGTATCATGATACGAATACGTTTTTGTAACTCCGCTCGCACATCTCCGCGAGACTTATAAAGTCAAGAATTTGGCGACAGTTTAGGTCAACAAAGAAATGGGAATTCGTGGGCATACTCATTGAGCAAAGAATTAGGGGATCAAAGATACTATTCTCTCACTGCAGACGATTTCTTCAAAGACCGGGGGGTTTGAGGTAGTAGCACACTCTGTCCCTCTATTCTTGTCAAGGAATGGAGTAAGGGAGGATCTTTCCTACGGGTACAAGAGGGGTGTAACGTACCTTTTAGTGTGTGGTCCAAAAAAAGCTTTTCTTAATAGAATATGTAATTTCTAAAAAGTAAACCAAAGATCAAATAATAAAGCGACGGATTCGATCCAGCCGTTACGGCTAACTTGGTGCGATTCAAGAGGTGGTATTAGATCCGCCTCCTGAGGCAGGGATTGCTCCTTCATGCCACCCTAACGTTTAGGCTCATCTCTCTAGCTATAGCATAGAGAAGACTGTTAGGAGAGTCCAGGGCGGTCCGGCGACCATAGCCCCAATGGGACGTAGCACTAACCTTTCATGCAGAGGAATTCATTCTTCTTCCTCTCTTAGGAGAGCCCTTTCCTTTGGCGTGGGCGTAGGAAAGAGAAATTCCCAGTCAAGGTCAAATCCTAGTAATACGGACTTTGCAGCAGATGAAAGAAAGAGCTGCGAATAAGAGAACTGCGACAAGAGAGCATTGCCTCCACTAGCTGGCTATCGAGAAAAGAAAACTCTTCCTTAGATCACTAGAAGATAAACTATCCTTTCGAGTAGCTACCTGTATGGAGCAACAGCAAGATCTAATATATTCTTATCTAGCCTAGCGTGCTATAAACCTTAGGAACTACCAGTAAAGAGAAAGCTTAGAGAGCTTGCAAGTAAGG
>Ga0153992_100041_pt1 | contig 32132 bp, 12 predicted proteins | sample TSNC076MetaG_FD_104683 | JGI IMG/M metagenome (GOLD analysis project Ga0153992, IMG submission 104683) | Attine ant fungus gardens microbial communities from North Carolina, USA - TSNC076 MetaG | ecosystem: Host-associated > Fungi > Mycelium > Unclassified | place: USA: North Carolina, Lumber... | reverse complement strand
GAAAATCTTAAAACTTTTTATAAAAATAACAGAAAATAAGAGTAAAGCAATAACTCCAATAATACAGCAAGCAAAAATAACTAATATTCAAATCTTTTTTAGATAATTTCATAAAATTAAAACTTTTTAAATTTAATAACTCTAATAAGTATTATCTTAGGGTAGTATTAATTTGTTATCTTAAAGTAGTTTTTAAAACAGCTAAATTACTTTTTTTGTGCAAAAGATTGTTTTAACAGGGGCTTTGAGTGCAAGGGGGTTTGAGTGGGGATTCATTACTAAACAGAGATACAGGAAATAACTGTATTATTAGTAAAATAAATTTATAAATAAAAATAGTTAACTTAATGCAAGTTCATTATTCAATAAATTATACGGTTTTGTAGCTATTAGTTTTTTATTCGAGTTGTAAATTAACTTTCTTTTGTTATCGGTAGTTTTCAATGTGTAACTTTGTTCTAATAAAGCTATTGTTCCTTGAGATAATGATTTATACCATTTAGTTTGATTCTTTTTGATTAATGAATCTTTTTTAAGTAAATTAATAAAATCATTTATATTTACATCAGTTTTATTTATTAAACCTTTAACTTTAAACATAAATTTATTATCTACAGTTTGTAAAGCATAACATTTAGGAGCTAAAAATATTCCTTTTTTTGAAACACTTTCCAATTTTAATTTACCTAATTCCTTATTATTAACTATCCCAGGGAAAATCTTAGTCATTTCATTAGAATTTAAATTAGTAAAAATAGAATCGGTATCTGTATAAAATAATTTTATCTTTGAGTTGTTCTTAAATTGACTCATGTAAATTCTCGCATAAGAAGTAATAGCAGATGCAATAGCAACATTAACATTATACTCTAAATTATTATAGCTTTTTAGCTTATTTTCAAATTTAATTAAAAATTTATTATTTAACTTAATAATATCATTAATGAAGTAAGGTTTAGAATCTATATTGTCAGTAAATTCATCGTATTTCTCAGCATCTAACAGTAAAGTAGTATCAAAAATATCCTTCATACCAAATCTACCATATAAGCTATTTAAGAATAATTTAGCAATATAGTTCATAGGATGATCTTTATAATATTCCGATCTAATTTTATATAAATTCTCAACGTAGTTACTAAATATAATTTTACTATTATAAGTGTAACCTTTAAGTATCTTAAATTTATAACCTAATTTAATCGCATTATCCATTTCTGGAGAAAAAATTACAACTTGAAATGTACCAGTTGGTGCCAATGTTCTTAAACCACCTTTAGTTTTTACATGTAATTGTATTATAGGGTGCAATAAGTTTTTTGGAGCCTCAACTTCACAATAGAAGAAGCCAAATGCATCCGGATTTATTTTCCTAATATCACCTTCAAAATATATTTTCTCACCAACAGGCATTAGACAGTTTTTCATAATATAGGGATATAATGAATTAACATCATAACCATATATTAGTTCACCATTAGAATTAGTTGGTATAAACATATCAGTAGATCCACCAGTATAAGAAATTTTATTGAAATCATATTCGTCTCCATACACCATTGGAATTAAATTCATTGGCATAAAATTTGATCTATATAACTTGAAAGCATGGGAACTAATAGTAGGAGCCTCATTAATGTTTAATTTAAATAATTTAAAATAAAATGAGTTAAATTTTGAAATAACTTCATGTAAGGCTTTACAATCCTCTAAACAATATTTGATAGATTCATCATGTAATGACCACTGTTTATTTTTAAATTGTTCACAATAAAGAACATATTCATCATAAGTTAAATTAACAAAATATTCATAAGCAGGGACTTTCCCAATATAAAGAAGATCAAGATTAGGATTATTAACAAAATTATATGGAAATATTGTTTTTTGAGTTGTAACATCAAATGATTTCGCTAATTTTCTTAAACTAGCTGGTAATATTTGATAGCTATCTCTAAAACTTAAAACCATAGGATTTTTCCAATGTTCTTTTTTAAATTTAAATTCAATACTAATTAATTTACCATTATTAATTATAACATTAACATCATTAGATAAATCAGTTAAATTTTTTAATAAAAAAATACCATCAAAATTAGCAAAGTTATGAATATATATTTTATGGTAATTAAATTTAAATCTACAAAGTTCTAAAATACAAGCTTTGATCATTTCATCTGGATTATTATAATCCTTTAAATAAAAGGTTCCATTATTTTTACTTGTATCTTTAAACCAAGATATTAAATAAGGTATATGTTTACCATCTATAACTCTAGTTTCAATATCAAGAGTGATAAATTTATTATTCAATTTTATTGACTTCTTTTGTGGTAATGGTTTTATGAATTTACATAATTTGTTAATACACACTAAAGCTAAATTACCATCTAATTGGTAATAGTACTTATTACTATTTATATTTCTGACTAAATAGTTTATACCATCTTTAATTATATGGGTATCGTTATACTCAAGAATTGGAATACCTTTTCTATATATAATGACATCGTTTTTTAGAGTATCAGTAGAAATAATTTTGGCAAAAGTTAATGGGGTAAGTTTCATATAGTAACTATTACCTTGATCACCTTTTTCTAAGATAATTAATTTACCATATTTTAAAGGATCCATAGTAATAGGTAATTTATATTTTCTATATAATTGTTTTTGAATAGTTAAATCTTTATCAATATATTCATTGATTAGTTTTTTCTTCTCAATAATCCCATTTCTAATACCGAAGCTAAAAATAATTTTAGTTAAATTAACATTCCTGTATTCGTCATCCTTGATATATAATCTATTTATTATGTAATCATAATAATATTTCTTATCTTCTTTTGATAAGCTTATTAAATTACCAATAGTTCAGATTATATTATCTTGAGTTTGAATTCTAAATAACGCGATGATGTGATCATCTTTAATTTCACTAACTATTTTCATTCAAAAAGAATCAATAGCAGCTTTAATTAAAGAATCATTCAAAACAATCTTTCCAGTTAAATCATAATGGTAATCATCCCAAAATGTTTTCTTTTTTTTATTGTTCTGCTGCCAAATATAACGTTGCACCAAATGCTTTTCTTGTAAGAATTGAACTCCAGAAAAGTAACAGCCAATTTTATTTTTTTTATAAATATTGGTAGAATTAAGTAAACTCATTTTGTAGCTTGTTTTTATTACTAATTCGTCTTAAGTGATTATTTTAATAAAAGAAAAAATAAGAAATAAACTTTTAAATTTATTAATTATATAATATGATAAATTATATTTAATTATATTTTTTATAAAATCTTATATATACTTATAATATATATTAATTAATTTTAATTATTCTTAAAAACAAATAATTGTAATAACAGCAAATGTTTGTATTAGAGGATTAAAATAAATAGTAGCATCAGGTATAATAGGTATTATTACTCGTAGAAAACCATACAGTGAAAGTTTAAGAATTACTTCTGCAAGAATAATAGAACCTCCTACATGTTCTTGCGAATGAGCCTAAGTAAGTAAAGTATTAAAAGTTACAAGAGTACAACAAACAAATTTACAGTCCTTATCAACACTGCTATATAAAAACAAGGAACAAACAACCCAAGCAACAAAATAAGTACAACATTCAAAAATATATATATGAATTCGATCTAGCAAAATTCTTTGATAGTATCAATCTCGAGTACTTAAATAAAACGATGCAAAAGATGGGCTATCCCGAACCTCTAATCAAAAAAAAAATATAAAAAATCAATAGAACCCTGCCTCTATATGCAAGCACCAATAAACCGCTTAAATAATAACTTAACCTGAAGCAGCCAATCCTAAAAAATACTCTAAAAATCTAGCATGAAACCTTATTCTACCCAGCAGGAAAATCTCACACCTACTCTCTAGCCAAAAAGTAAAAAGCCCTACTGCTACTATTATGTAGTATCGCCAAGGATCCCTCTATCCCCCAACTTTAAGTAATATAATAATAAACAAAATACTTATTAGCGAATAACGTCCGATCTAGAAATAAACCAATCTGCGGATTACGAAATTTTCTACAGTGACAAGCCATACCATCGTAAAGAAAAAAGTACAGTTTCCACCCGAATCCGGAATAATACCTCACTTAACGAAAAGTTGTAAAGTAATAAAAGCCGGAATCTGAAAGATATATTTAAAATTCCTAGGATTAATTTATAAACCGACAATAGAACATCCGGAAAAGCATGAAAGCACGTGCCGTAAACCTACACAATGGAACGCCAAAAACCATCTGCCTTTAGCTCGTAAGGCCTAATAGAAAGAGCGGAACATTACGATAATTTATTGATTATATTTTATAATTATTTAAAGTTTACATGAGATATTTAGGAGGTGTTAAGAAATATCTACCAGCTAAAAATTTAAAGCTAACGTATAAAAACCTATTATGAATAGATATAGTCCGCGAATCCGATGAATAAGCTAATAATAACCTAAAAGCCTAGTTTTAAGCATAAACGGGGTAAAAAATAAAAACCGACAACATCCAGATTTCAAGTTTCGCCGCCTTAGACTTAAGTCTTCTAATAAGTAACATACGTCTCCGACACCATGAGCTACTGCTTAAACGAGTAGGACACTCCGGAAGCAAGCTAAAAAAGCAAAGAAAGCACTAGAATACAAAAACTGGACAAAGTCTTCCAGGGCCAGCATCAAAGCGCCATAACCCATTGGATTTACGTATTAATAGAAAGCATGAGCACTACTCAAATAGCTAAAAATTTTGACAAGCTACCGTAATATAAATTCGGAATAATGGAATAAAATTTATAATATGCTACGAAGATTTGAAATATTTTACACATAATCAAAAGATTCGATAAATAACATAAATTAAAAATAAAACTCTATTATCTATTCATAAGTAAAAAGCCAATATTAATTATCAAGATCATAAATAGATTAACCTAATTCATGTAAATTTTAAGTCCTTTTGTCCTGATTTGTAAGTCGATTATATAGATATATATATCTCTCAAGATCATAAATAGATTTACGTAATATTTATTTTGTTGTATTTAAGTCATCTAAATCTAATAATAAAAACCATTCAATCTATATATATTTATAGATAAATAAGGATTTGCTCTAATTCCTACGTATATATCTAAGACTAATAAAATAATTTATAAGTGCTTTATTTATAAAAAAAATTTGTCAGATAAAAGTCTAAGTATAAATAAGGTTATATTTAAGTTCACCTATTAAATCGCCCTCCATAGGGAAGTTATTTAACTAAAATAGATATATTTAAGCACTTAAATAATTTAAGTTTTTGTTGCTTAACACTATTTCTACTTTATAAATAAATATATTAATTTAAGAGGACTTATACTACTAAACTACTAATAAAATAAAAAGCCTTAAATGAAATAATAGGATCTAAATTACTTAAATTATTAAATAAAATTTACTTTAGTTCTTTATTTTTTATAAATAAACAGCAAAAATTTATCTTTAAGGCAAAAACTGCAATAAAAAGAAAAAACATTAAAATTTTATTATCTATTTAAAAAAGAGACAGATGGAGTAAATCGCCAATAATGTCAAATAAAAATAAAATAAATTAACTTTATATATTATTTAAAAATATTAAAATAGAATAAAGGATAAGATGGAACAGAATCACATCACAAATTTACAATATAAAATATAACTTATAATAAAATTAATCATATAATGAGGGAGAAAATCGAAGCTATATGGGTATAGTCACATATTTAATTATGTTTAAAGTTAAATGCCAAAATAAAAGTCGGGTCATGTATGTTACTTCATATAAAATATAATACAAATTAAAACTTTTAAAAAATTTAATATTAAAAATAATAATTATTAGAGCGTGTATAAAACGTGGAAAACCTATAGAAAAAAAAATACAAGAAAATTAAAAAATAATGAGGTCGATAAAATTTAACCAAAGATGTCCCAGTATAGTAAGAATACATGCCAAACTTAATTAATTTTAATTAATAATTTAATTCTAAACTTTTTATTTATTTAAGACAGTTTAAAAAAAACAAACAAACAGAAAGTTTTTATGGTAATAATTTATCTATTAAAAATGTTATAATCTAAATATTTAAAGTAAGTAAATAGTTCTATAACTTTATATTAAAAATTAAGTACATGAAATACTTTAATTAGACACTGTAAAATACTAATTTTATTAAGTTAAACTAACTAAATGAAATAATTTAATCATTTTTATATGTAATAATTTACCTGTGTAATACTTATTTAAGTATTTTTATATAACTAATTAAATATTTTATATTAACATATTATATTTTTTAATCTTTTCTTATGAAATACTTATTAGTAAATTTTATGATAACTTTATTAAAACTTTATATTTTAATTAATTCTATAAAATAATTCTAAATATTAAACTTAAATATAAGGTATATCTAATACTTGTAATGTTTTATATGATATTTTATATCACGCAATATAATATAACTTATATACTAAATTAATGAAACTAATTAATAGTTGTAATATTTTTACTGTTTTAAACGCATTTTATGTTAAATTAGTAATTTTATATTAATAAGGTAATAACATCTATATATAACCATTTTAGGATAATATTTAAAAGGAATTATTTAAAAACTTAAATAAAAATAACTTGAATATTTCATCAATAATATACAAACTCGCATAAGGTATAGATGCGTGTAAAACCAAAGATTACATAATCTAATAAAATATTATATAATAATAGTAAGAAAATACTTCCTTAAAGCATATCTTTTTGCTAATAAACAAAATAAAAATTTTATAAATCTTAATAAAACTATCAATTAAATTATTGGTTTTACTACAATTAGTTATTAAATAACTTAAATCTACACTATCTTTCTATAAAGTATATATACTAATTTACCCTATTTATTAATAAAAATCTTTAACATACTTTCTAAATCATACTACATAAGTTATATTCCAATCCGTTAAATTAGCGAAGATATCTTTATTTAAAAAATCTTTAAATTATTTTTATTATCAATATTCATTATATTATCAAGTGTAATTATACAAAATATCAAATGTGTCAATGGCTTCCTATATATTTCATTACTTACAACGTTTACCAAATTAGCATAAATCATGAGCTAAACTCTCAAAATAAAGATTATCAAAACAACTAGTATCAGCTAAAATAGGTAATTTACTGTTATAATTATTGTTAATAACAACAAGTTTAATAGCAAAATAAACTGATATAATTTGGGTTTTTCTGCTTATATTAAATTTTTCTTAAGGTAGTAATATTCCATTTTATTAACTTTAGTTAAAACAAATATATTAAATATTTTTAATCTCTGCAATTAAATTATCACACCCTTCTTAATTATAATTGAATAATTATATTATTAATATCTTAAATATAAGAGTAAGATCGTAATGATTATTGATAACGATTTAATTATTATTATGAAGTTAATGTTTTATTATAATAGTATTATTTCTAAAGAGTTAATGGTGATATAAATTATAGATTTTTATTAATTAGAAAATTAGTAATAAACTTCTTAAATCAATTTTAGATATTATCATTTATAGTTTGGAGAGTTATTCTTTAACTACTTATTTAAATTGAGATATTTAATAAAAATATTGTAATGAATGTAGATAAGAATTAGATTATTTACCCGTATTATATGTTATTAAGTATTTTACTTACTTCTCATAAAAATTTTTGATAACATTTAAAGAAAAAGTTGAGTAATATTGAGTTAATTGAAAATAGATATTTAAAAATAGTATATAAGGATGAAAATTAAAAGAGAATTTAAATATAAAGGTTAGTTAGTTACAGTTATTAATTATGATATTTGAGAAGATAAACAATTTATTATCGAATCATTTATAATGATTCAGGTTTTTATGGTTAAATTAAATTAATTAAAGTTAGTTTAAAAATAAAAATAAGCTCAGTATTAACAAATATGTATAGATAAGTTTACTTTAAAGTATTTATATATGAACAAACAAACAACAAAGTTGTAGCGATTAAATCGATAGAGATATAGCCAAGGAATTTATTTAAGATAGCTACAAAAGTAGAGAATTTAATTCAATAAATGGTATTAAGTAAAGATAACATTTGGTAAATTTTTTATAATAAATAAGAATATTGTTGGAATAGGAAAGAAAATAACAATCTTTTTTCTATTGTTGATTTAGAGTTAAAAATATGGTATTGAAAAATAGTTATTAATTTGAATTAAATTGGTATCAAATTGAAAATATAGATTAGATGTTATAAGAGTTATATAGATGATATCTATAAATTTTTAGAAAATGGTATAAAACTTATTATTACTGGATATTTTTGTGTTTCTCTTTATGCAAAATTATAGATTAATTTATCTAAGATTTTATAAATTTTTAAGTTACTGAATATTGGTTATGATAATATTATTACCATATCATTTAAATTATTGAACTTATTACTAATTTGATTGATAAAACTAATTTATAAAAAGTGAGCTAAATTAGGTATTTTATTAATTAAACATTGTATATGAATTATAAAATAATAAACCTGAATATATTAATATTTATTGGATTTACAGGAAAAAAAGAATTTTTATTAAAGAGTTATTAAATCTTAGTGATTCTGATCAAATTATGATAATTAATTTAGGTGATTCTATTTTAATATTAATTTTTATAAAAACTATTGTATTCAAAAAAGAAGTTTATTCTTTAGATTTTAATCTTAAACTTGATTCTGAACATGGTTATGAGGTGTATATAAATATATTAAATATTTCATGAATTAATGTTAATCAATTTCCTATGTTCATTAAAGAAAAAACAAAAAAAGATAAAAATAAATGAACTGTATTTACCATATTGCTTACCTGAAATTACTCATATCTATAATTTATTTTAAACTATTTTTAATAATAGAGATAAAACTGAAAATCTAAATTCTTTAATTGAAATCATTAAATATTTATTAAAACTAGAATTAAATTTGATATATTAAACATTCTCAATGATGTATGAAATAAGAGTTATTTTACTTTATTTAAAGTATTTAATATTTATAAAGATATTTTGATAGTAAAGAAATTATTACTAAAAACATGCTAACTATACTAAATAGTGAAGATAGGTTAACAGTTTAAATATTGCTAATTTTATTTAAAATATGTTTATTTACCTTGGAAAGAAAACTGTCTAATTAATTTAGACAAAATACTTATCATAACAAGGAAATGAGAAAAGTAGAAGATTACTATTATTTTACCCGTTATTAAAGATCATATTAATAATTAAGCTCTAGATTACTTGTATTATTACTTTATTAAGTTATAAGGTATAAAGAAAATTATCTATTAGCGATAGAACTAAATTAGCTAAAGTAGAATTTAATAACTTATTAGAATTATATTTAAATGATAAAGATATAATTAATAATATATTAGCTAACATTAAAAACCGTACCAAATTTAAGTATTTTCATTGCTTTATCTAAAGTTAAATTTGCTTTAAATAATTATAATAATAAAGATTATCTATTTGTTAATAATCCTATATTATTTGATGCTACATGTAATGGTTTACAACAATTAGCTGATTTAACTAAAAAGATTATTGTTGGTTAAAACTAAAGTATTATATACTGGTGATTTTAATAAAAATAGATTAAACGAGCAAATGATTTAAGGGTATAAACAAAGACATATAATTCGAAATGGTTGTTTATCCAAAAAACCTCAATACCGAAAAAAAGGATTTAACATTAAATCAAGATATAACAGAAATGATATAAATGAAGGAAAATTATATAAAATATGGGAACCTCTAAATATTCTTATTTTTTTTTTATATTTATTAACCAATGCCTTATATATAGAAACAAATTCGATTCCTAAAAATCTACAATAAGACTGAACTATCAAAAGCTTTTTTATAAAATAATAATATATAGATAATAAAGTTTATCTTAAATTTCCAGATAATAAGGAAATAAATCTTATTCACAAATTAGTTTAAAATAGCATAAAAATTATGTAATTTCAGCGAATATTCTATAAGATATAGTAAATAAGTATATAAAAACTTAATTAAGAGTAGTTATTTTTTATTAATGTTCATATTGATAAATTATCAAAGTCTAATGGAACTAAAACTCCTGAAAATTAATATCTTATTACTAGATAATAGAATATTGTACGATATTTAGTGTTAATCCAATTTTTATAAAATATAATTAAGAAAAAAAGATTGTAAAGCAGATCTTATTAGAAGAATATGAAGAGCAATTTTTAAAAAATTTTTTAAGATCATTCAAAATTCCTACTCTAAAAATTAAAGCTATATAACATATAATAAAATTATAACCGTTAGTGGATAAAACAGAATAAACAGAATAAACAGATTAAAAAATAATTATATAGTTATGGTTTTAGATTCAATCGAATAATTAAAAGGCCATATTAAATTTAAGGTAAAACTACCGATATGGTTAAAGTTATAATTAATACTAATAATTTTATTATTAAGAATGAATTATTTATCCAATTAAGTTAAGATAAATGAATTCTAGATGTTGATATAAAAGGACTACCTAATCCTACATATATTAGACATAACTGATTATTAGATAATTTATTATCTTCATCCAAAATTAAAGATTATTATTAATGGTTGAATATAAAATTACAGGAAAAAGATTTGAAAAAACTGAAATGGTACTCATCAAGGTACTATTATTTAAAATAAATTAGCGTATTTTACTTTTAATGGATTATAAACAGTAATAATGGAGTATATAAAACCCTTACAAACAGTAATTATAAAATAATTGTATTAAAATCAAAAGATGGTAATAAACTCGTTTACCTCCCACTTAGGTAAATAATATAAATTTGAAAATATTAGTATTAATCAAGATCAGATAGAGTTAATTATTAATTGTATTCATATGAATATTGCTGATGCTGAAAAATCTATGTTTGATTTAAACGGTAATTTAAATGTTTCTAATATTAAGAACCAAAGAATTGAATTGTTTTTTATAATTTATCAAAGTATACTGTCAAGAGAAGAATAGACGTTAATAATAATACATTAGAAAAATTACTAAATATTAGTAATAATATATTAAATATTAATAGTAAGGATTTAAATGAATCTATTTAAAATTTATGATTGATATTGAAGGTAATTGTAAAATGTTTGGTAATAATAAATTATATTATTTATTTGATAAAATTTAGTTAATAACCCTTTAAGTTGTTTTTTTTAAAATAATATTACACTAGGTCATTTAAATAAAAACACCTTATTATATAATATACCTTCTTTAAATTTTATAAATAAGTTTTTCTAGATGATTTCATAAAGTTATGAGCTAATTGGATTGTTTGAATTACTCCATCAGGTTTTTAATAAACTTATGTATTTTAAATAAAAAAAATAAGAAGTAAAAGGTAAATTATTACCATACGGTAACCACTAACTAATTCAATACCAACTGCAGATAAGAAATTAGATTATGCAAAGATTAAATCCTTTTTATTGCCAAATCTAGTTAATTCGTTAGATGCTAAAAATATTCAACTATTAACTAATTATTTAAACGATAAACCAATATATACAATTCAAGATTTTTTCATAAACTTCTAATAATATGATTAAAAATGTATAGTATGGTTAAAAATGAAACAAAAATAAAAAAGTATTTACTTAAAATGCATACTCTAATATAAGTATATATGATTTAATTCTTATAATTAGAAATCTATTTGATTTGAGTTAATAATCCTTTTTTTTCATTCAAAGGGGAGGGGAAAAAACCTTTAGTGGATAAAATCGATTCTATATTCTTACTTATATTAAAAGATATTTGTAATTTCTTTAGGAGATTTATTAGGAGATTAAGAAATTTTTATTTTTATTTTAGAAAATTCATTCATCCACCCAACAAAAGACCACCTAACTAATAAAGAATTTTGATTTTCTAATACCCTTCATAAAGGTTTTAGATATAGAGGGATTACCCCCCCTTATTAAAATATTAAAATTATCACTGAGCCAAACTTCTTGGAAAAATATACTATTTCTTTAGTTACTTCTTGGAAAAATATACTATTTCTTTAGTTACTTCTTGGAAAAATGCTAAATGGAAATTCGTAGTAAACCAGGTAATATGACTAAGGGATCCGATAAAGAGACCATATAAGGTATAAATTGAAAGTGATTCGAAAACACCATTGATAGCTTGAAAATCGGTTAATTTAAAATTAAACCCAGTCGTAGAGTAGAAAATCCCAAATCTACTGGAAAAATGAGGCCTTTATAATTACAATCTCCCATATTTAAAATAGTCCAAAAAGGTTTACATGCGATTCACTGTTGGAGGCCATCTTTTAGCCTACATTATCAACCTTATCACATGGTTTTAGAAGTGGAAAATCGGTTCACTCTGCCCTGTTATAAATATATTTACAAGGTAATCGGTACAACTGAGTAATCCAGGGTGATATTTAAAAATGTTTTGATATGATTCCCCATGGAATTAACATGAAATGTGTGTTTGAAAAAGTTGGAGACTCACGTATTCTTTAACTTCTAAGAAAATTTATGAACGGTGGTCACAATGATGAGAAAGGAACCCTACACAAACCTAAACTAGGTACCCCTCAAGGTGGAATTCTTATTCCCTTAGTTGCAACTGCAAGGTCAAACATAGTGAAGGACAAATTGGAAAAGTTCATGGGTGAAGAAAAGCTTAGATTAGTTAAAGGTTAAAAAGGGACAAAACCCTGTGTATGCCAAATTACAAACCTTAAGAAGTAAGACATCGGATCCCGTTATGAATGTTAAAAATTTAACAAAATGCGGAAGAGCTGAAGGTCATATCAATTCGATCCTAACTACCGTAGAATGAAATTTGTAAGATACGCGGATGACTTTGTTGTTATGATTGCTGCTTCTCTTCATGAGGCCAAATTCATAAAATTCAGAATAAAAGACTTACTGAAAGCTAATTGCGTATTAGAACTTAACGATAATAAAACAATCATCAGTAGCATGTCAGAAAAGTGAAACTTTCTTGGTGCTGAAATTAAAAATCCAAAATTGAACGAAACCTGATTTGTTAACCCTGCTATAAGATAAGTAGGGGATGGTAAAACTTATATCAATGCACCTATAAAAAAGATCTTACAAAAACTTAAAGAAAATTATTCGCCAAAATCATCTGAGTTAATTCTTACCTACCGGACTTACAACCATAATGAATCTATCTCATCAAGAAATACTAAGCTTATATAACTCAAAAATTAAAGGGGTAGTAAACTTTTTTAGCTTTGCCACAAATAAATCAAGATTCTATAGTATCATTTGATTAATGCGTGCATCTTGTGTCCTAAGCCTGGCTAAAAAGTAAAAACATCGTACTTTAAGTAAAGTCTTTCATAAATTTGGTCCTGATCTTGAGTGTAAAGACACTGGAGTAACATTTTACAGACCTGAGAACTTAAAAAGTAATCATGATATTAAAAATAAGAAAACTACAAGTTCAGATAAACTTCTCCTATAAGTTAGACCTGAGCGGGTAAAAACACCCATTCAGTGTTTAAGAAATGCTGTACTGTGTGTGGTTCAACTCACTTCGTGGAGATGCATCACGTTAAATCAGTAAAAGAAATTAAAGCTAAATTTAGAAAAGGGGAAAAAATCTCATTTGCACAATTTAAGGAAGCTATTTTGATAAAACTGATCCCATTCTGTGCATATCATCATAGTCTACTACATAAGGGTCAATTAAACTGATATGATATCATGAAAGTGCATAGATACAACAAAAGTTAAGGTAATACGCGATAACGTATCTAGCAGGGTTTTTTGTTCCTTTTGTAGCTTCACTGTAAAATTTGAGGCGAGCCTTATGATGTTAAACTATTGCTAGGTTCTGAGGGCAGTTGTAAATAACGGTGACCCTCTACCTATTAATGCTTTTTAACTACCTCTACTTAATACAGTACTTCTACTATCTTCTGGTGCTAGTGTTACATATTCACACCATGCTCTTCTGGCTGGTTATCGATTTGAAGCAATTTGTGCACTTTTTCTAACTTTATTTATTGCTATTGTATTTACAATTTGTCAAGGAATTGAATATTATAATGCACCTTTTAGTATTTCAGATGGAATTTATGGTTCAACATTTTATTTTGCTACAGGAACACATGAGATTTATGTTATTGTTGGAACTCTTATGCTATCTGTTGCACTATTCCGAATTATTAATTATCATTTTACAGAAACACATAATCTAGGTTTTGAATCAGCTATTTTTTAATGACATTTTTTTGATATTATTTGACTAATTCTTTATGTATCAGTTTATTGATGAGGTTCATTAAATTTAATCCCTTCAATAAAATTAATTTATAGGGAAATAGATAATAAATTTTATAATTAGTTAACGTAATGATGTAATGGTTAGCACTTTGAGGTCATGATTAGAAAGATTGGGTTCGATTCCAAATTACGTTCGATTTATTTAAAATAAATTATTATTATTATTATTAATTTTTAATTTAGGTCTCTTAGTTTAAAGGTAAAACCGTATATCTTTATTTTATTATTAGGAGTTCAATTCTACTAGAGATCCTTCTTAATTCTAAATATTGTCGATTTAGTTCAAAGGTAGAATGAGTAATTTGTAATTACTTAACACTAGTTTAATTCTAGTAATCGGCTATTTTTTATAAAAAAAATTATATATTATATAAAAATAGTATTAGTATATAGTTTAATGGAAAAACACTATATTTTGGATATAGTAATGGATTGTTCAATTCAACCTATCCTAGATTAATATAAAAAGAATAACTTTTTAAAAGCCAAATTAAAGGCAACAGTAGGAATAGAACATACATAATTGTATTAGTATTAGTATTAATCCTAGAAATAAGACTAAGACTTCTAGTTTAGCTATAGGTTTAAAGTCTCAACTTTCCTAATAAAATAGGGAAAATACAAATTATAATAATATTTAAAAAATAATTAAAATATATCTTATTAGTTTTCTAGTTATAGAACTATTCCTTATTGCACTATTTAGTAGTAACGGATCTACTTTATTTTTACGTATTATTTGAATCTGTTCTTATTCCTCTTTTTGTTTTTATTAATGGTAATTGAGGTGAAAAAACTCGAGTACGAGCAGCTTTTCTTCTATTTCTTTATACTCTACTATGTTCTCTATTTATACTACTATCTGTCCTAGTAATTATTTCATTAAATAATGTTGGTTCAACAAACTTTGTACTGATTAATATTTATACTATTGATATTAAGGATCAAAATTTATCACTTCAAGTACCAAGAAAAAATAAGTAAAAATAAACAATAGAAACCCAAAATATCAAAATAAATAAAAAATAAGTAAAACTACCTATACTTCCTATCCGACAATCGTTAAACTAATGGAAAATCTATAAATAAAATAATATGTGAAAAAGTTACCAAAAATAAACTTTAAAGTATTGTAAGATAAGATACCAAAATTTTATTCCATTGCCTCAAACTAAACTATCACCTCAACTCGAAGTAATACCTAATATTTTTTTTAAAAAATAAAGCTAAAAAATTTTATAAAAAGTTAAAAAAGATCACACAAAAGTGTAAAGGTATACCAAAAACTAAATAAAACTAAAATAAACCAAAGTATAAAATCTAAAAAAACATTTTACCGAAAAAAACATTAAATGTTTCTAAATTAAGGAACAAAACAAATAAAATAGATGGGTAAAACAAAGTTAAAATTTAAGAATAAAATTAAAATAATTGGGAATCTGTCAAATAAAAATAGATAAAAATTTATATAAATTAAACATACAATTAAAATTGCGCATCTCCTAAAATAAATTAGAGTAAATAAATTAATTAAATTGAAAGTATTTTTAGCATCTTATTAATGTAAAACTAATGTTATTAGAAGTATTATATTCGTAAGGAATGAAAGATTGTTTAAAATTAAACCCCTTTAGGTAGGAATGAAAGATTTTACTAAATAATAGTAAGTACCAATAGAGTGTAAAGAGAGTATGTTTGTTGTTTTATTATATTTTTTTATTTTTTCATTTTTTGTTTTGTTTGTGGTTTTGGTTTATTTATGTATATTATTCCACAATTTTATAATTTTTATTTACTAATTAAACTAAGAAAATACTATTATTAATCAAATATTTTATAATTAATTATATGAAAATACTTTTTAATTACTTGTTAATATAATTAACTTTAAGAAAATACTATTATAAATTTAGTTTTGGTTTAATTTTATGTGTAATCTATTTTACTAATTTTTATCAAAATGGTGATGATTTTAATTTTAACTTTAAAAAAAATAGCTCCTATAAGTTATTTATTGAATAATATTTATATTTAAATTTTAGATCTGGAAATACAGTAAATACTAGTAAAATAAAACAATATTATTTATAATTGAGTATACAAGATAAAGTTAGAGTATAATTATTAGATTATTTTTATTAAATTTATAGATAATAGAATAAATAAGAGTATAGTTAGGAAAATATTAGTAATCAACATTTGTCAAATGGAATAAAATTTTATATGAGTATATTACTTCTTGGGTTTATCTAAAGATATTCAAAGTATTTATTAATTAAAGGTTTTATCTCAATATACAAATATTATAATATTACATCTGACATATATATACATTGGTAGGATGGTTAAATAATACAAATTATAAGAATGCAATTATTAAAAATTTAATTAAAAGATTTTGATTCAAAGTATAAGTACTCTTTATTTATATTTGTGATCTTAAGTTGGTAATAATAATTTAAAACCAATAAAATTGATAACTAAAAATATTTTAAAAGATTAAATTAAATTAAACTAATTAAAAACTTTAAGTAAAACAGAGAAAGAATTAACTAAAACCAAATTAGTTAAAAATCTTTAACACAAGAAACTCTATCAAAAGATCCTATTTGTAGTAACCATATTTATTCGCCTTTAGTAAAAGGTATTGTTCTATATATTGAAAATAATACATTTCATTTTATGGTAAAAACTTCTGTATTAAATATACAAAACCTAATGTAAAATACAACTATATAAATCTACTCTCAATGATTTGGTTAAGAACATTAATGAAATATTTAGCATAAAAGTTATGGTTAAATAATTGGTATATTTTTTATTAAATGTTAAACCTTGGTTGTTAAAAATGAGTCCGTAAAAAGCTTATACTGATTTAAAAGAAATAAAAAAAAAAGATTTAATAATGTAATAAATGGAATTTTAGAATAATTAAATTTAGTAATAAACACTGGTTATTTAAATACTCATGATTGCTCGATTTTTTCTATATTTAAAAATTTTATTAAACATTTAACAAAATAAGAATCTTATTTCAAAGAAAAATTAAGTCATGAATCATATAAATGGATGTTTAATTTAATATTGTTATCAATTTACAAAACTTTATTTTTAACTTCATTTGGAAAATATTTGGAATATCAATTAAACTAAAAATAATTTATTTATAGAATCGTTCCATGATTTAAAAAATCTTAAGAAAATAGTTTATACTAAATTAAAACCAAGTATTAAAAAATCTTTACAAAATGTATTACCTTGATGTAAAATTACAAACTGGTTATGATTCGGAATATGTTAATGAAAGTGTAAAGATAAATAAATTTTAATTAGCACAAGTATTACAAATTATTTTAAACTTCCATTGAATAATCCATATAATTTTGACTAAATCCTTTGACAGATGATGTAAAAACATCAAATTTATTAAAAATAAGTTATTAGAAAAGTTAATAATTTTTATTTTTATTCTATTATAATACTTTCTTTTTTGTTTTTTTGCTGATGAAAATGACGAAAATTGAGATAAATTTTACCAAAAGATAAATCATTACAATGTTACAAGATTCTTAAACTTTAATTATTAAATTCTAGGTAGGTATTAAAAAGCATAGTTAAGTTATTAGATGATAAAGGCTATAGTTTAATATAAATGTTACAAAATTCTATTTTATTATCAAGAGATGAAATTTTAAAATAATAATGGATAAAATTAAAAAGATATTAGATTTTTTTACATTGGTGAATTTTCTAAAATAAAACTTGAAATAAAATGAGTATGAAGAAAAATTTGTTAAAATAATAAAAGCTTTATCTAGAAATTGTATAACTTTTGTTTTTAAAAAGAATGAGAGTTAGTGTTAGTATATAATAATATATTACTAGGTTATAACACCTTAGCTAATTTAACTCTTTTAAATGATTTTAATTATTTCAAAATAACTATATTTATAGTTAATAAAGGCATAATAACATTATGAAAAGGTTTTAGATATTTCTTCATTTATACTCCTTTTATCTTTTTGATACTATCTCTTCTTATTTAAAATTAATAAAATGATAATAAAAATATACAAAACTTATGTAAACTAGAAAATTTTTAATAATTTAAACTATTTTATTCGATAAATATGTAAAAACAAGATTTTGGATGAATCCTCATTTTTTATAAATTAAAGAGATTCAATAAACCCCTTATCTTAACAAATTTAATCACCTTGTGTAACAATAGTAATTTAAACAAAACAACTATGAATTAATATAAAAATCTTTATTTATTTAAAATATGATGTGCAATTGAGATCCACTATGTCATTTTTAGTTTTATCTAAAAAAAGTTACAGAATCTTTATCAAGTTAAAATAATATTAAATTTAATTAAATTTTAAAGTTGTTTCCCCAAATAGAAAAAGGTAAAACGATTAGCTGTTCTAGTAACAAGAAATTATATTAAATATTGTAACACTTTAAAACTCAACACTTAAAGTTAAATTGAAACAAAAGCCAACAGTTTTTACTCATTTTGTTACTATTTTTATTTTAGTGTCAAATTTAATAAATATCAATAAAATTGATAGTGTGTAATATATCAAAAATATCAAAATATCAAAATATATGATGCTGGTGTAGTGTTAAATAAAACTATGAATAAATGAAGTAAAAATAACTTAAATATGAAAATATCTTTTTGTAATAATATTAGTTTGATTTTATTGAGTAGTTAATCAATTGATGATTTATACAGCTTTGTATACAAACTTAAATCCTTACAATCTTAATGAATTTAAATATAATTGTTAATAAATTTGGGATAAAATAGAGAAAAACTTAAGGTTAATAATCTTTATATCATCGAAAGTTACAAATATTAAAATGTAAATAAATCTATAAATGTTTAAATACCTTATTAATTAACATAGATTTTTAATCTTTAATAAATAAAGATAGTAATACCAATATAAAGGTTATAATGATATTTCAAAGGTCACATTAAAGTAAAATTCACTATAATTTAATCATAAGCTAAACACCAAGTAAAATGTAAACAACTAAAATTAATAATATAATAATAATATAAAATAATTAACTGGGTACACTTATAATACAATTACTTTTAATTGCAATACAAATTCTATAAAAATTATAAAAAATCCCACAATATATTAAATATATAACAGTATTTCATTTTATCAAAGAAAGTTTACTTCTTTTTCTAAAAATTGTCCAAAATGGTTTAAAATTTAAACAAATCGTTGAATAGAATTATGTAAAACCAAAAATTACAATAACTAAAAATAAAACATAAAGTTTAATAAAATAACCTTGTATAAGTTACACATAAATAAAATACGATTATATTCCAAATTAGTATAAAGTGTGGGAAACTTAATCATATATAAATTATACTATCGTATAAAAGTAATAACAGAATAAAAAAGTTAATTTTTAAAATAAATTAAGTTAGATTTTGCGAATCTTTTTAAATAAAATTAAATAAAACATTTAAATAATGGAAATAAACCAATAAATTTTCAATAATTAATACTGTCTTTCTCCGTCATACAAAGTAGCCCTTTTAATAAAAATTATTTTTAATTTAGAAAAGTATTCAACTTAAAATATTAAATTAGTTAAAAAAAGTATTTATATAAAATTGTAGATAAAAAATAAAAAAAAAGATTATAAATAGATTAAATTTCGCGTCTTAAGATTAAAAAGATTATAAGTTGATAAAATTCTGCGTATTAAAAAAGATTACAAGTATTCATTAATCTATTAGAAAATAATAAGAAAGGTTGTTAGTATAACATATTTTGTATAAAAAAAGATTATAATTATATAAATTTAAAAAAAAAATAAGTAAAAAAAGCTTACAAGTAGATCATATACATCTAATAAAATATTGTATAATAGGTTATCAATAGCTGTATTTCTTTGCATATAAATTAATAAAAAAGTTTACAAGTATTTAAAATTATGATTAAAAATAATAATTGCGCAATTCTCTGCCTAAAAATAATCTATTGTCCTATATATAAATTTTAAAAATAATATGGCCTGCGCCCCTCTATAAAGAATAGTTCTTGCGCGCATCTCATTCTAAAATAAATAATATATAAATATATATAGTAAAAAGGTACCCTCGCTTTCCTATAACACCCACTAATAATTAACTTGATAATAAATTATTAAATAATGAAATAATTTAAAAAGTAGCACGCTGCGCATCCTTTAAACAAAGACTAATTTGTATATTGATAATAATTTTTTAAATAAAACAAGGCTCCGCATCCTTTATTACCAACTAATTTTAATTTGATATAAAATATTAAACAAAGTTTATTACTACCCAATTCCCTACCAATTTATGTAGTTAATAATTAAAATAAAATTTAAAGGTTTTAGTTGAGTTCAATGCCTTACCAAGCTTTATATAATTATTAATTAATTTAAATGTTTAATTGACCAGATTCACTACCAAATTTTAATCATTTAATATTTAGATAATTTAATATAAAAACTTTCCTTAGAATTCAATGCTCTTACAAGTTTTATGTAATTATTAATGTAATTTAAAGTTTACCAAGTATTTCTTACCATTTTTATCTAGTTAATTTTGAATAAAAAAGTTTTAATAGAATTCTTTTTTTAAAAATCGGAATATCGAGCAAATAATCGAGTGTTTTCCGTTCGATTGTCTCTTTCGCCGTGTTTATCGTGTAGGATATATAAACATTCATATCTTTATTATAAATATAAATATAAATATAGTAACTTTGGAATTCTATTCCGCTGCTTGGTTTTTTTGTTCCTTATTTCTTTATCTATAAAGATGTTATGGTATTCTTACAGTTATGCTGAATTCTTTTTTATAGGGTAATTGATCTAGTCTATGTCCTTTGCTATACATATCATGTTATAAAAGATATCTCAGTTTTTGGGTTATTGCTTTAATTATATTTCTTATTTATTATTATTCCATTTTTTAATAATAATGATTAACATATCAATATTAATTCTAAATCTAGTAATATTAAAATATTTAATATATTTTTTGTTAAGTTTTGATTTTCAGTATTATCTTTAAGACTATATTTATATATAACAATTGTATCAAAGGAATTATAAATTTGACTCATCTCAGTTAAGATGTAAGGTAAATAAACACCCTTATTGCTTGAATGGTTAGGTTGTACTAACATAGGTAATTGAGTAACATTAATACATGAAACATTTCAATTTTTTAAATATTTTTCATTAACCTCAATGTTCACAGTTCTAGCATCATAAGCTATACTTTCTACATTTTTGTTTTTTCAAAACATTAGTTTTATCTAGAATTAATCTTAAAATAGTATTACCAATGTAAAAAGAAGAATTTGATCAGAATCAATATAACACCCGCTTTGCTGCTTAATGATTCCTTTAAACTTATCAATAGAGATAATAATCCAGATAAAATACATAGTTACAATGATTGATGAATAATTTACCTAATTTAAATATTATTTGAGTTCTATTAATTTTCATATTAGATTCCGAGTTAATTATAATATCAATAATATTTTTAAATGAAATACTAATAATCTTATTATTCCCAATAATTAAATTATACTTAATTTAGCATAATTATTATATAATTAATATATTCTAATATTATGATTAATACCATTATTTAAACTTTGTATATATCGTGTAAGATTACACTTCTAACGTCTAAACTACTATACATTTCAATTTTGAACACTTAATATCGTAATTTAAACATTACTTTTCTATAGTCATTTGTTTATCTATTTAATCTATAGTATTATTACTTAATACATCATTAACAGAATTATCAAGTGGCTCATTTTTCTTAATTTTAGTTAATTTATTTAACTGAGTATTATTAATTATCATTGACTTACCTTTATCAAGTTTTTTAAAAAAGATTCCAGATTTTGTATTTTCTTTAGAGAATATTATTTATTGATTCTCAAATTCATTCTCAAGATAACTTCTAAAATTCATAACAATTTTAATAGAATTAGCTTTATAATCTAAAGTAGATTATCTCTATTAATTTTATTTAAAGTGATTTTTAATATGATGATCATTTAAAGTATTAAATAGTAAATTTAAATTATTTAATTTAGGAAAAAATCATTATTACAAAGATTGATTCGATTATTTTGATTATAATTATAATCTTGACTAGATATTGTTGATGAAAAATAACTTTTATATTTTTAACTATTCATAGCCTTTTCTCTTCTTTTTTCTTCATGAAACAAATTAGTAATTTCCCTGTACGTAACCCCTTTTCTCTTTAACCCTTGCGATTATACGAGGGCTCAGTTAACGTTTACTAACGTCGCCTCATCTTGTAAGATATAAAAATTTTATTTTAATTCATTTTCTTTGTCTAAACTAGATATTATAGATTATCAATATTTACACTATTTTTGATTATTTTTTATTTAATTTATTAATTAAGAGATAAAATTTATTAAGAGATAAAGACTAGCATTTTTATTTATTTTCCTTAGTTTGAGCGATTAATTATTCTAGCTATAATTGATTAGGGATATACATTATGGTAATGTATGAGTGATTGTTTTGTGGAGGAGGTACTATTTTTTAATAAAAGAGGTACAGTAATGATTTTTACATCTATTTTAATTTTAATAGTGGCTAAGGCCCTACCTTTAATAAAAAAAAATTTATCTTCAGTTTATTTTACAAGAATATCAACTATAATATTAATATATGCCGGAGTATTATCTTTAAATACTTTATATATTCAGTCAATTGGATCAGGCATAGGTATCTATAGTGGTTTATTCCAAATAACACAATTATCCATATTAATGGAATCTTTTGTATTATTTATAGGTTCATTTATATTAATTGCATGGCCTATCCAAAAAAATATAACTTCTAATTTTACAGATAGATTATCCGGAGCAATAAATTTAATCACAGCTTCAAATAATCATAACTCTAAATCAGAAGATTATTCTTTAATTGTATTATTTAGTACTTTAGGATCTTGTTTATTAATATCTTGTTTCGATTTAGTATCTTTATATATTTGTTTAGAATTACAATCCTTTGGAGTTTATGTTTTATCTACTTTATATAAAGAATCTGAAACTTCAACTAAAGCAGGTTTAAAATACTTCTTATTAGGCGCTTTATCCTCATGCATTATATTATTAGGATGTGGATTAATTTATTCATATACAGGATTAACTAATTTTGAATCAATTTATTCTATAATATCTACATATAACTCTATATCTTGCTTTAACAATTATGGTATAGAATTAACTGATAATGCATCAGCAGCTATTCAAGGATTAACCTTAGGATTAGTATTAATTTTTATTGGATTCTTGTTTAAAATAGCAGCAGCACCTTTACATAATTGGAGTCCTGATGTTTATTCTGAAGTACCAACAATGGTGACAACCTGATTAACAATAATACCTAAAATAGCTATATTAATATTATTATTAGAATTACAATTCTATGGATTTAATTTAATTAATATTTCTGAATCTATCTCCCTATTGACTAACTCAGAAAATACAATAACTAATTCAACCTCAACTATATTTAATTTTAACTATTTAAATAGTTTAAGTGAAGTAGTGAAAAATTTACTATTGATATCTTCATTCTTATCTTTATTATTGGGTAGTATAGTAGGTTTAGCTCAAACTAGAATAAAAAGATTATTAGCTTACAGTACGATTAACCATATAGGATTTATTTTATTAGCTTTAGCTATTAATAGTGAATCATCTATTGATTCTTTCATTTTCTATATAATTCAATATACTATAACTAATTTAAATATTTTCTTAATTATTTTAGCTTTAAGTTATATTACTGCTTCAACCCCTTCAAGTATTATTAATAATAAAGGAATAAGAGATATTAAATATATCACAGAACTAAAAGGACAGATTTATTCTAATCCTATATTAAGTTTAAGTTTAGCAATATGCTTATTTTCTATGGCAGGTTTACCACCATTAATAGGTTTCTTTTCTAAACAATTTGTTTTATATTCAGCAATACAAAATGGATATTACTTTATATCAATAATAGGTATATTAGTTAGTGTAATAAGTGCTTCATATTATTTAAAAATAGTAAAAGTTATTGCTGATGAAAGTAATATAAATTTATTACAAGAAAATAATCAAAAAGATTTTACTAATTATAATTTTGAAGATAGAAACAATTCTGTGTACTTAAGTAATGTACATAGTTATTTAATATCTGTGTTAACTTTAGTAATCTTATTATTTATTTTAAAACCTTCTTTAATCTTAAATAGTACACAATTACTATCTTTAAATTTATTTAATTGGTAATGAATAACTTATTATTTTTATTTATTTTTGTTCCTATTTTAGCTTTTGCTTTACTAGGTTTAAATATTTTATTAGCGGTTCATCAGCCGGACGTAGCGAAAGTATCAGCTTATGAATGTGGTATGAACCCTTTCCTAGGCCAAACAAGAAATACTTTCCAAATTCACTTCTTTATCGTTGCTCTTCTATTCTTAATTTTCGACCTTGAAATACTTCTATTATTTCCTATAGCTGTAACCTTATATCAAGTAGCTACTTTCGGATTCTCAATTGCAATAATTTTCTTTATTGTTTTAACAATAGGATTCGTATTAGAAATAGGATCAGGAGCAATTTCACTTAATAATTTAGAACTTTTAAATCAAAAGAATGAAAAATCTAAATAAAACCCCCTCCCCTATAAAAATAATTTTTACAATTTTATTTTGTTTTACTATATTCAAACTATTAGGATATCAATTAAATGATATATTTAATACCGAACTAACATTAGTCTATTTTAAACCTATATTTATATAGTTATTTTTATATATATTATATATATATTAATTCATTTATTATTATTACACATATTCTATACAAATAGTAAGATCAAAATACCTCAAATTTTACCTGATTTTGTAATTAAATGGTTACAAGAATTTAAAACTGTAAGTAAAACTAAGGTTGGGTTTGAAGCATTTAAAGAAGATTATTATATACAATTATATCTGTACCTTTTTATATTGATTTATTTTGCATTTATAATGAATATTTAACAATAAATTTCAATAAATTATTGAATAAGATTCTAATTTAAATAACAATCCCTAGGATTGAATGTCAATCTAGCAATAGGTGTTTGTAATTAGTTAATCAATAGTAAAAATTATTAGCTCTATTTGTTAAATATATTAGTATACAATATTGTTTAATTTATCAATTTACATGCGAAATTATTAATCTGATTATAATTCAATGGTACGGCAAAATAATAAAAGAACTCGATTAAATTTTTAAGCTTCAATCAACATGAATATTAGTTTCACATGCATATACCCTACAAAAGAGTATGAATAATATGCTTAAACCCCCCCTATCGAGTATAGTTAAATAGTATAAAAATTTTCCAGTTGATATTGTCAGTTCGAGCCTGGCTACAAAGTTAAGGTTTTAAATTGATTTCATAAAAAATACCACTTAACCAATAATATAAATAAGTTAAACATCAATATAAGTTCATATATATAAAATATGATTAATAAACCGTGTTAATGCTTATAATAATATAAAAGGCCGAATTTAATAAGATGTTAAAAAAACAACAAACAAACAAAAAATGTAGAAAATGTTATTAAAATACTCGCACCATATAATAAAATATAGTGTAAAAGAATAGTAAAATAGAATGGATTTTTAACCTTATACTTGAATCAATTATATAGCTTTATATCATTTAATTTTTATAAGTATTACTTACCAGCTTTTAACATCAATTTAGGGTTTAATAATATAGGTATTTTTATTGGATATTAATCTTTACTTGTTTTATCCATTTATTTTTAAATTTTTACTAATTAGTTAATCAGGTTTTGGAGCATTTTTCTTATTTTTAATAATTTTATTTTATTCTGATAAATTATAGTTTAATGCAACAATAATCCGTATTTTACTTAATTTGTTACATTAAAAAACTTTAAGCTAAATAAGGTAAAATTTTATAAAAAATATGAGAGTTTATTATTTCTTTTCATAATTGAGACTTTTGTATTGAGTTATTTTAAGATATATATAATATATTTAAGGAGCAATAAATTGTTGGCCTTTTCTGTTTCTACTACTTCTTTGATAATATTTTTGTTTGCTTCATTTTGTATTTTTTTTTAATTTTTCACTCATCGTCAAGATTTTTTTCGATCAATATACGATCTTTTGCATATTTTGGGTTTTATATTTTCTTACTTTGATTTTGAGTTGAGACGATTTACGTTATTTAGTTTAAATATTATACTTAATATTTTTTTATTGTTGGATTTGTTTTTTTCCTTAGTTATTTTTCATTAGGGCATTGGCCTTTTGTTTAATTTAGGGGTCATAATGCTTAAATTTTTTATTATTTTATTCAAATTATTTTTACTATGGGTGTTGTAATTTAAAGTTTTATTTGTTGAACTGATATACCCTTTTTGTATTTATTTTGGTTTTGTTTAATTTATTTTAGTTTTTATTTTAAGTTTTCTGGCTTGTTTTTAAACTTAAACTTAAACATTAAGAACCTTTTATTGTTTATTTTAAACTTTTTAAATTTATATATGTGAAACCTTTTATACTAAATTTATATTAAATATTTGTAACCTTTTATTTTTGATTATAGTATTTTACATATTTAGAATCTTTTTTAAATTTTTACTATAAAGTATATTACATATTGAGAATCTTTAATAACTTAATTTAAGTTAGATTATATTACATACTTGTAAACTTATTATTTTTTAAAATTATTATAATAACTACTTAAAATCTTTTTTTACAAATTATTTTTAATTAAATACTTGTAAACTTTATTTTAAAAATCTAAATGTTATAATTATAATCTTTTTTTATTTATTTTTAATATTAATAATTTAATTTGTATTCTTTATACACGGATTTTTTTAGATTTAAAGTTTAAGAGTAAGAGTTTTAGTAAATGAGATATAACTATTTTTAGTTCAATTTAAGTAGGATTTAAACTTTTATATTTGTTTGTTACAGTAGAAATAAATTTTATTACTTGAATTTAATGAAAAAGGGACTGATTTTAAACTAACCTATGCAATTTTGTCATTGTGCTAGATCATATATTTAATCCAATTAAAGATTTTTAGAGCCATCAATAAAGGTGAATTTTATATAGTTTTACATTTATTCATATACTACTTTTTAGTGTCACGATTTAACATATTTATTGAGATGAGTAGATTTTACTTTTTAAGTGATTTTGTGCCTCACTTTTATTGATTGCATTGCTTTTTACTTTATATTTAGTTTTATCTTTCATTTTGCGTTAAATTTTTATATGGATTTTAAAATAAATTTATTGGTTATTTATTCATTAATTGAGTTTTTAATTATTTAATTTTGGTTACTTTTTAATTTTCAAGTTAGATTTAATTTTAATTATTTTATGCTATCTTAACCATACCTAGTATTTTATTTGTATTATTTTATTATTTTGGTTATTTAATAATTTGTTCTAGGTTCTATTTAAGATAATTATTAGTATTTTGATAGATAATAATAATATTTTATTTATAATTTTGTTTTCCATTTTAAGGTATTTTATACTTTATTATTACTTTTCTAGCTTGTTATTATTTTTAAATTTGTTCTTAGATTATTTATAATAAGATTAAATTAATTTAGTCTGATTTTTATAACTTTAGTTTCAATCATTTTCTTAAAACTTTTAATGTTTAATGTAACTTTAGACAACTTTTAATATCCCCCGAGTTACGTTTTTTACTTTATTTTATATAATTTATACATTTTCTTTGTAACTTTATAACATTTGTTTAGTACCTTTATTTCATAGTATAATGTTTAATATTTATACCTTATTTAGTATGAAATTTTATTGTTGCTGCTTATACTTTTTAATTATATTAGGATACTTTACTTGACCATTTAAATAATTTATAATAATTATAGTTGAGACTTTACACAATTTTAATTAAGTTATTTTTATAGTAATGAATTTAGCTTAAATATTTGTAGCTTGACTACACATGAAATCAGAGTTAATATTAATAAAGTTGATTTTTATAATATTTTGTTCGAATAGCTTTTATTTATATAGTTTATTAATTTGGTATTTACATTGCTGTTGAAAATATGCATTCTTTCTACTTAATATTTAAATAGTCAATATTTAATGTTAAAAAATAATAATTGAATTGATATTACATTTTAAAAGAAATGATGATTATATTGAATGTAAATTTACTAATGATTTTTATAAAAGGTTGTTTAATTTTAAATAATTATAGAGAGTTAGTAGATTCTGAAAATCTTTTCAAAATGAAATAGACTATAATGATAACTTACATAATGAATTTTACTATAAATTGAATAAGTTGATAAAGACTGTTTAGTATAAATTGGGTTAAAATTTTAGTTAATCTCTACATAAGAAAGATCCTGTATAACAATAATACAAATTTAGAGACTGGTTTTGAATATGTAATTGATAATACTTTAAGTTAATCTTTTAACTTTTCTTCTAGAGAATCTAAATCAATATAAACACAAGATTTAATTAACGAATAACTGCAATTAAACAAAATATACACTAAATATTTAACATACTTTAACAATCAATAAAAAAAGATTTTGAATTTTCTTAATTATTCAACCCTTTGTAAGATAGCACAACTAAGATTTTTTGCATTTATTTTACTTTTTACGTTATCGCACAATTTTTAAAAAAGTTATCCTCAATACACTTCATAAATTTATTATAAGGTAAATTGGAATCAATAATAGAAAATAATTAAAAATCAAAGTATTAAAATAATTAATTAATATTAATAAAACTTATAAATTAAAAACCTAAACTAAAAATAAACAAAATCATTAATTACCGCGATACCTATAATCCTTTTTCACTCCTTCGCTACAGCTAATATAAAAAAAGAAAATTAAACTTAAAAAAAAACGAAGCAATCTATTGCAGATATACCGAGTATAGCAAAAACTAAAGCAAAGAGGAAACTAAGAACTGTTAATGGTTAGTGAATGGTTAGTATTTACGAAAGGACTCCGTGTTTTTGGTCAAAATTTTATTCTTTAGTTTGCTTTCATTCCATGTAATCTAGAAGTTGCTAGCGCCTAATTGTACATATAACATAAGAAGAACCACCGCTTATTGGGGCTTCCGTCCTACCATAATAAATCTTTAGCAAGAAGCTAAACCGGAAATCACACAATCTCAATTACGTGAAAGCCGAAACAATCTGAAATAGAAAAGAGGTCCTCTCCGAATACTACTCTTATAATCTTATTAAGCGTATCTCAATAGAAGGGGCAAATACCCCTATATTTACTACCCTAACGAGGAAGAAATCCGGTCTACAGTAAGGTGACTCCTTACGACAATGGTAAATAAGGCTAAACGGCAATAGGAAAATCCGGTGCCAACGACAGCCAACTAAACACGAATAAGAGTACCTCGGTAAAGTTCTTATCAAGAATAATAAACCGACTACTTTACGTAAGTACATAAAACAAAAACAGATGAAACTAAAATTGGTAAAATACTCATAGCTGCAAGGGTATAAAAAATCTTTAACAAGCTTGGTGAAGTCTACCTTCTTACTAAACTCAGCTTAAGCCGGTGGTAATAGTCTATATATTGTAAAACTCCGGGAGTATTATAAAGCTATAAATAATTCCTCTAGACATAGTAACAAGTCTCTCAGATAGATAAAAAAAAAAGCAACGAGCAGACGGCAATGGCAGGTATAATCCAAAACATAGGTGTAAAGATTCTTCCAGATCTACCCATTAAGGTGTGTTATAATCGCCATGAAATTGGAGTTAGTAGGTAGGGTATAAGGAACCCAATGTAGTAAACCTAACTTAAAGTTATAGTATCGGCTTTTTAAATCTTTTTCCTTAAAAATAGCAATCTAACGCTTTAAAAAAAATACAAAATTGTACACTATCTAATTCAAAAACTAACTTCATTTAACAAGGATAAGGGATATGCCTTATAAAAGTAAGATATTTTATAACTCTGGTACAATATCTATATTCTTAATATTACTGACACGATAAAGATACGAACATGTATAGTGATGTGGACTTCTCAATACGACACTAAACCGCATGGTCTTGGTTTTTTAAATTTATTATTTACGTGAAGAAATAGTCCCCTTTGAAACAGTCCCTAGCAAGAAAATTTAAGATTCTAGAGTTAACCTAAAAAGCGATAGTTTTCGAGTATGAATGTTACATTAAGTGTTTCCCGGTTGGCATAGTTAGATACCTTTATCAGAATACGAGGAATGATCTGAAGCTATTTAAAACTAGACCTAAGTAAATATTTGTACAATTCTACGGAATACTCTATAGCAATAGCCCATTAGACAAGCGAGATATACTAATCTTCGTTGCCTGCACAGGGATAAAAGCCAACTGCTCGAAAAGTAACTGGATCAAAATAAACGGAGAATGGGAAAGAAAATAAAATATTCAGTAATCGACTTTCGAGCCTACTCTATAAATCCTGATTTATAACGACGTCCTCAAACCCAAAATGAAAAATAATTCAACGCGACAAGAAATTTAAACCCCTAACAATTAAGAAAACCTTATTAGCTGAACTCTATGACCGAACAGGTGAAATACCTGAAGAAGGATATATAGAAGAAGGTGTACCTTTTAGCTAGTGGTTTCCCTGCCAAGATCATGTTTACTAATGTCCCGCCTATATAATGGATCCAACGACGATGAAGCCATAGAACATAACTTTATACTAATGTAGAACCCCTAAGTTGGTACGACATAAAATTAACTAAATAACTGAATCAGAAGCAAACCGGCAAACAATACCTCATATACGAAGAGGACGCTACAAATACGAAATTCACAATTTTCAATATATCAAACTATGCGACTCACTTGCTAATTTACCTCATCTAATCAGTTCGTATACAAATCACCGGCTTCTTTAGAAAGAGTTCCTTAGATAAGAAATATCTTCCTTACAAATATGGACTTTTTCCTTATACTTTACCGTAATGTTATGAAAGAGCTACTTAGGTAAACAACATTATAAAAAGCGACTAATAAACCCGAAATAATTCGACTCCAATGAATAATATACCCTTTAAATATTATGAATGTCATATGGCTGAGAGTTTTTAATTTATTAGACGATATGAATAGGGTACTATATAAATTATAATAATTAATATTATGATGATTATTAGATAGAATGATTTATTTGAGGTATATTGCATAAAGGGAATTAGAGATCAGTGAAGGTTAAAATCTATTAGAAAAACAGAGTTTATTTTTTACACACATACAAAATTATTATTAGTTGTTTATTGTTAGTTTATTATTTTAAATTATATTTATTATTAAAATTGAACATTAGGTTAATATAAATAACTTTATTAAGAAATATGATATTATTTGGTATTTTATGCTATTGTTATTATACCCCACCCCCTCCCCCTTAGAAAAGAAAGAAAGCTTCAAAGAATACCAGAGATTCTAAAAGTGTATTAAATAAATTAATATGTTAGACACTATCATTAACAGAAACTTTTTTAAAAAAAGTATTTAAATTGTAGCTCTTTG